>Ga0210380_10000051_pt1 | contig 72785 bp, 68 predicted proteins | sample PLM4_5_coexredo_FD_155476 | JGI IMG/M metagenome (GOLD analysis project Ga0210380, IMG submission 155476) | Groundwater sediment microbial communities from an aquifer in East River, Colorado, USA - PLM4_5_coex redo | ecosystem: Environmental > Terrestrial > Soil > Riparian zone | place: USA...
CGACGGCGGGCGGGCTCGTCTTCCACGTGGAGCCCGACGGCGAGTTCCAGGCCTACGACGCGAAGAACGGCGACGTGGTCTGGCGCTTCCAGACCGGAGAGATCGGCTTGCCCGGCGGCGCCGGGCCTGGTGGCGGCTCGGCGATCTCGTATCTCGCCGGAGGAGAACAGTACGTGGCGCTGACGATGAACCGCCGCCTCTGGGCGTTTAAACTCGGCGGCGCGCTCGGTCCAGCGCCGGCCCCGGCGCCGCCGCCGCTCGTCCTGCCGTGGAGCGGACGGATGGACGAGACCGGCACGATTCAGCTCGGTACGGTCTCGGTTTTCAACGTCCAGAGCGCCGGACGCCGTGAAGAGTGGAACAACGCCTACGGAGTGAATCCGAGCCGTACGCGTGTAGCTCCCGGAGCGCCGGTCACGTTCACGAACACCAGCGCCGTCGCCCACACGATCGAGGCGCGGGACGGATCGTGGAAGACCGGCCTGATCGCCCCCGGCGGATCGGCAACGGTGACCGTGGCGAAGCCGGGCACCTATGAGTACCGGTGTCTGGAACATCCCTGGTCGATGGGCGAGCTGACGGTGGCGAAGTAGGGGCCGCCTTCAGGCGGCCCAGGGCCGGCTGAAGCCGGCCCCTACGTCAATCAGGCTTTCACCAGTTTCTTGTCCTCGTGCAGGAACTCGAGCGCGAGGCTGAGCACCTTGTCGGTGAATTCCTCGGCCTGGAGGTTCCCGAACTTGTCGCGGAAGGCGCGCAGCGGCACGACGGCCTTGGCGAGCGCGCGGTGGCCGCCGGCGCTGCCGATGGCGTTGAAGTACTTGCGGACGAATTCGCCGGCATTCTTCGAGTAGCCGAGGTTGCGCACCGACATCACGATCGAGTCGTGCACGATGCCGACGATGATCGTCCACTCCACGTCCTCGAGCTGCAGGTAGAAGTCGGCGACGTAGGGAATGAAGTCCTCGCGCGGGAGCACGCCGAGGAACGCGCAGAACACCTTCTCCTGCAGCTTGCCCTCTTCCCGCGCTTTCACCACGAAGTCGAGCCGATCGAGGGTGATGTCGGCGCCTTCCATCTTGCGAATCATCGCCGGGTCGGCGAGCGGGTAGAGATAGGAGAACGCCTCGATGTCCACGCGGTTGGTGTGGCGGTTGAAGAACAGCGTGTCCGACTTGATCGCGTAGAGCATCGCGGTGGCGGTGCGCTCGGAGATGTTGGCGTCCACGGCCCGGAGGTGCTCGGTGAGGATCGTCGAGGTGGAGCCGTAGTCGGCGCGGATGTCCTTGTAGACGGCGGTGTAGCCGGTCTGCTCGGGATGGTGATCGATCACGAGATCGACGCGGTCGATGTCGCCTCCGAAGTAGTGCGGCTGCACGTCCACCATCGCCACCCGGTCGAAGTTGTGCAAATCGCCGGGCGTGATCGGCTCGATCTGGATGTCGAGCAGGTTGATCATCCGCTGGTTCTCGGGCCGCGTCACGCCGTGGACCGCGCCGATGACCGCGGTCTGCTTCGTGCGCCGCAGCACCGTGCGCAGCGCCAGGCCGCTCGCCATGGCGTCAGGATCCGGATCGTGGTGGAGCAGGATCAGCACGCGATCGGCGTCGCTGAAGAACCGCTGGTACTGCTGGACTCTCAAGCGCGTCAACGAGCGGCTGAACTCGGTGAGCAGCGGTCCGCCGAACAGCTCCGACAGGGCAATGTAGTTCAGTTCCGGGAACTGCGCCTTGAGCTCCTCTTCGCGTTCGCGCGTGTGCGGTGCCCCGACACCGAGCACGTACACCAGCGTCGCGCCGGCATTGAAGATGGCTCCGACGATTTTCTTGAGGCTGTGGCGCCCGTCGTCTTCGACGACGACACAGGTGCCCGGGGTCAAGTCGGCCTTGAGGTAAGTGTCCGTCCGCCGCGGGTCGCCCGCCGTGACGCTGAGACCGCTGTCGTGGAGCCGCTTGGCGAGCGGCTTCCGCTCGACCAGAAAGTCCATCTCGAAGGTGGGGAGCAGGATTTCGTCGAGCATCCTGATCGCCAGTTCGGTCTGGCAGACGGCAAGACACCTCATCGAGCCGACGCCCCGGATGACACCCTGCGCATAGGGAAAACTCTTCGATTATACGCCCCCGTCTGCGTTGTAGGATCCGCGGTATGGGCCGGCAGGGGGGCTGGATGCTCGGGATGTTGGTCGTGGCGCTGTGGGTCGCGGGGCGGCCGCTCACGGGCCAGCAGCCGGTTTTCCGTGCCGAAACCAGCCTCGTCACGGTGGGCGTCACCGTGCGCGACCGAGCCGGCTCGCCGATTACGGATCTGACCAAGGCCGACTTCACGGTGCTCGAGGACGGCCGGGCGCAGACCGTCACGCATTTCACGCGCGGGGATGCCGAAAACGGCTCGGTCGAGACCCATGTGGGCCTCCTGCTCGACACCAGCGGCAGCATGGGCGAGGACATCGGCCTGGCGCGGTCGGCGGCAATCCGCTTCCTCAACACCCTCTCCGACGCCGCCGACATGACGCTGGTGGACTTCGACACCGAGGTGCGCGTGGCGCGTTACACGCAGCAGGACTTCCCCCGGATGGTCGAACGGATTCGCGGCCGCAAGGCCAGCGGCATGACGGCCATGTACGACGCCCTCGGCGTGTATCTCGACGGCGCCGCCGAGGCCGACGGGCGCACCATCCTGGTGCTCTTCACTGACGGCGGCGACACCAAGAGCTCGATCGCCTTCAAGGACGTGCTCACACTGCTGCGCGCCTCGAACGTCACCGTCTATTCGGTGGGATTTCTCGATCACCAGCCGGCCAGCATCCGCTCCGAGCAGCGCCTGCGCCTCGTGCAGATGGCGGCCGAGACCGGAGGCGAGGCCGTGTTCCCGCTCTCGATGAAGGAAATCGAGAAGGCGTACGATCGTGTCGTCGAGGGTATCCGCGCTCAGTATAGTCTCGGCTACGTCTCCACCAACCCGGCGCGCGATGGACGCTGGCGCCGCCTCGAGGTGAAGGTCGCTCGCGACGCCGTGCGGTCGTCACGGGATCTTCGGCTCCAGTCTCGCAAGGGCTACTTCGCGCCGCTCGAAAAGCCCTGACCGCCAGACATAGGGGCCGCCTTCAGGCGCCCCTGAGCCGATGTAGGGGCCGCCTTCAGGCGGCCCGCGACAGCCGGCTAAAGCCGGCCCTACGAGCCGGCCCCCACGTACGACCCTGTGGTACGATTTGAGTTTGGCCTAGCTGCGATGGCCGCGCCTGTCCATGTCCACAACGGTTGAACGATTCAAGCTGGTCAGCGACTTCACCGTCCGCGGTGATCAGGTCCACGCCATCCCGGAACTGGTCGAGGGGCTGAACCGCGGCGACGCCCACCAGGTGCTGCTCGGTGTGACCGGCTCGGGGAAGACCTTCACGATGGCGCAGGTGGTGGCGGAGGTGAACCGTCCGACCATCGTGATGGCCCACAACAAGACCCTGGCGGCGCAGCTCTTCCAGGAGTTCCGGCGGTTCTTCCCCGAAAACGCGGTCGAGTACTTCGTCAGCTACTACGACTACTACCAGCCCGAGGCCTACGTGCCGTCCACCGACTCGTACATCGAGAAGGAGGCGACGGTGAACGACGAGATCGACCGCATGCGCCTGTCGGCGACGCGATCGCTCTTCGAGCGCCGCGACGTCATCATCGTCGCGAGCGTGTCCTGCATCTACGGTCTGGGGTCGCCCGAGGCCTACTACGGCATGATGCTGCCGCTGCAGAAGGGGCAGCGCATCGAGCGCGACGACATCCTGCGCAAGCTGGTCGAGATTCAGTACGAGCGCAACGACGTCGAGTTCGGGCGCGGCACGTTCCGCGTCCGCGGCGACATCGTCGAGGTCGTGCCGTCGTACGAAGAGCACGCGCTCCGCATCGGCCTCTTCGGCGACGAAGTCGACGAGCTCGCCTGGTTCGACCCGCTCACCGGCAAGGTGCTGCGGCGCATCGACAAGGTGTCGGTCTTCCCGAAGTCGCACTTCGTGGCCTCGCGAGACCGGACGCGTCAGGCCGTCGAGGGAATCAAGACCGAACTCACTGAGCGGCGCGGGTTTCTCGAGTCGGAGGGCAAGCTCCTCGAGGCGCAGCGGCTGCACCAGCGGACGATGTTCGACCTCGAGATGATGCGCGAGATCGGCTACTGCCACGGCATCGAGAACTACTCGCGGCATTTGACCGGGCGCGCGCCCGGCGAGCCGCCACCGACGTTGTTCGACTACCTCCCCGATGACGCCCTGCTCATCGTCGACGAGAGCCACCAGACGGTGCCCCAGATCCGCGGCATGTTTCACGGCGACCGTTCGCGCAAGGAAGTGCTGGTGTCGTACGGGTTCCGGCTGCCGTCGGCACTCGACAACCGCCCGCTCAACTTCGAAGAGTGGGAGGCGCGCGCGCCGCAGATGGTCTTCGTCTCGGCCACCCCAGGTCCCTACGAGCTGGCCAAGGCGCAGGGCGTGGTCGTCGAGCAGGTCATCCGGCCGACCGGGCTGATGGATCCGCCGATCGAAGTACGGCCGGTGAAGGGGCAGGTGGACGACCTGCTGCAGGAAATCCGCGCCAGGGTCGGCCTGCGCGAGCGCGTCCTGGTGACCACGCTGACCAAGCGGATGGCCGAGGACCTGACAACCTACTACCAGGAACTGGGCGTCAAAGTGCGGTACCTGCACTCCGATATCGAGACGCTCGAGCGGGTGGAAATCCTGCGGGACCTGCGGCGCGGCGCGTTCGACGTGCTGGTCGGGATCAACCTCCTTCGCGAGGGCCTCGACCTCCCCGAGGTCTCGCTCGTGGCCATCCTCGACGCCGACAAGGAAGGGTTCCTGCGCTCGGCCGGGTCTCTCATCCAGACGTCCGGGCGCGCGGCACGGAACGTGAACGGCCGGGTCATCATGTATGCGGATACGATCACAGCATCCATGAAGGCGGCTCTGGCAGAGATGGATCGGCGGCGGGCGCGGCAGGGGGCTTACAACGTCGAGCACGGCATCACGCCGGAATCGGTCGTGCGCGACATCGACGACGTGCTGTCGAGCGTGTACGAACGCGACTACTCGGCGGTGCCGTCCGCCCGCGAGTCACGGCGCACCTTCCGGACCATGGCTGAACGCGACGCCGAAATCGCGCGACTCGAGGCCGAGATGAAAGCGGCCGCGCGCAACCTCGACTTCGAGCGGGCCGCGACGCTCCGCGACACCATCAAGGGACTCCGCACCGTCGAGCTCGGGCTGGGCGACGCTTCGGTGGCCGGGTAATCCGTGCTGCAATTCGTCGGTAACGGCCTGAAGCAGGCAGTGCTCGAGGTGCAGGAGTACGTCAACCTGCAGGTGACGATCGTCCGCGCCGCCTTCTCGCGGCCGTTCTACATGCGCGATCTGATCGAGCAGCTCGATCAGATCGGCATCGGCTCGCTGACGGTCGTCGTCCTCGCCGGGTTCTTCACCGGCGCCGTGCTGGCCCTTCAGTCCGGCATCACGCTCGACCAGTTCGGCGCCCGCCCGTTCGTGGGCCGGCTGGTCAGCGCGTCGATGGTCAAGGAGCTGGGGCCGGTGCTCACCGGGCTCATGCTGGCCGGGCGGGTCGGCTCGGGCATCGCCGCCGAGCTCGGGTCGATGGTCGTCACCGACCAGATCAACGCGCTGCGCGCGCTCGGCACCGATCCGGTGCGCAAGCTGGTGGTGCCGCGCGTCCTCGCCGGCGTGATCATGACGCCCATCCTCACCATCATTGCCGACACGCTGGGCATCATCGGCGGCTGGATCATCGCCGTGTTCCAGCTGCGTGTCGCGTCCAGCATCTACTGGACATCGGTGACCGACGGGCTCTACCTGCAAGACGCCTGGATGGGGCTGATCAAGCCGTTCGTCCTCGGATTTGCCATCGTGACGATCGGATGCCACGTCGGCCTGCGGACGAGCGGCGGCACCCAGGGGGTCGGGCGCTCGACGACCTACGCCGTCGTGGCCGCCTCGGTGGCGGTGATTGCCGTGGACCTGTTCATCACCCAGCTCCTGGTCAACCTGCTTTACTGATGGCGACGGATCCTTACGATGAGGCGGGTCTGAAGACCCGCGGCCACTCTGCGGAGCTGAAGACCCGCGGCCACGCTGCGGAGCTGAAGACCCGCGGCCACGCGGCGGGGACCGCGGCCGCCGACGCGCCAGTCGTCGAACTGCGCCGCGTGTCGCTGGCCTTCGACGAAAAGGTGGTGCTGCGCGACGTCAGCTTCACCCTGCTGGCGGGGCACACGAAGCTGATCCTGGGTGCCAGCGGTTCCGGCAAATCCACGATCCTCAAGCTGATTCTTGGGCTGTTGAGGCCCGACGCCGGCGAGGTGTACGTAGGCGGCGAGCGCGTGGATCAGATGAAGGAGCGCGAGCTGCTTCGGGTGAGGGGCGGACTGGGGATGGTGTTCCAGGAGGGCGCGCTCTTCGACTCGCTCACGGTCGGCGAGAACGTCGGTTTCAAGCTCTACGAAGACATGCACCGGCCGCTCGCCGAGATCCGCGCTCGCGTCGAGGAAGTGCTGGGGTTCGTCCGCCTCGCCGAATACATCGACCGCCGGCCGACGGAGCTCTCGGGCGGCCAGCGCCGTCGGGTCGCCATCGCCAGAGCGATGGCGTCGAAGCCGGGGATCATCCTGTACGATGAGGCAACCACGGGGCTCGACCCGATCACCGCCATCACGGTGGACGAAGAGGTCATCAAGCTGCGCGATCTCGAAGAGGTGGGTTCGATCGTGGTGACGCACCAGCTGCGCGACGCCTTTTTCGTCGCGACTCACGAGGCGAGGCGCAGCGGCGGCCGCATCGAGGTGGCGCCCGCCGATGCGGCCAAGGCCGACGAGGCGGAGTTCATCATGTTGAAAGAGGGGCTGGTGGCGTTCGAAGGCAATGCCGCCGAACTGCGCGCGTCCACGGATCCGTACATCCGGACGTTTCTGTCCTAGAGGGATCGAGTCATGCCCCGTACGCGTTCACTGGCCTGGGCCGAGCTGAAGATCGGCCTGGTTTCCATTTTCGCCCTCTTCATGGCGGCGCTGCTGATCTTCCTGCTGAGCGGCGAAGGCGGGTTCTTCTGGCAGCGCTATGCCATCAAGACGGCGTTCGCCAACGTCGCTGGCCTCAAGGAAGGCGCCCCAGTGCGCGTGGCCGGCGTGGAGGTTGGCGCGGTGACCGACGTGCAGTTCATCGGCGACCGGGTCGAGGTGCTGATGGAGGTCAGCAAGGAGATGCGTCCGCGCATCACGACGTCGTCGCGGGCCTCGCTGGGGTCGGTGTCGCTGCTCGGCGAATCGGCCGTGGACATCACCGCGTCGAGCCAGGGCACATCGGTTCCCGAGTGGGGCTACGTGAAGTCCGGTCCGGCCGCCGGCTCGCTGACGGACGTGGCCGAGAAGGCGTCGGCGGGCATCGATCAGATCAGCGCGCTCGTGGGCGACATCCGCGCGGGCCGGGGTACAGTGGGGAAGCTGTTCACCGAAGACACGCTGCACGAAGAACTGACCACGCTGCTCGGGGCGTACGAACAGGTGGCGCGGAACCTCGACGACCCCAACGGGAGTATCGGGCGCCTGACGAAGGATCCGACGATGGCCAAGGCGCTCGAAGGATCGCTGAAGAACCTCGAGGCGGTCACGGCGCGCATCCGGGCGGGCGAGGGCAGCCTGGGCAAGCTGTTGAACGACGACGCGATGGCGAAGTCACTCACCTCCTCGACCGCCAACCTCGACGTCGTCACCGGGCGGCTGAGCCGCGGCGAGGGCACGATCGGGAAGCTGCTCACCGAGCGCGAGTTGTACGATCGGCTCAACTCGATGACGGATCGCTTCGACAAGGTGGCGGCGTCGCTGCAGCAGAGCCAGGGCACGATCGGGCTGCTGCTGAACGACAAGGCGCTCCACGACAAGCTCTCGATGACGGTCGACGAAGTCCGCGGCCTCGTCGCCGCCATCAAGGCCGACCCGAAGAAATACTTGAACGTGCGCGTCAGCATCTTCTGATGACCGATCTCTATCTCGGCCTGATCGCGCTCGGGGTCATCGTCATGGCCACTATTCAAGTGGCGGCGTTCGTCATCGCGACTCGTGCCATCGGGCGTATTGGCGCGATGGCCGACCGGTTCGAGCAGGACGTCCGGCCGATCCTCGTCAACCTGCAGAAGGTGTCAGAAGAAGCGGCCCGCGCCTCGGCGCAGGCGGCCGCACAAGTGGACCGGCTCGACGCCCTGGTGTCGAACGTCGCGCGCCGGGTGGAGGAGACGGCCGCCACCGTACAGCAGGCCATCCTGCAGCCGGCCCGCGACGGCCTGGCGCTCCTCGCCGGCCTCAAGAACATCATCGCCGGCTTCCGCGAGCCGCGCGACACGCGGGAGGCGCGCCCGGCGGCGGAGGGGCAGGCGCCGCGGGAGGCGCACCCCTCGCCGGCGCGGCCGGCCCATCACGGCCCGGCCGACGACGAGCTGTTCATCGGGTGACTCCGTCGCGCCCGGCTTCGGGGGCGCCCGTGTTTGGAGGATTGACGAGTCGGCCCGCCAGTGGTACATAGCCACGCCAGAGGACTCGCCCGTGTACAAAACTCTCACCGTCGGCGCTGTGGCGCTCGCCGCGTCTCTCATGGCCGCCCCGGCCGGGGCGCAGGCGCCGGTCTCGAAGTCGGCCCCGTTTGCCAGCGAGCTCGTGAAGTTGCTCGACGCCAGGAAGCTCGACGCCGTGGCGGGCAGCCGCGGCGCCAACAACGAGTTCGTCGCCGCGATGTACTTTCCGGGCAGTCAGCTCGTGGTCGTCAACGCGAAGTCGTCGGTGCCTGACCGGATGAAGTATCTGATCCTGGAGAAGTCGTACAAGGATCTCTACGTCGAACTGAACGGCGCCGTGGATCAGTCGTCGAAGACCTTCATCTCGGATCTGGGCGCCAACGGGCTCCAGTTCCGGCGCGAGAAGAATCAGCCCTTCGACACCGTGGACGCCACCGGGAAGTCCACTGCCTTCGACGGCGACTGGCGCAAGGCCAAGATCTCCGAGCAGGAGTACACGAAGCAGTATCTGGCGCACGACGAGGAATACAGCCAGATGTTGCAGGCGCTCATCGAGACGCTCAAGAAAGCCTCGTAGGACCGCCGGCCGGGATCGTCCGGCCGATCACGCGTCCGGCAGGTGCACCCAGACCGGCGCGGTGGCGCGCGCGATGACGCGGCTCGCGACCGACCCGGGTGCACGACCGCCTCCCGGCCCGGCACGCCCCAGAACCAGAAACGCCCTCGCCCCGGCGTAGCGGCCGATTTCAGCCGCCAGCGTGTCGGCGACCGGCCCCGTCGTCACGTGGACGTTGCCGGGCGTGGGGCCGTCGAACCCGATCAGTGCCACTGTCAAGGCACGGCGCGCGTCATCGATGCGAGCGTGCAGCGCGGCCTCCGCTTCGGCCCGCCAACGCTTCGGGGCCGGCAGCGGCGGCACGACGTGGACGATGTGCAGCGGGGCGCTCAGGTGGGTCGCCAGGGCTCCCGCCGCCAGGGCCACGGGGCCCGGGCGACTGGGATCTTCGAGCGCCGCGATTACCGGTCCCCAGCCAGTGCCCGCGCCCGCGCCTGCCCGCTCATGGCCGGGGACGGTCAGCACCGACCGTCTGGCGTGGCGGATGACGTGCTCGACAGTCGTCCCCATCACGAAGCGGTTGATGCCGCTCAGCCCGCGCGTGCCGGCGACGATGAGATCGGCGCCGAGGCTGTCGGCCGCATCACAAATCGCCGCCGCCGCCGCGCCGGCCGTGACGTGATGCGTCGCCGCCGGCGCGCTGCCACACGCCGCGGCGGCGAACGACGCGAGCTCGTCGCGGGTCGTCGTGACCAGATCCACATGCCGGGTGCGGGCGGCCGCCGCGAGCAAGGGGTCGAGGGCGTGCAGGACGTGAAGGGCCGCGTTCCACCGTGCCGCGAGCCGTGCGGCGTATTGCAGTGACACGCGCGAGGCGTCCGAGAAATCGACTGGGGCCAGGATCGTTCGCGGCGGAATCATGTCGCTGTTGAGCCTGTCGCGAAACCCGTACCGGGTCCGGATGTTGCTAACTGACGGTGCAGGGGCCGCTTAGCGGCCTTGCCGCGCGGGAAAGTCCGCAGCGGCGGGAAATTTTCCAAAGCGGAGGGGGAGCATGGCGAAGGCGACGCTGCTCGTCGTGGACGACGAAGACCTGGTGCGCTGGTCGCTTCGGGAGCGGTTCACGCGTGAGGGCTACACCGTGGTCGAAGCGGGGACAGCTGCGGGCGGCGTGGACCTGGTGCCTGGGGCTGACCTGGTGCTGCTCGACTACCGGTTGCCTGACGGCGACGGCCTCACCGTGCTGCGCCGCATCAAGGAAACCGTTCCAGACACGCCCGTCATTCTCATGACGGCGTTTTCGACCGTCGAGAACGCGGTGGACGCGATGCGGCACGGCGCCTACGACTATCTGAACAAGCCGTTCGACCTTGACGAAGTCGCGATGTGCGTCGAAAAGGCGCTCGAGACCAGCCGTCTCCGCAGCGAAGTCCGGGCGCTGCGGGGGTCGCAGGCCCGCGCCCACAGTTTTGACGCGATCATTGGGCAGTCATCGGCGATGGCCAGCGTCAAAGCGCTGCTGGCTCGCGTGGCGGCCAGCCCTGCGTCAACGGTGCTGCTCACCGGCGAGACGGGAACGGGCAAGGACCTCGCCGCCAAGGCCATCCACTACAACAGCGATCGGGCCGCGAAGCCGTTCGTGAACATCACGTGCTCGGCCCTTCCCGAACAGCTGCTCGAGAGCGAGCTCTTCGGGCACGAACGGGGCGCGTTCACCGACGCGCGACAGCAGAAGCGCGGTCTGTTCGAAGCCGCCGACGGCGGCACCGTGTTTCTCGACGAAATCGGCGAGATGACGCCAGGGTTACAGTCGAAGCTGCTGCGCTTCCTCGAAGAGAAGACGTTCAAGCGCGTCGGCGGGCTCACCGACATTCGTGTCGACGTGCGGGTGATTGCCGCCACCAATCGCGATCTCGAACAGGGTGTCAAGGCGGGGTCGTTCCGCGAAGACCTCTTCTATCGGCTCCAGGTGATGCCCGTGATGCTGCCATCACTGCGAGCGCGGCGCGGCGACGTGCCGCTGCTGGCGAAGTGGTACGTCGAACGGTACAACGAGGAATTTCGCAAACGCGTCCGCGGGCTGACGGCGGAAGCGCTTGCCGTATTGGAACAGTACGGATGGCCGGGCAACGTGCGCGAGCTGCGCAACGCGATCGAGCGCGCGATGCTGCTCGTCGAGCACGAGTGGTTGACGCCGGCCGACTTCGCGGCGCTGCCGCGCGCCGCCGCGACGACCACGTTCAAGCTGCCAGCCGATGGCCTCAATCTCGAAGACGTCGAGCGCGATTTGCTGCTGCAGGCGCTCGATCGCACCGACTGGAATCAGACCCAGGCGGGGCGGCTGCTCGGCATCAACCGTGATCAAGTGCGTTACCGGATCGAGAAGTTCGGGTTGCCACCAGCAGCCCAGCAGCGAGGTGCAGCGCCGATGAAGGCCTAGAAGGCGCGGCGGGCATGTTCTGTGCACTCTCAATCCGCCGCGTTCTTCATCTCCCATCCGTCGACCCAGCGACGAGAGGACCACGTACCATGTCCCAACCCATCACGGCGTTCACGAACGATCGGCTCTTGCGGCGCGTGCATGGCGAATTCGTGGAGATGCCGGGTCTGCGGCTCACCGTGGCCCAGGCCTGCCGGCTGTGGAACGTCGATGCCACGACCGGCCTCGATGTGCTCACCCAACTCGTGGATGCGCAGTTCCTCCGCCTGAGCGGACCGCACTACGTCCGAGCCGCAAGCGGTCGCCCACTCGGGCGCGCCTGACCCACCGGTACCGTCGGAATCGTCAACGTCATCACCGTGCCGCCGGCAGGGGGGCACGCGAGCGTCAGCGTGCCGCCGTGCATCTCAGCGGTACGCCGGGCAATGGCTAGGCCGAGGCCGCCGCCGCGCGCCTTGGTCGTGAAGAAGGGCTCGAACACCTGCTCGCGCAACTCCGGTGGAATACCCGGACCGTCGTCGCACACCGCGATGTCGATCGCCTCGGACGAATGTGCGACCTCGATCGTGACGCGGCCGTGGCCGCCCATTGCCTGCGCGGCGTTGAGCAGCAGGTTCAGTAACGTCGCGCGCAGCATGTTGCCGTCGGCCGTCGCCGGCGCCGCCTCGCCGGTGAGGTGAATGTCGAGCCCCTGCCCCGACGGATCGCGGTGCGCGATGACGATGGCCTCCTGGGCGATGAGCCTCAGGTCCACATCCTTGAGCTGGGGCGGGCGGGGGCGCGCGAAGAGCATCAGGTCGCCGATGAGCTCGTTGAGCGTATCGACGCGGGCAACGATGTCGCGCAACACGCCGAGCTCCTGATCCTCGCTCGTGCGCCGGGCGATGAGGACCTGCATCGCCCCCTTGATGCCCGCCAGCGGATTGCGCACCTCGTGCGCGACCACCGCCGCCATCTGGCCGAGCCGCGCCAGGGCGGCCTGCTGCCGCAGCCGCTCCTCGGCCTGTTTGCGGGCGGTGATGTCGGCGCGAATTGCCACGTATTGAAACGGCCTCCCCCGTTCGTCGAGGAACGGCACGATGGTGGTGTCGACCCAGTAGGTGTGCCCGTCCTTGGCGCGGTTCTGCAGCTCGCCGTGCCACACGCCGCCGTTGGCAATCGTGACCCAGAGGTTACGGATGAACGCCTTCTCGTGGTGGCCGGAGTTGATGATGCGGTGGTCCTGCCCCAGCAGTTCTTCACGGCTGTACCCGGAGATCTCGCAGAACTTGTCGTTGGCGTAGGTGATGCGGCCGCGCACGTCGGTCGTGGCCACAATGGCCGCTTGATCGAGGGCACGCTTGACGTCGCGAAGCTGCAGCGTGGCGTCGTCGCGCGCGCGCTGGCGGGCCGAGAACCGGGCGATGACCAGCCCGATGAGCGCCAGGGCCATCGCCATCGGCGCGGTGTCGGCGACGATGGCGGCGGCGCCGGGTCCGATGCGGAGGCTCCCGGCCGCGGAGAGCCCGATGCTGGCGAGGGTGGCGGTGAGCGGGTAGCCGCGCCAGGACGTCCATGGCCCGAGCAGAATGGGCAGCGCGTAGAGGCCGCCGATCGCGGGACTGTTCGGCGCCTGGCGCTGCGCGGCCAGCGCCAGCGCCGCGAGCGCCACTCCAGCGGCGTGCGTGGCGAAATTACCCCGCGCAATCGCCGTTCGCCAGCCGCTCATGCCGCGGGTCTCCGCCCGGAGCCGGCCCAGGCCCAGCCGTTATACTGCCGACGATGCCGTACTCGAGAATCCTGGTGGTCGACGACGAGCCGCTCGTGCGCTGGTCGCTGCGCGAACGGTTGTCGACCGAGGGGCATGAGGTCGTGGAAGCGGCGACCGCAGCCGAGGCCGTCGAGCGCGCCCGCGACGACGTCGATTTGATCTTTCTCGACTTCAAGCTGCCGGACGGGGACGGCCTCACCGTGCTCCGCCGCGTCAAGGAGCGGAGCCCCGACATCCCCGTGATCCTGATGACAGCCTTCTCGACCATCGAGAACGCCGTCGAGGCGATGAAGCTCGGTGCGTTTCATTACGTCAACAAGCCGTTCAACCTCGACGAGGTCGTGCTGCTCGCCGACAAGGCGCTCGAAACCGTCTCGCTGCGCCGCGAGGTGGTGGCGCTGCGAACCAGCCAGGGGCGAGATTACGGCTTCGAGGCGATCATCGGGGCGTCGCCCGCCATGGTCCAGGTGAAAGAGCTGCTGGCGAAGGTTGCCGCCAGCCCTGCCTCGACCGTCCTGCTCACCGGCGAGACCGGCACGGGCAAGGACCTCGCTGCCAAAGCCGTCCACTACAACAGCTCGCGGGCCGCGCGGCCGTTCGTCAACATCACCGCGTCGGCGCTGCCCGAGCAGCTCCTCGAGAGCGAGCTCTTCGGGCACGAGCGTGGCGCGTTTACCGATGCCCGGCAGCAGAAACGGGGCCTCTTCGAAACCGCGGACGGCGGCACCGTGTTTCTCGACGAAATCGGCGAGATGACACCGGGGTTGCAAGCCAAGCTCCTGCGCTTCCTCGAAGAGAAGACCTTCAAGCGCGTGGGCGGCCTCACCGACATCCGCGTGGACGTCCGGGTGATTGCCGCCACCAACCGCAATCTCGAGGAAGAGGTGAAAGCGGGGAAGTTTCGCGAGGACCTTTTCTACCGGCTGCAGGTCATGCCCATCGTCTTGCCGCCGTTGCGCGAGCGCCGGGGCGATGTGGCGAGCCTGGCCCGGTTCTATCTCGCGCGATTCAATGCCGAGTTCAAGAAGCGTGTGCGCGGCCTGACGCCGGCGGCGCAAGAGCTCCTGGATCACTACACCTGGCCCGGCAATGTGCGCGAGCTCCGTAACGCCATCGAACGCGCGATGCTGCTCGCCGACGGCGAGACCCTGCAGCCGGCCGATTTCACCACGCTGACGCGCACCGTCTCGCCCACCCAGTTCACGCTGCCCGCCGAAGGCGTGGATCTGGAGGACGTCGAGCGGCAACTCGTCATACAGGCGCTCGAGCGCGCCGGCCACAACCAGACACGGGCGGCCGAACTGCTCGGGCTGAACCGGGATCAAGTGCGGTACCGGATGGAGAAGTTCGGGCTGCGTCAGGCCTGAGCCGTGGCGCCAGCTGGGATCTCGCGGGCACGCGCGCGGACCGGCTGTGGCCGAAGCGTGAGCACAGGACACGGCGCTGTGCGCACCACGCGCTCGGCCACGCTGCCGAGCAGCAAGTGCGCCATGCCGCCCCTCCCGTGCGTGGCCATCAGGATCAGATCTACGGCGTGCCCTCGAGCGTACTCGACGATGCTGGCCGCAACCGGTCCGTTGAGCAGCGCCGTCTCCTCGCCCAGACCCGAGGACACTGACGCCTGCAGGCGCTCGTGCAGCCGCGCCTCCGCGTCGGCCACCAGCGCCGCCCGGAGGTCGGGCGAGAGAAACATCTGGCCGTCCGCCGACATCGCGCCGGTGACGTACGGGTCGTCGAACACGTGGACGATCCGGACGCTCGCCCCGAGCGTTACCGCCAGGTCGCGCGCCTCGGCCAGCGCGGCGTCGGACGCCTCGCTGAAGTCGATGGGCACGAGAATCCGCTTGATGCGCATACTGCCTCCGATCTGAAGGACGTCTGCCCCTCTCTCGAGCACGCGGCATGCCACGCTCGACCGTCGAATTTGGCGGCGCGGGCGCACGGATCGCGGGATCGGGTTGAGAAAAACCCGCATCGACGCGGGAAGTTCCGCAGGGGGGCCAGCCACGAGTTGCGCGTGGCGGCCAGCGTCGATCGTCCTGAGAACCGGTCACTCGATCGAGCTCGGACGACGACGATTCCACGGCCTGGGCGCAAATACCCTCGACAACTGGACAGGTGACATCGGCACTACGTTTGCTGGTCGAGGTCATAATCGCCCGTGTTTCCGCCAGCAGACCCGCGTGCCCGCAGGAGCCGCGACACATGACACGACGCACTCAAATGGCTGCGATGGTAGTGTGCGCGCTCGTGAGCACCGCAGTTGCGATGGCGGAGCCCCAGCGGGGCGGTGGTGGCGGTGGTGGTGGGGGCGGCGGAGGCCAGCGCACGGCCCAGCCGCGCGATGGTGGCGGTCATCCGGGCGGAGGGGGCGGTGGTGTTCACCCCGGGTCCCCCAACGGCGGCGGTGGCGTGTACGGCGGCGGGGCCTACTACGGCGGGCCCTATTACGGCGCGCGCGGGTCGTACGTGTTCGTCGGCGGGTACTTCTACGACCCGTTCTACGGCCCGTATCCGTGGTGGCCGCGCTCGGCCTACGGCTGGGGGTACTACCCGGTGTTCGACTACCGTGCCGAGGTTCGCATCCTGGCCACACCCCGCGAGGCGACGGTGTACGTGGACGGCTTCTACGCCGGCCTGGTGGACGACTTCGATGGTACGTTCCAAAGGTTGCCGCTGACGCCGGGCGGTCACCGCATCGAACTGTTCCTCGAGGGCTACCGCACGGTGCGGAAGAACCTGTATTTGCAGCCGGGCTCCACAATGAAACTGCGCGAGCCGCTTCTGCAGCTGGCGGCGGGCGAGACGAGTGAGCGGCCGGAACTGGCGCCGGCCGTGCCGCGGCCACCCGAGGGCAGTTTCACCCAGCCACAGGGCGGCGAGTCCCTTGGCGTGCCGCTGCCCGGCGCGCAGGTCCGTCGCCGCCCGGCCGACGCCGAGGGCTACGGCACGCTGGTGCTGCACGTGCAGCCACGCGAGGCCGAGGTGTCGATTGACGGCCAGCGATGGCTGACGTCGGGCGACGGGGACTTCGAGGTGCAGCTCCCGGCAGGAAGTCACCGCATCGAGGTCGAGCTCGACGGCTTCCAGCGCTTCGCATCCGATGTGGACGTGCGCGACGACGGCCCGACTCCGGTCAACATCAGTCTGACCCGCGGCCGCTAGACACGAGACCCCAGCCTCAACGCCGACTCTTCCCACCTTCTTCATCGTTCGAACGCAGCCCGGCCGGGCGACGAGTGCCCGGCCTCCGTGCGGCGAGGTACGGCGCTTGCGTACGCCGAGCAGTCGAACCCAATTCCTGCGTTCGTAGAGGAGAGACGTCATGCAGATAGCGGAAGTGATGACGCCGGGGCCGCTGACCTGCTCACCTGAGACAACGGCCGCGGAAGCTGCACACCTCATGTGGGAAGGCGACTGTGGCGTGCTGCCCGTGGTACGAGGGCGTGCGCTGGCAGGAGTCGTAACCGATCGGGACTTGTTCATCGCGCTGGCCACACGCAACGCACGGGCGTCGGACCTCACCGTTGGTATGGTGGCGCGCGATTTCCCCGTCACATGCTCGCCGCGTGATGACGTGCATCAGGCGATGGGCAAGATGAAGACGCACCGCGTGCGGCGGCTTCCCGTCGTCGAGCAGGACGGCACGCTGGTGGGCATCGTGTCGATGAACGACCTCGTGCTGGCCGTTGCGCCCGACAGCAAACTGGGCGACAAGGTCGTGGACACGCTGCAGACGATCAGCGAGCACCAGCTGCCGGTCGTGGTGGAGCACCACGCCGTCGTCTGACGTGGAATTATGGCGACGAGGAGCCCGAACGTGAGGACGCTCGGTTCGGGTTCCTCCACAGGACAGCCGGTAGGTTGCCGAAGGTCACGTCCATCTCACGTTCGCTTGTACCGCTCGAGCAGCCCCTTGGCAATGATCAGGCGTTGCAGCTCGTTGGTGCCCCCGCCGATGACCACGAGCGGCGCGTCCCGGTACAGGCGCTCCACGACAAAATCCTTCGAGTACCCGTTCCCGCCCATCACCTTCATCGCCTCGAGGGTCACCTCGGCCGCGGTGTCGGTGGCAAACAGCTTGGCCATGCCGGCTTCGACGTCGCAGCGCTCACCGCGATCTTTCTTGGCCGCCGCGGAGTAGATCAGCAGCCGTGACGCTTCGATCTTCGTGGCCATGTCGGCGAGCTTGATCTGGATCGTCTGGTGCTGCGCGATCGGCTTGCCGAACGTGACGCGCTGCTGCGCGTAGCGGATCGCCTCGTCGAACGCAGCGCGCGACAGGCCGAGGCCGCGGGCGGCCACGTTGATGCGCTCGGCCTCGAGGCCGGTCATGACGTGCTTGAATCCCACCCCCTCGACGCCACCGATCAGGTGGTCCGCAGGCACCGGAAAGTCCTCGAAGTGCAGCTCGGTCGTCTCCACGGTTTTGTAACCGAGCTTGTCGATGTCGCGCCCCACGGTGAGCCCAGGCGCGCCCTTCTCGATGACGAAGGCGCTCATCCCCCGGTGCGGCGGCGAGACGCTGGGGTCGGTCTTCGCCAGCAGCAGGAAGATCTGCCCGTAGCGGCCGTTGGTGACCCACATCTTGGAGCCGGTCACGCGGTAGTGGTCGCCGTCGCGGCGGGCAACGGTGCTGATCGACTGCAGATCCGTCCCCGCGTTGGGCTCCGACAGGCAGATGCCGCCCCGCGGCTCGCCCTTGGCGAGGCGCGGCAGGAAGCGCCGCTTCTGCTCCTCGGTGCCGTAGCGCACCAGTACGTCGGCCAGCACCAGGTGCGAGCCGATGACGCCGGCCAGCGCCATCCAGCCGCGCGAGAGCTCCTCGAAGATGACGGCGAACGTGGTGTAGTCCACCGGCGTGCCGCCGTACTCCTCGGGGATGTTGAGGCCGAAGAGCCCCAGCTCTTTCATCGTCTCGACGAGCGCATGAGGGTATTCGCCGCGATGCTCCATCGCGGACGCAACGGGCATGACGTCGCGTTCGACGAACTCGCGGATGGTTTTCACGACGAGCCGTTGGTCCTCGGCGAGATCGGCCAGCATGATGGGGGACTCCTCCATTAGATCACGCCGCTCTCCGCCCAGCGCGTGATCGTCTCGCGATCGAACGCCAGCTCCTCGAGCACCGCCTTCGTGTGCTGGCCGAGGGCAGGCACCGCGCCCATGACCGGCTCTACGCCATCGATCCGCACCGGCGGCACGAGGGCGCGCACCGGGCCGGCAGGCGACTCGATCTCGCGCCAGCAGTCGCGTCCGGTGAGCTGCGGGTGCTGCAAGTACTCTCGCATGCTGTTGACGTTCGCGTTGGCGATGTGCGCCGCCTCGAGCCGGCCCCGAACCTCGGCCGACGGCAGCCGCGTCAGCACCGCTTCGATCGCCGCGACCAGCGCCTCGCGGTGCTGCACGCGCAGCCCGTTCGTCTCGAACCGTGGATCCGAGGCGAGCCCCGGCTGCTGCAGCACGTGCGCGCAGAACTCCGTCCACTCGCGGTTGTTGTGGACGGCAACCACGATCGCGCCGTCGCAGGTGCGTAGCGGACCATACGGCGCGATGGTGGCGTGGCTGGCGCCGGTGCGGGACGGCGGCGTGCCGCCGTACTCCGTGTAGTAGGCGGCATAACTCATCCACTCGCCCAGCGTGTCGATGAGCGCCACGTCGAGCACCGCTCCTTCCCCGGTGTCCTTGCGGGTGAGGAGCGCGGTCAGGATGCCCGAGTACGCGTACATGCCGGCCGAGATGTCGGCGATCGACACCCCGACCTTGCTCGGCGTGTCGTCGGTTCCCGTGATCGAGAGCATGCCGACCTCGCTCTGGATGATGAGGTCGTAGGCCTTGCGGCCGGCGTACGGGCCCGAGGTGCCGTACCCCGAGATGTTGCAGACGACGAGACGCGGGTAGCGGGCGCGCAGCGCCGCGGCCGACAACCCCAGGCGATCCGCGGCGCCCGGTGCCAGGTTCTGCACGAAGACGTCCGCGCCGTGCAGGAGCCGATCGAGGATGGCGCCGGCTTCGGGCCGCTTCAGGTCCAGCGTCACCGACTCCTTGGTCCGGTTCAGCCACACGAACCAGCTCGCGAGGCCCTTGACCGCGGCGTCGTAGCCGCGCGCGAAGTCGCCGCCGTCGGGCCGTTCGATCTTGATGACGCGCGCCCCCAGGTCGGCCAGCTGGCGGGTGGCGAACGGGCCGGCCACGGCTTGTTCGATCGACACGACGGTGATGCCCTGCAGGGGCGCGGTGGCCATGCTACGGCGTGGAGAAGAGCGCGGTGAGGTCGCGCACGGTGGTCATCCGGCCGAAGTCCTTCAGCGCCGTCCAGGCCGGGACGAGCGCGGCCCCTGGCAGCGTGGCGGCGGCGCACGCCGTGAACTTCGCCGCCAGCTCGTCGTCGGTGAGGCGTCCCGGGTAGCCACGTGCGCCGTCGGCGGCCTGCGAGAGCACGCGGCCGTCATGGAGGCGGACGGTCACCCGGGCCTGCGAGAGCGGCGCGGCCGCGTCGAACGCGGGGTTCGCGCGCAGCGAGACGCGCGCCATCAGGGCCTGGATTGCCGCGTCGCCGATCCGATCCGCCGCGAACGTCGCCAGGTCCGGACGGCCGAAGATCACGGCCGCCGCCGCGCAGAACGGCATGCTGAACTTGGCCTCGAGACCGGTGGTGGGATTGGGATGAATCAGCAGGCGCGGCGTCATCGAGTCCACTTCGACCTCGATGGACTGCACGTCGTCGGCGGCGAAGCCCTCCCGGCCGTGCAGCTCGAGGAGCGCGTCGAGCGGCGGATGCGTGGCCGCGCACGACGGGTAGAGCTTGACCGTGATCCCGGTCTCGCAGATCTCCCAGCGCGTGCCGAGGTCGGCGGTGGCGGGCTCGAGCGCAGGCCGCTCGCTGTCCATCGCCGCCAGATAGCCTTGCGGTCCGTCGATCGCGTGCAGGCTCGCGGTGAACCCGCGCTGTGCCAGGCGCGCCGCCAGGACGCCGTTGCGCGCGGCCAGACCCGCGTGCAGGGGTTTGACCATGCTGCCGATGTTCTCCTTGACGCCGCAGGCCGACGACGCCGCGATGCCGAGCGCGTGACGCGTGGTCGCGGCGTCGAGGCCCAGCACCCGTGCAGCGGCGGCGGCGGCGCCCAGCGTGCCGATCGACGACGTGCAGTGCCAGCCGCGATGATGGTAGTGCCGCGGGTTCATGACGAGTCCGAGGCGGCACTCGATCTCGAACCCGACGACGTAGGCGTCGAGCAGCGCCGTCGGGCGGACGTGCGCCAGCTCGCCCGCCGCCAGCGCCGCGGGCACGAGCGCGCAGCTGGGATGGGCGAGCGACACGAAGCACATGTCGTCGTAGTCGAGCGCGTGCGCGGCCACGCCATTGGCAAAGGCCGCCAGTTGGGCGCTCGTGCAGATGCCGCTGCCGAGCACCCGGCAGGGCCCGGGACCCTCCTCGTGCGCGATGGCCTGCGCGATCGTCGCCGCGGGCTCCTGCGCGCCGGCGAGCATGACGCCAATCGTGTCCCTGAAGGCCACCGCCGCGCGCTCGCGCGCGTCCGGGCCCACGGTGGAGGCCGCGGCGAAGTCCGCCATCATCGCCGTGCCGTCTGCTACGCCTACGCTCATGCTCTCGTTCTCCGGAGCGCACAACCTAATCTGGACACCTGGGTCTCGGCCGAGCGATTGTACGAAATCCTGAAGCTCGAACGCTTCGGCTGGTTCATCCCTGGCGCCGGCATTGCACTGCGGGAGAGGCAGGAGGGCAGTACATGCCGAACAAAGATGAGATCGCCGGGAAGGTCGACCAGATGAAGGGTAAGGTCAAGCAGGTCGTTGGTGACGTGACCGACGATCCTCAGCTCCACGACGAAGGCGTCGCTGACGAAGCCGGTGGCGAATTGCGCGAAGGATTCGGATCTGTGAAGCGCAAGGTGGGCGAGGCCGTGAAAGACCTCGGCGACCGCATAAAGCGCTAGTCTCGATTACGCGTGGGCGGCTCGTGGTCGCTCGTCGACACGAGTCGTCCACGCGCTTTGGGCCAACTCAACGGCGATCCTTGGCGGTCGGCCAGGGAGCCGGCGTCGGGGCCAATTAGCCGTGCGACCCCCATCGACGCATCGCGACGAAGCCGGCGACCGCCCCGGCAAGGACAACGACGGCCGCCGAACCCTTGAGTCCGTTCACAAGGCGCACCACGTCGAGAAGGCTCGCCGCGTCTGACGGCTCCACTGGGTGTTGGGTGCCGACAACGGTGTGGATGCGGGTGCGTAGCCGCGCGTCGATCTCGTTGACGTTTGCCGCGATGCGCGCGCGCGTGTTGTCAAACTCCGTGCGGAGTTCCACTACCGATTTCGATCTCACCGCTGCAGGCTCTTCAGCCATGACAGTCCCTCCGCAAGGGCGTCGCGCGTCTCGGCAAAATGCAGGCGGACGTGGCGAACCATATCGACGCCGACGTGGAGGGCGACGGCACCGCCAAGCGTGAGCAGGACGCCGACGGCGAGGGCGGCCGCCCACGGCGAAAGTCCCAGCGCCACGATCACCAGGACGAGCGCGCTCACCAGCGTGAGCACGCCGCAGACGAGCAGGGCCGCGCCCACGATCGCCATCACGGCGCCGTTGCGCGCGGCGCCGGCGGCGACCCTCCCCTCGGCGCTGGCGATGCCGAACAGCTGCGCCACCACCAGGAGGAGGTCGTTCGTGATGATCGCGAACAACTCGCGCACCGACCGCCGATCAACCGCATTGCTCATGACGGTTTCCCGAGCATGCGTCTGGCCCCGCGTAAGGCCAGCACGATCGCCGTGAACGCGAGCCCTGGAACGATGCCATCGGACGGTGACGCAACCTTGGGCGCGGGTGACTGAGAACGCTTCGTTTCGGCTTGGCTGGGCGGCGCACCTTTCAGGCGCTCGAAGAGCCGCCCGGCACGAGGACCGATGACGCGGCGGCCAGATGTCGTGTCCGTGAGAGGGGCTACGCCGTACGGCATCGCATGGTCGATCTCCGCGTTCAGCTCGGCCCCAATGAGGATGCCTAGGCCCGACAGATAGAGCCACACCAGGAGGATGATGATGCCTCCCACCGCGCCGTAACTTCCCTCATAGTCCGTGAACGCTCCGAGGTAGAACTTGAAGGCCAGCGAGGAGACGAGCCACAGGATCGTGGCCACGATGGCGCCTGGCGTCACCCAGAGCCAATCCTGGTCCGCGTCGGGGGCGTAGTAATAGAGCAACGCGATGCCGAACGCGACCAGTGCGAACGCGGCCGGCCAGCGCACCACGTTCCAGACCCACATCGCGACGTCGGTATCCACAAGTCCCAGGAGACGCGTGACCGTAGGCCCGGCGATGACGAGCGTGCCGGCTGCGATCACGATGACGGCCAACGCCAGCGTCAATAACGCTGCGGTGAGCCGGATGCGCCACCATGGGCGCGTCTCCGGAAGGTCGTAGGCCCGGTTCACAGCGGAGACGAGGGCCACGAGCGCCGACGAACTGGCCCAGAGCGCGCCCAAGACGCCGACGGTGAGCAGCCCACCGTCGTTGGCATCCGCCAGCCGGCGCATTTGGTCCTGAATCAACGCCAGGAGTTCCGGGGAGACGAAGGGACCCACGGCGCCTGCGACATCGTCGGTGACGATGTGCAGCGAGAAGAAGCTGGACAACGCCAAGAGAAAGAGCAGGGCCGGAAAGAAGGCCAGGCACAGGTAGTAGGACAACTGTGCGGCCAATGCGGGGCAGTCGTCGTCAATCGTGTCCCGAACGGCGCGTCGCAGGAGTTCGGTCCAAGGAAGCTGGGGAAAGGCCGCCATCTCGTACGTTCAGTGCAAGACAGGCTCCAGCCTGCCCGACCGCGGATCGAGGACGCGGAGTGGCCCTCGAGACACGGACGCCGCCGAAGCGTCCCGTCGAGTTGCCCGTGCGATGAGGTGGGACCGCGCGAGAGCTTGTAAGTTCTGCCGCATCTCCAAGAGCTCCGCCACCGGCGACGGAGAGGAAGAATCAGCCGAGAACCGTCCAGTCGGAATCGGTAAACGCTTGGGATCACGCGAAGGCCGGAACTCGCGATCGGCGAGGGCATCACCTGGTTTCCGCGTTCGCCGGACAGATCAAATCTTGCAGAGAACGGTTGGTATGACGGCTGTTGTCCTGAACGACGATGAACTGTCCTTGCTCGTTAGGTTCAGAACTGGCACAGCGAGTTCCTGGCCATTGCCGCGATGGTCTGGCTGGGGGGTGTACCTCCGACAGCGCTATTCGCCGGAATCGAAACCTGTCCACGCCCCGCATGCCGAGACAGGGCGATGACGTGTCCTCAACGGCGTGGCTCTCAGTGGGGATTGTCGGTTTCTGACAGACGGTGCAACCTACGGGCGACTATGCTGCGTAAGTGTCCAGCCGCTCTAGGAATCGCGGCACGCCGCGGAACTCGCCGCTGATGGAAGCCTTCGGAACATTGGTCACGTCTGCGACGAGGGCTGCTACGGCTGGCGATCCCTCGGGTAGGGCCGGACCTACTCCGAAGGGCCGCGAGATCACGCCTGCCTCGGATTCCGAATCCTCTGCAACTGAGGCGCCGAGTAGCGCTGCTGACGCAGCGCGAAGGATGTGGTGTTTCGGGCCATCGCAAAGAAGATCGTCCCCAGCGCGATACGACACGCCCCAAGACCCAATCCGATCGACAGGGTGAAGGCCACGGTCGCGGCAATCAGATCCATGGTCACACTCCGAGGTGTCGAGTGCACCTAAGTGAGCATGGTGAGCAGCGCGTAGATTAGGACGGCGCCAAGCAATCCGAAACCGAGCACCTTGGCGATCACGTAAGAGCCAACCAGTTTCAACATGTCGCGAGTGTGTGCAACGCAGGTGCCAGAACGTGCCCACGCACAACCCAGGCACAGGCGTCCGTTTGCCTGCCCATCCCGACTTTGACGGCGGGCACGCACGCCCGTCCGAGACGTTCATCATCCGGTCCTACAAGGGCTACACGGAATCCCGCCCACGCCCACAGACCAACGCCGTGGGCATGCCTCGAGCGATGGACACACCGGATGTTGCCTGTAGAGCCAGCGGCGTTGGCAATGTTGACGCTCCACTCCCTACACAGCCCATCCTCAGCGCTTGACAAGCACCCGGCTCGAATCATAATCGCCGTCACAACGGGCTCCCCTCAACGCACTGTCATCCGGAGGAGCATCTATGGGCACGAAAACGGCGTGGCTGACCGGTCTGGCGGCCGTGGTGCTGACCGCGATGTCGGCTGGGGCCCAGCAGGCGGTGCCACCCGGCAATGCCGCGCTGCCGGACATGCCCAATCAGACGACGCGGACCGGCAAGCACGTCAACCGCGTCATCGACATGTGGCTGAAGAATCAGCCTGTCTACTACGCGCAGATCAGCGGCGGTGGCTACGAGCAAGGCAAGTCGCTGGCGGCCACCAAGGCCGACTACATCACCTACGAAATGGAGCATGGCCCGCTCGACTTCAAGGAGCTGCGCGAGTTCATGCGCGGCCTGGTGGAGGCGGGTCCGACCCGTACCGGGCACAGGACCCCGGCGGTCGTCGTCACGCTGCCCATCGCCGGCACCCCCGACGCGGTGCGCGCCAATGGCTGGATGATTCAGCAGGCGCTGGCCGCCGGCGTGCACGGCATTCTGCTGTGCAACGCCGAAAGCCCGGAAGCGGCCAGACTGATGATCGAGGCCTCGCGCTATCCGTTCGCTCCGCGCGTGGAAGGGCTGGCGCAGGGCACGCGGGGCAACGGCTCGCAGGCCTACGCGTCGCGCATGTGGGGCGTGACCGCCGAAGAGTACATGCGCATCGCCGAGCCCTGGCCGTTGAACCCGGACGGCGAATTGCTGTTCGGCCTGAAGATCGAGAACCCGCGCGCTGACGCGAACGTCGAAAGCTCCGTCCGCGTACCGGGGATCGCGTTCGCGGAATGGGGGCCGGGCGATCACGGCTTCTACATCCTGGGACGCCCGGGCACCTATCAGGGCGGCGGAGAAGCGTCGCCGCAGATGGCGGCGGTGCGGCGCCGTGTGCTCAATGCGACCAAGGCGGCGGGGATCAAGTTCCTCAATGCCTGCAATGAGAACACGGTGATCGACCAGTTGAAGGAGGGCGTGATGATCTGCACCGGCGGCGATACGCCGGCGGCGGACAAGGGCCGCGCCTTCACCAAGCGCACCGATCCCTGGTGATCGCTGATCGGCGCGCGACCCGACCGGTTCACACGGGCGCGACGCGGCATCCGGCCGTACATTGAGCGGCCTTCCCGTCGGGTCGGCGTTCGGACCGTCCGGGAGCTCGGTTTCTTTCACCGAACGCGCCGAACGATCCGAACGTGGCGATCAACCTAGAAGAGGAACTTCACCGTGAAGTAGCCGCGCGTGCCATCGTCGAACAGATCTTCCTTGCCGTAGCGCGGATCGTAAGCGCCGGCACCTTCGGTGCTGCGCAGGATCAGCGCGTTGTAGTCGTAGCCCCTCGTCAGGTCCGTGCTGGACAGATCGATAGCCGCCGACTGGCGCGCGCCGCCGGCGCCGAGGCCGCGGTTCAGGCCGTTGTAGATGTGCCGCGCGGTTCTCTGGTTGAAGAGGTTCAGCACGTTCATCTCGAACCGCAACCGCTTCGCGCCCATGACCCCCAGCTCGTGACTGAGGAGCAGGTCCGTGCGTGTGAGCACTGGCGTGCGTCCCATGTCGCCGCGTCCTTCGACCATCGACCCGACGCCGCCCGTGGTGTTCGTGCTCATCACATAGGTAGTGATCGGCGTGCCGCTGCCGCCGTAGAAGAACGCGCCAATCTGCGTCCCGAACGGCGCCTGGTACGACCCGTACAGCTTCACGACGTGAGGCCGGTCCGTGGGGAGGCGACCGAGCACCTGGTTGCCGTGCGCGTCATACAGGAGCTCGTCGAGATCCCATGCGCGGCTCACGTTCGAGCCTGGCCTGGCGATCGAGCCGAGCTGCTGCTGGGCGGTCGTCGACGTCTGTCCGGTTGTCGGCGTCGTGATCTCGTCGGAGCTCCCGATGCCGGAGTAGTTTCCATAGAGGCGGCTCAGCGTGTAGTTGGCCGACAGGAACCAGCTGTTGGCCAACCGGCGGCTGACGCCGAGTTCGAGCGCGTCGTACTGGCGTTTGGCGAGCGGCGTCGGCTGTCCGGGCGGCGTGGCGCCGGTCGCGAACTGCACCGCCGTCGAGCCGCGGCCCGGGTTGCCTATCAGGTAGCCCTCGTCGCCCTGCGCGTTCAGGAATCCGATGTCCTCGATCGTGTCGCGCAAGTTGTTGTGGATGTAGTGGACCGTGAGCACGCTGTCCCGATTCAGCTGGTGCTCGAAGCCGAGGCTGAGGCTGTCCTGCGACATCGGCCGGATTTCGGGATCGATCTCGTTCTGGAACGAGGGCACGCGGCGGTCGCGGCAGCTCCCCGGGTTCACCCAGAGATCCTGGCCCGGCAGGTTGCTGGTGTTCAGGGTGTCGAGCGCCAGCGTGTCGAGTCCACGATAGTAGATGCACCACGTCTCCGCGCCGAACGAACCGCGCGGCAGCTGATACTTCGTCCAGTCGTAGTAGCGGCCCCAGCTGCCGAACACCTTGGACTGGCCGTCGCCGCGGAGGTCGTACGCCGCGCCGAGACGCGGCGCCAGTTTCTCGCCGAAGCCGAACTCGAAGGCGTTCTTGGCGATGTCGGGCCGGAAAGTCGGCACCGCCTCGTGTTCGGCGCGCAGCCCGAGGCTCAGCGTCAGGCGGCTGCCCACGGTCCACTGATCCTGGATGTATAGCGAGTGGATGTCGCTGCCCGCCTTGTTGGTGATGGCGCGATCGTTGGCGGCGTAGTAGCCGTAGATGCCGCGACCGGTCGTCACGCCGTTGAACGTGAAGCTGCGGTCCCAGAAGATCTCCGTGTAGCCGCCCGGGTAGAACGAGTTGATGTCGTTCACGGTGTGCTGGAAGCCGTATCCCGCCTTGAGCGTGTGATAGCCGCTCAGGCTGAAGGCGTGGTTGTAGTCCACGTCGAAGGTCGAGCGTTTGGTCAGGTCGAAGTCGGTGATCTGCGCCCGCGGCGTGTTCACTCCGGCCACGTTCGTCCCCCCCTGCAGTGCCGGCGGCAGAATCGCGTTCAGCGGCGTCGTCGGTGTCTGGTAGGTGTACGACGTGACGAGCGGGATGCCGATGTCGCTGTAGCGGTCGTGAAAGTAGCCGCCGCGGAACCGGAGGAAGGCGGCGTTCGACAGGCTCAGGTCCACCGTACCGTTCGTGTTCACCTGATTGATCTCGTAGCCGCGATCGACCTGGGGTGTCAGCGAGGACAGGCTGCCGACGAAGGCGTTCGGCGTCGACCCGTTGTAGCTCGAGAGAGTGCCGTCGGCCGTCGTGGGCGTCCAGAGCGTGGACCAGTGCGCCGTCAACCGGCGCTGCGTGTACGACAGCTTGCCGAACGCCTGCTGACGCCAGATGTTGCGCTCCACGTCCAGGTCGCCGTCGGAGGCCGTATACGAGTTGGTCGCGTTCTCGTTGCGGGGTGAATACGCCCCGTAGAAGAAGAGATGGTCCTTGACAATCGGGCCGCCGACCGATCCGCCGAACTCGTTCTGTTTGGCCGGCTGCTCGCGGTCCTGGACGTAGGTCACGGTACGGTCGTCCACGGGGTCGAGGACAAGCCGCTTGACCGGGCCGGCTGCGAGCCCGCTGCCCTCGAAGAAGTAATGGGCCTCGCCGCGGAACGTATTGCCGCCGCTCTTGGTGACCGCGCTGATCACGCCGCCGAGCGCACCGCCGTACTCCGCCGCGATGCCGCTCGTCTTGACCTGCACCTCCTGCAAGTACTCGAACACGGTGTTCTGGCGCGACTGGCCGTTGACGAGCGAGTTCGTCACCACACCGTCCACCGTGAAGGCGTTCTCGGAGCCGCTGGCGCCGTTCACCTGCAGGCCGCCCTCGATTTCGCCCTGGTTGACCGACGGCGCGGTGAGCGCGATCGACTGGAAGGAGCGTCCTTTCGGCAGGCGGTCGAACTCCTCCGCGCTCACGTTGTGCGCGATGAGCGTGCTGCGGTTGTCCACGAGCGGCGCCGACTCACCGGTCACGTGGACAACCTCGGTGAACTCGCCGACGCGCAACTGCGCATCGATCTCGAACGTGCGGCCAAGGGCCACGCTGACGTCGGGCCGCTCGACTTTCGAGAAGCCGGTTAGCTCGAAGCGTACGGTGTAGCGCCCGGGGACGAGATCGGGCGCGGTGAACCGGCCTTCCGTATCGGTGACGAACGTTCGAACCTCGCCAGACTCCGCGTTCGTCGTGACCACGGTCACACCAGGAACCGCCGTGTTCTGCTGGTCGACGACGCGTCCCGTCAAAGTGCCGAATCGCTCCTGCCCCTCGACGATGACCGCGATCGCCAGGGTGAGCGCCACGAATAGCGCACTCATGCGTCGATGCATGGTGTCCCTCCTCCGCAAGGACGCGGTCGTCGGGGGCAAGGCGGTGCACCCGTCACTCCCGCGTGAAACTAGCGCGTATTGAGAGAAACGTGCCGTTTGCCGCCCGTGATGGATGGCCGCGGCGAGGGGTGAGGGGCGTTATGGAGGGGTCGATGGGTACACGAACGCCAGCGCACAACGACTTCTTGGACGCCGCTTCAACCAGATGCATCGTGGCTGCAGAACCGCAGCCTTGCGGCCGACTCGAAAGCCTTGGTAACTGAGGGTTGGAAGTGGTGGGCGCGGGTGGAATCGAACCACCGACCCCTCGCGTGTGAAGCGAATGCTCTACCGCTGAGCCACGCGCCCGACCGAACCCCTACTTTAACACGGGCTCACGGCTCAAGACTCAGGCCGGCTTAAGCCCTAAGGCTTACGCCCTGAGCCACAAGTTATCGTCAGAGCGTGCCGTACAGCCGATCGCCGAAGTCGCCCAGTCCGGGGACGATGAACTTGCGGGCATTCAGCTCGGTGTCGAGCGCCGGCGAGTAGATGTGCACGTCCGGGTGGGCGGCCGTCATCGCGGCGACACCCTCGGGCGCCGCGACCACGCACATCATCCGAATGGCCCGCACGCCCGCATTCTTGATGATGTCCACGGCCGCCACCGCGCTGCCGCCGGTCGCCAGCATCGGGTCGGCCAGCAGCACCACGCTCGCGGCGAGGCCGGGAGGGAGGCGGGAGTAATAGCGGGAGGCGGCGGCGGTGGCTTCGTCCCGCTGCAGACCGATGTGCCCCACGCGGGCCCGCGGCACCAGCTCCAGGATCGATTCGACCATGCCCAGGCCGGCGCGGAGCACCGGCACGATCACGATGTCGGCCCGCACGATGCGTGCATCGGCGGGGCCGAGCGGCGTCGCGACGGTGGTGGTCTCGGTCGGCAGGTCGCGCAGGGCCTCGGCCGCCACAATGAGGCTGATACGGTGCGCGGCAGCGCGAAAGGCGGCGGGCGGCGTGCGCGTGTCGCGGAGTTCGGCCAGCGCGTCCTGCGCGAGCGGGTGGTCGACCAGATGAAAGGGCACGGTCGACATAGTACTCGCGCGCCTGCGCCGCAGGCCAACCACGCGCCGGGAACGTGACGACCAGCGCGGCTGTTTCTCGCGTTCTTCGATAGAATCCACGGGATGCGCCCCGGATTCGTCGTCGTCTTCCTCACCCTGGGCGCCGTCGTGGCCGCCCAGCAGCCCCGGCAAGTCTCGCTCATCGTTCACAACGGCACGGTCGTGACGATCGACGCGACCAAGCGCGTCATCGAAAACGGCGCTGTGGCCATCGACGGCACCGACATCGTCGCGGTGGACACCGACGAGGCCATCCGGCGGCAGTTCCGCGGCACCGACACGATCGACGCCGGCGGGCAGGTCATCATGCCGGGCCTCGTCAACACGCACACGCACGCACCGATGGTGCTGCTGCGCGGGCTGGCCGACGACCTGGCGCTGCAGGAGTGGCTCAACAAGTACATCTTTCCCGCCGAGGCCAAGCTCGTGTCGCCCGAGTTCGTGCGTACGGGCACGCGGCTGGCTGCGCTCGAGATGATCGAGTCGGGGACCACCACCTTCGCGGACATGTACTACTTCGAAGAAGAGGTCGCGAAGGAGACCAAGGCCGCGGGCCTCCGCGGCGTGCTCGGGCAAACCATCATTCAGTTCCCGGTCGCCGACGCCAAGACCCCGGCCGACGGGCTGGCGCGTGCCGAGGCGTTCATCAAGCAGTTCAAGGGAGACTCGCTCATTACGCCGGCCGTCGCGCCGCACGCCATCTATACGCTCGACGGGCCGACGCTCAAGGCCGCCCGCGAGCTGTCGAAACGCCACAACGTGCCGACGATCATCCACCTCGCCGAGACGCGCGACGAGATCCAGACGGCGCGCGAGCGGTTCACCACCTCGCCCGTGTCGTATCTCGACAGCCTCGGCCTGCTCGGTCCAGGGCTCGTGGCCGCGCATGCGGTGTGGGTGAGCGACGCCGACATCGCGGTGCTGAAGGCGCGGGGGGCTACCGTGTCGCACAACCCCGAGAGCAATATGAAGCTGGCGAGCGGGATGGCACCGGTCGCCGGCTACCTGCGCGCGGGCGTCGCCGTCGGTCTCGGCACCGACGGCGCGGCGAGCAACAACGATCTCGACATGTTCGAAGCCATGCGCATGGCGTCCTTCCTGGCCAAGCTGCAGACCGCGGATCCGCGCGTGGTGACCGCGGCCACCGCCCTCGAGATGGCGACGATGGGCGGGGCCCGGGCGCTCGGCCTCGACCGCCAGATCGGGTCGCTCGAGCCGCGCAAGCGGGCCGATCTCATCGTGGTGTCGATGCGGGCCGCGCGGCAGACGCCGATGTACGACCCCGTGTCGCACCTGGTCTACACCACTCGTGGCGACGACGTGCGCGACACCATCGTCAACGGCCGGGTGCTGATGCGCAACGGGAAGGTGCTCAGCCTCGACGCCGAGGCCGTGCTGAAAGACGCGCGGGCGATGGCGGTGAAGGTCAAGGCCGCGGTGCAATAAAGGCATGCGCGCGCATCGGCTGCCCGTCGGGATCCTGGCCGCGGTGCTGACATGGGCCGGCGGGGCGCTGCTCGGCGCGGCGGACGACCAACTCGAGGCGCTGCTCGACCGGGCCAGCGCTTACGAGATGGCCTTCGTGGGCGCGTTCCAGAACATCGTCGCCGAAGAGGTGCTGGTGCAAGAGACCTCGGCGCCGCACCGTAAGCGGACCCTGAAATCGGACTTCCTGTTCGTGAAGTACCCCGGGATCAACGGCTCGATCGTGCTTCGCGACGTCTTCGAGGTCGACGGCAAGTCCGTACGGGACGCGGCCCAGGCCGAGCGGATGATGAGGCTCTTCACCTCGCCGGTCCGCAACGCCATGGTGCGCGCGACCGAATTGGCCAACGAGGGCGCCCGGTACAACCTCTGGGACATCGGCACGCTGAACAATCCGCTCATCGCGATGGTGTTCCTGCAGCCCGACTACCGGCCGCGCTTCCGGTTCAATCTTGCCGGGATGGAGAAGAGCCTGGGTCCCACCGTTCGTACCGTCCGATTCCAGGAGTGGCAACAGCCGACGATTCTTCGCGCCAACGCCAACAACGACCTGCTGGCGCGCGGGCTGATCTGGGTAGATGAGACGAACGGCCGGGTAATGAAGACGCGGCTGCAGGTGGGCAGTGCCCGCATCCCGCCAGAAATCGTCACCACCTACCGCCGCGACGACGCGCTCGGCATCGACGTGCCTGCCGAGATGCGCGACTGGTACCCGGATGGCCGCCTGGGCGACGTCAGAGGGGTGGCGACCTACGGCCGCTTCCGGCGTTTCGAAGTGCGAACGGAGGAGTCGATCGACAAATAGGGCGGCGTCAGAGCTGGACGACGCCGATGAAGGGGAGCGCCCGGTAGCCCTCGGCGTAGTCGAGACCGTAACCGACCACGAAACGGTCGTCGATCGTGAACCCCACGTATTCGACGTTGACCTCCACCTTGCGACGCGACGGCTTGCTGAGGAGGCAGGCGGTGCGCAGGTGCCGCGGCTTGCGCGCGCCCAGCACGTTGTGGAGATAGGTGAGGGTGAGGCCGGTGTCGATGATGTCTTCGACGATGACGACGTCGCGGCCCTGAATCGGCGCGCCGAGGTCCTTGAGCAGCTGCACCTGGCCCGACGAGTTGGCCGAGCTGCCGTAGCTCGAGGCGGCAATGAAGTCCATGGTGACGCCCTTGCCGTCTGTCCCCTCGGCAATGGCACGCGCCAGATCGGCCAGGAAGATGAACGACCCCTTGAGGACGCCAATCAGGTGCACACCGTCCGGATGGTCGCGCCGGATCTCATCTGCGAGGGCGCGCACCCGCGCCTGCAGGTCGTCGGCCGTGATCAGCGTCTCCATGTCTCCAAGCGCCCGAGGCGTGAGCCACGCTCAGGGTAACATAGCGGCTTCACCGTGAAGCGCTTTCACATCGTGACCGAGGCCGATGCGCGCGTGCTCGAATACGGCAGCACCATCGTCCTCGCCACCGGCGGTCACGTGACGCCGCTCGCGCAGGATACACTGCGGGCACGCCGCGTCACCGTGGTCGCCGATACACTCGATCCCGATCTCGCCGCTCTGGCGCCGCCCGCCACGATTCGCACCGTCGCCCTCGCCGGTGATCACACCTCGCTGGCGTTGAAGGCGTCGCTCGTGCAGCACCTGCGCGGCCGCGGTCTTGCGGCCCACGACCTCGGCACGACGACGACGGATCCGGTGGACTATCCCGATACGGCGGCGGCCGCGGCGCTGCAGGTGGCGCGCGGCGAAGCCGACGCGGCCGTCGTAATCGACGGCGCCGGCCTCGGATCGTGCATTGCCGCCAACAAGGTGGCGGGCGCCCGCGCCGCCATGTGCACGACCGAGACCCTGGCGCGCTATGCGCGCCAGCACAACGGGGCCAACGTCCTGGCGCTCGGCTCGACGTTGGTGTCGGCCGCAGAAGCCGCCGCCATCGTCGACGTGTTCGTGGACACACCAATGCGCGAGGCCCGCTACATCCGGCGTCTCGCCAAGATTCGCGCGCTCGAAGCGCGGCCGCGCTCGTGATGGCCGCCCCCGATCTCGAGCGTCTGATCCGCATCATCGTCGAGGAAGTGGCCGCGGCGCAGACGGCGGCCGCGCCGGCCCGCTGCGGCTGCCATGCGCTCCTGTACGAATGCTGCCCGGATCGGTTGCGCGGCGTGCTCGAGGCCGGCGCCTCGCGTCTGGGGCTCCACGCCACCGGCGGCCGGGCCGGCGACGTCGCGGCCATGATCGACCACACGCTGCTGAAGCCGGACGCCGCGCGCGCCGAGATCGAGGCGCTGTGCCGTGAGGCGGCCGAGTACCAGTTCGCGAGCGTGTGCGTGAACCCGACCTGGGTGGCGACCTGCGCCCGCCTGCTTCAGGGCTCGCCGGCGAAGGTCTGTTCGGTGGTCGGGTTTCCCCTCGGGGCCACCACCCCCGACGTGAAGCACTACGAAACCCGGCGAGCGCTCTTCGACGGCGCCCGCGAGATCGACATGGTGATCAACATCGGCGCCCTGAAATCCGGAGACCTGCGGGTGGTCGAACGTGACATCGAGGCGGTCACCGGCCCGTGCCGCGAGACCGGCGCGATCAGCAAAGTGATCATCGAGGCCGCGCTCCTGACCGACGAGGAGAAGGTGACCGCCTGCACGCTGGCCAAGGCCGCGGCGGCCGACTACGTGAAGACCTCCACCGGGTTCGGCCCCGGTGGCGCGACCGCCGCCGACGTGGCGCTGATGCGCCGCGTGGTCGGCGATGAGATGGGCGTCAAGGCCGCCGGCGGCGTGAAGGATCTCGACGCGCTCAAGGCCATGGTAGCCGCCGGCGCGACGCGGATTGGCGCCAGCGCCGGGGTCCGGATCGTGCAGCAGTCCAAGGGCGGCCCGGCGGGCCCGGCCGGCACGGGCTACTGAGGTCGGGTGGGTCAGGTAGGCCGGCTAGGTCTGATAGAATTCCTGTGGCCGCGGGAGTAGTTCAGCGGTAGAACGCGAGCTTCCCAAGCTCGATGTCGCGGGTTCGATCCCCGTCTCCCGCTCCACCCTTTTCCAGGGTTTTAGATCCCACCAGTCCTACCTGTCCCACCAGTCCTACCTGCCCCTGATTATCGCCAGGACTTCGTCCCGCTTCTGCGCCATGAGCGCCGGCGTCTCGGCTTCAAGGTTGAGCCGCAGCAACGGCTCGGTGTTCGACGCCCGCACGTTGAAGTGCCACGTGGGATAGTCCACCGACACGCCGTCGATGTGGGCCAGGGTGGCATCGCGGTAGGCCGCCTCGATCGCGGTCAGCTTGGCCGGCACGTCGGCCATGCTGGCGAGCTTGGTGTTGATTTCACCGGAGATGAAGTAGCGCTCGCGGTACGGTGCCAGCAGATCGCGCAAGGTCATCTTCTTCTTCGACATCAGCTCCAGGACGAGCAGTGCCGGGATGAACCCGTTGTCGGCGTAGTAGAAGTCCTTGAAATAGTAGTGGCCGGTGACCTCGCCGGCGAAGACGCCGTCCTCCTGCCGCATACGCTGCTTGATGAAGGCGTGCCCGACTTTGTTCATCAGCGCCCGGCCGCCATAGCGCGCGGTCGTGTCCTTCACGGCGTGGCTGGCGCGCAGGTCGTAGATGATCGTGGCGCCCGTGGGCACCTTGAGGAGGAAGGCCTCGGCCAGGAGCGCGGTGACGAAGTCGCCCGAGATGAACTCGCCGCTGCCGTCGATGAAGAAGCAGCGATCGGCGTCGCCGTCCCAGGCGATGCCGATGTCGGCCTTCTGCCGGATGACCGCTTCGGTGATGTCGGCGCGGTTCTCTTCGAGCAGCGGGTTGGCCTCGTGGGTGGGGAAGGTCCCGTCGATCGTGAAGCAGAGCTTGGTCACCTGGCACGGCAGGCGGTCGAAGATCTTCGGCGCCACGAGCCCGGCCATGCCGCTGCCGGCGTCGAGCACGACGTTGAACGGCGCGATCACCGACGGGTCGATGAACGACATCACCTTGTCCACGTAGGCGTCGAGGATGTCGCGGCTGGTCCGGCGGCCGCGCGTCGCGGCCGGCGCCGGCAGGCGATGGTTGACGATCATGTCGCGGATGTCGCCGATGCCGGCATCGCCGCTGAGCGGCAGGGCCTCGGCCCGCACCATCTTGACGCCGTTGTATTGCCCCGGGTTGTGCGACGCGGTGATCTGGGCGCCGCCGTCGAGGCCGCCCTGCACGACGCCGAAGTACATCTGATCCGTCCCGAGCATGCCCAGGTCCACGACATCGGCGCCCTGCGTGAGCGCGCCGTCGATGAACGCCTCGGCCAGCGCCGGTGACGACACGCGCATGTCGCGCGACACGCCGATGGTCCTGGCGCCGAGATACGCCACGAACCCGCGTCCGATGTCGCGCGCCACGGCCTCGTTCAGTTCCTGCGGGTACAGCCCTCGCACGTCGTAGGCTTTGAAGATGCTCGTGTCCACTGGTATCTCCGGAGTCAGGCGCGGGTGAAGTCGGTGAGATGGGTGCCGTCGCCGAGAATCGCGCCGGCGCCGACGGCGGTGTGGGCGCCGAGCCGGCAGTCACGGCCGACGATGGCGCGGTGGACGGTGGCGCCCGGGCCGACGACGCACCCGGGCCAGACGATGGCGCCGTCCACGACAGCGCCGGCTTCGACCCGCGCACCGCGGCCCACCACCGACAAGGGGGCAATGCGCGCGCCGGCTTCCACCGTCACGTCGTCGTCCACGAAGCAGGGGCTTTCGATCGTCGCGTCGGGGCTGATGCGCGCCCGGGGCGAGACGCACGCGCGCGGCGCCGGTTGGTCGCGGAAGGGGGCGGCGCGGAACCGGCCGGCCAGGATGTCGTGGTGCACCTGGAGGTACTTCTCCGGCGTGCCGATGTCGATCCAATACCCCTGATAGTCGAAGGCGAGAAACGTGTCCCCGCGCTCGATGAGCGAGGGGAAGTACTTCCGCTCGATCGACCACGAGACCCCGTCCGGAATGCGGTCGAACGTGTCGGTGTCGAGGACGTAGATGCCGGCGTTGATGCGGTTGGTGGTGATCTCGCCCGGTTGCGGCTTCTCGATGAAGCGCCGGATGTTCTGGAGGCTGTCGGTCTCGACCAGCCCGAAGGCGCTCGGGTTCTCCACGGGGGTCAACACGATCGTGGCACGGGCGTGCCGGTCGCGATGCAGCGCGATCACGGCCTTGAGGTCGATCTCGGTCAGCACGTCGCCGTTGAACACGACGATCGGGCCGTCGATGCCGCGGCTCGCGAACTTGATGCCGCCGCCGGTGCCGAGCGGCTCCGGCTCGACCACGTAGCGCAGCTTTATGCCCAGGGCCGACCCGTCGCCGAACACAGCCGCGATCGCTTCAGGCTGGTAGTTGAGGCTCAGCACCACCTCGTCGATCTCGGGCACCTGCTTCAGCAGATCGATCTGATAGGTGAGGAACGGGCGATCGAAGATGGGAACGACGGGCTTGGGCGTGTTGAGCGTGAGTGGACGCAACCGGGTGCCCTGGCCCCCCGCCAGCAGGATCGCCTTCATGATAACCACCGATCTTACGTGAACTTACGATAGAATGCAGGCAAAGCCTCGCATGAACCTGCCCAATGCGCTCACGCTCGTGCGCATGTTCCTCGTGCCACTGCTCGTCGTGGTGCTGCTCACCGAGTTCGAGGGACGCCGGATACTGGGTGTGCCGAAGGACATCGTGGGCGCGGCCATCTTCGCGCTGGCGTCGCTCACCGACTGGCTCGATGGTTATCTGGCCCGGCGCCACCGTCAGGTGACCTGGTTCGGCCAGATGCTCGATCCCATCGCCGACAAGCTGCTCACGTCGGCCGCGTTCATCTCACTCGTCCAGCTCGACCTCGCCCCCGCGTGGATGGTGGCACTGATCATCGGCCGTGAGTTCGCCGTGACCGCCCTGCGCAGTCTGGCCTACGCCAAAGGGATCACGATCCCCGCGTCGTCGCTCGGCAAGTTCAAGATGGCGTCGCAGGTGACGGCCATCCTGCTGCTGATTCTCGCGGGCGGACCGCTGCCGATCCTGGCGACGCCAGGCTACGTCGTGCTGTGGGCGGTGATGGCGCTGGCCGTGGTGTCGGCTATCGACTACTACCGGCGCTTCCAGCGGATGCTGAACGCGCACGTCACGGACGTGAATATCGCAAGAGAACGGCGCGCTGGATAGACCTCAGAGGCGGGTCTCAAGACCCGCGGCCACTGAAATTGCCGTTCCCTGGGGCGGGTCTGAAGACCCGCGGCCATGTACAAAGAGCGAGGGCGGTCTGAAGACCGCCCTCTACGTCCGAACCTACCTGACCCACCGGGCCCACCCGGCCTACCTGACCTATTTGCGCATCGACACGTAGTCGTTCGCGGTGACGACGTTGCGGGCGACGGTGAGCCTCAGGGTGGACGAAGTGTCGCCGACCTCGACGGCGACCGCGTCGGCAACCTGGTAGAGGAAGTTCCCGTCCTCCTGCTTGTCGTGATAGATGACGAACTGGGATCCGGGTGCGATGCCGTGGTCGCGTCCACGGTCGATCACGATGAAGTCGCCGACGGCGTAGGTGGTGCGGCGATCCCGGCCCGGGAGCACGCGGCCATAGTTGTCGCGCTCCGGCTTGCCCTTCTTCTCCCCGAGCGCCACCGCGACCGGCAGCGAGAACGGTTCGAGATAATCGCCGACGAGCACCGTGTCACAGGCGTGGACGATGGTGGCCAGCGACATCTCCTCGTCGATCGCATAGACGCGGATCCAGCCGGCGGTCTGCACCGTGCCAGGGTTGGCGCGCGACACCTTCTGGTCGCGATCCTTGAGGAGGCGGCGGACGTAGAACTCCTGGCCCACCTGGATGCCGTTGGCGCGCCCGGCGTTGATCGTGACGAGGTCGCCCGGTGCGGCGCTGTCCCGTGTCTCGAGCGACTGACCGCCGCTCACGCGCAGCGGCACCGCCGGCGTTTCGTATGCGGCGGCCGGCGCGCAGGTGAGCGCCAGCACGTCGGCAGGAAGATGCGTGGCTGCCCAGGCTGGACCGGTCTGGGCGGAAACGGCGGCGGGGACGGTCAGCGGAACGAGAGCGGCGAAAAGCGCCGCCGTGCATGTCAACCTCATGGCTCCCTCGACGGGCGCGCCACGAGGCCCGCCCGGACTATTGCGCGTTCAGCAGCTGGAGACGCTTTTTGGCGTCCTCGGCGAACTCGCTCTGTGCAAATTCGGACAGCAGGCGCTCGAAGTACGGGATCGCCTGCGCTTTCCCGTTCTTCTTATCGGCCGTCCCGTCGGCCTTGAGCAGCGATTCGGCCAGGTAGAAGTAGACGCCGTCCCGCCCCGTGAATTCCGGATCCTCTTTGAGCACTTCGCGGAAACGATCGACCGCGCCGGGATACCAGTGGGAGCGGTAGTAGTGGACGCCGACCCGGTAGGAGGACATGCTGAGGCGGTCGCGCGCTTCGCGCCACTTCTCCCTGACCTCCGGCATCAGCGGGCTGTTGGGATAGCGATCGAAGAAGACCTGGAACTCCTTGAGGCTTTCCCTGGTCTCGGTCTGATCCCGTTCCGCTGCGCGCATCTGCCGCTGATGGCACATCGCAAGGCGGAACTGCGCCACGTCGGCCTTGGCGTTGGTCGGGTAGAACGTGAGGAATTCACGGAACTCGTTGGCGCCCAGCACGAGCGACTCGGTGGAACCCTCGCCCAGGTAGGTTTCGCCCATGCCCAGCTTGGCGTCGGGCCGCAGCGGGCTCTGCGGGTAGTTGTCCACCACCTGCCGGTAGTACTCGCGGGCGTCGGTCCAGTGCTTCTTCTTGAGCGCCTCGTCGGCGCGGTCAATCAAGTAGCGGTCGGGCTGGGCGGTGTTCTGCGGGATCGCGCTCTTTTTGCCGGCGCAGCCGGCCGCCAGAGCGACGCACAGCAGCACGGTGGCGCGCCAGAGGCCGGCGCGGAGTGGAAACCAGTCAGTCATGTGTTTCTGTTGGGTCCCGGAGACCGGGCCCTCGTGTCTCAATTGTAGACGGTCGGGCCGTCGGAATGGCCGGCTGGACGGTTGAGCATCTCGATTACCCGCTCGGGGAGCCGGCAAGGCCGCCCGGAGGTGTTCAGGGCCGCGTGCACACTGTGCCCCGAGGCCGACGCGACGCCGTCCGACACCCGCACCACCTCGTAGTCGAACCGGATCCGCACCGGGGTCATGAGCGTTGCCCGGGTCCGGATGTCGAGCTCGTCGTCGTAGCGGGCCGGCTGGTGGTACTGGCAGAACACTTCGATGACCGGCAGCGAGATCCCCGCCCCCTCCATGTCGCGGTAGGTCCACCCCGACGAGCGCAGCCAGTCGGTGCGGCCGACCTCGAACCACACCAGGTAGTTGGCGTAATAGGTGATGCCCATCTGGTCGGTATCGGCGTAGCGGACGCGCACCCGGGCGCTGCGGCCTCCGTCGGCCGGTGGGGTGCTCACACGCCGGCCCGCGCGGCCTGCACGGCCTGGGCGCGCAGCGCTCGTGTCGCGGCTTCGGGATCGGGCGTGCCGAAAATGGCGTGGCCGGCCACGAAGATCGAGGCGCCGGCCGCGGCGATGGCCTCGATGTTCGACGCATCCACGCCGCCGTCGATCTCGATCGGCGCCGACGCGCCGGCCGCCGACAGCACCGCGCGCACGCGGCGGATCTTGTCGAGGCTCTGCGGGATGAACTTCTGGCCGCCGAATCCCGGATTGACCGACATCACCACGACGAAGTCGAGGTCGCCGGCAATCGCCTCGAGTGCCGAGGCGGGCGTGGACGGGTTGAGTACCGCGCCGGCCTGCGCGCCGAGCGAGCGGATGAACGCCAGCGTGCGGTGGAGGTGCGGCACCGCTTCCACGTGCACTGACACCATACTCGCCCCGGCTTTGACGAAGGCCTCGATATAGCGGTCCGGTTCCTCGATCATCAGGTGCACGTCGAGCGGCCGGGTGGCGACGCGCTTGACGGCGTGCACGACCGGCGGCCCGATCGTGATGTTGGGGACGAAGTGCCCGTCCATCACGTCGACGTGAATGAGATCGGCCCCGCCGCGTTCGACCGCGGCGATGTCGCGCCCGAGCGCCGCGAAGTCGGCCGAGAGAATCGACGGGGCGAGGCGGATGCCGGTGGTCATTGGCTGACCTCGAGCGAGACCGCGTCGCTGGCCGTCACCTTGAATCCGCCGGATGGCTGCTGCCGCACCACCGTGCCGGCGGGCACCCCCGGGTACGGCTGCGAGCCCACGACGGTGACGCGGAGTCCCTGCCTGCGCAGCGTGTCGGCGGCGCGTGTGCCGTCGATGCCGATGACGTCGGGCATGACGTAGGCGGCTCCCTCCTCGGCGCGGTTGACGAGGAGCGAGACACCCGGCGCCAGGGTCGCGGCCGGTGGATCCTGCGCGATCACGGTGTCGGCGGGAAAGGCCGTGGAGCGGAACTCCGACACCGACACCACTTTCAAGCCGCCCTGTTCGACACGGATGCGGGCCGTGCGTTCGGTTTGGGCCGCCAGCTGCGGCACGACGGTGGCGCGCGGTCCAGAGCTCACCCACACCCGCACGCTGCGCTGCTGCCGCGCTTGTGCCCCGGATGCGGGTTCCTGCTGCATGATGTGGCCGGCCGGAACGTGCTCGTCGGCGCGGCGCGCGTCGTCCACGCGCAGCGAGAGTCCGATGTTGTTGAGGGCGCGCGTGGCTTCGGGCACCGTCGAGCCCACGATGACCGGCACGCGAACCTCGCGGGCTTTCAGCGCCGCCCGCATGGCGATACCGAAGAAGACCAGGAACGTGAGTCCGAGGGCGCCGGCGAGCAGCAGGAGCTGCCCGAGTTTCCAGACGCGAGTGCCGAGCGGCATGAACACCTGATCGTACCACGAACGTTCAGGAATGCCGTGTCACGCCGCCGGTTCACGATCGGACCAGTGCCGCGGCGAAAAAGGCCTCCAGCCCGTGCGCGAACGGGAGCGTGCGCAGCAGCCCACGGCCGTCGGCGACCGCGGCGAGCGGGCCCGCGGCCGGGGCGAGTCTGAAGTCTGGATGCGACGCGAGAAAGGCGTCCATCACCTCTTCGTTCTCGTCCGGCTCGCTCGAGCAGGTGGCGTAGACGAGGCGGCCGCCCGGTGCGACCGCGTGCGCCGCACGGTCGAGGAGTACCCGCTGCTGCGCCGCGAATTCGGCCAGCTGCGCCTCGGTGCGGCGCCACCGGATGTCGGGATCGCGCCGCACGGTTCCAAGGCCTGAGCACGGCGCGTCGACCAGGACCCGCGCGAACATGGGGCGGAACGGCACCTCGTCGCGGCTGCCCACCTGCACCAGCCGCACGTTCGGCGCGCGGCTCTCGCGGACCGTCTGGGCGAGGAGGCGCATCCGTCGCGCCCGCGCGTCGCACGCGACGACGAGGCCGCGGCCCTGCATCTCGGCCGCCAGCGCGGTGGCTTTGCCGCCGGGCGACGCGCACAGATCGAGCACCATGTCGCCCGGCGATGCGCCGACCAGTAGCGGCACCAGCTGCGACGACTCGTCCTGCACCGTGAAGCGGCCCTGGGCGGGCGGGAGCCGTCCGCTCAGTACCACGAGGCCGTCGGGGGCGTAGTGCGTGGGCTGCGTCTCGACGCCTTCGTCGGCGAGCTCCCGCTGCAGCGTGTCGCGCGAGACGACGAGCCGGTTGGCGCGCAGCGTCACGGCGGGTGTCGTGTTGTTGAACGCCGTCCACGCGGCGGCACGGTCGAAGCCGTAGCGATCGAGCCAGCGCGCCACCAGCCAGTCGGGATGCGACTGGGTGATGCCGAGATAGTCGAGCCGCTGCTGCCGCGTCGCCTCCGTCCCGGGCCGCGGCGGCAGCCCCAGGCGATCACGGGAGCGCGAGAGCTGGCGCAGCACCGCGTTGACGAAGCCTGCCGCGCGGCCATGGCGGGCGCGGCGCGCCAGCGAGACGGCGTCGTCCACCACCGCCGACGCGGGCACGCGATCGAGGTGCAGCAGCTGGTAGAGGCTGAGGCGGAGGATGATGACGACGTCGTCCTCGACCGAGTCGAGAGCGCGCGCCGCGGCCACGGCGATCGCGGCGTCGAGCGCGCGCTGCCAGCGCAGCGTGCCGGTGACGATCTCGGTGAGTAGCGCGCGGTCGCGCGGATCCTCGAGCGCCTGGTGTTCGCGGGCAAGCAGTGCGGCCGGCTGCGCGCTGCCGCCGGCCACCGCCTGGAGGGTGCGGAACGCCGACACCCGTGCCGGCCCGATCATGGGCTCGAGAAGCGTGCGCCGGGCGTCACCGGATGACCGCGCTGGAAATCGGCCGCCCGCATCGGCCGCCCGTTCTCGGGCTGCAGTTCGAGGAGCGTCAGCGTACGCCCGTCGCCGGCCACGACGTGCACCCCGTCGCTGCCCGCCCCGGTGACGGTGCCCGGGGCGGCCTCGCTGACCGTGGCCTCGGGAGAGGTCCGCCACACGATGACGCGGCGACCGCTCACATACGAATACGCGTGTGGCCACGGAAACAGGCCGCGCACGCGGTCGTGGATGCGCCGCGCGGGCAGCGTCCAGTCGATGAGGCCCTCTTCCTTGGTAAGCCGCGCCGCGTAGGTCGCGAGACGGTCGTCCTGCGGCTCCTCGTGCGCGGTGCCCGCGGCCATGGCGTCGGCCACCTCCACCAGCAGCCGGCCGCCGAGCGTGGCCAGCGCGTCCTCCACGTCTTGACTGGTCTCGTCGGGACCGATGGCCCTGGCGGTGGTCGCGAACATCGCCCCCGCGTCGAGCTTGGCCGCCACACGCATGATCGTCACACCTGTTTCGGTGTCGCCGGCGATGACCGCGCGGTGCACTGGGGCGGCGCCGCGGTACTTCGGCAGCAGCGAGGGGTGCACGTTGATCATGCCCAGGCGCGGCAGGGCCAGGAGCGTCGCGGGAATCAGCTGGCCGTAGGCCGCCACGACGCCGAGGTCGGGCTGCCAAGCGGCGAGATCGGCGTCCACGCCGGGCGCGCGCAGCGACGCGGGCTGGATGACCGGCAGCGACCGCGCGAGGGCCATGGCCTTGACGGGGGCGTCGGTGACCTTCTGCCCGCGGCCGCGCGGCCGATCGGGTTGCGTGACCACGCCCACGACCTCGTGGCCCGAGTCGAGCAGGGCTGCGAGCGTCGGCACGCCGAAACGGGGCGTGCCGAAGAAGACGATCCGGAGGCCGCCTACCATTTCCCGGCGCGTTCGAGCTTCCTGATCTTCCGGACGATGAAGTCCTTCTGGAGGCCGCGCAGCCGATCGACGAAGAGCGTGCCGTCGAGGTGGTCCATCTCGTGCTGAAAGCAGCGGGCGAGGAGTTGCGTGGCCGCGACCGAGTGCTCGACACCCTGGCGATCGAGGCCCTTGATGGTGACCCGTTCCGGGCGCGCCATTGTGGCGTTGAAGCCGGGCACGCTCAAACACCCTTCCTCTTCGAGCTGCATGCCTTCGCGCTCGACGAACTCGGGATTGACGAAGACGTGCAAGGCCGCCGCGTCGCGGCCGAGCGTGATGTCGGCGACGAAGATGCGGAGCGGCACGCCGATCTGCGGTGCCGCCAACCCGACACCGGGCGCCGCATACATGGTCTTGATCATGTCGTCGATGAGTTCCTGGATCTCGGGCGTGATCTCGGGCACCACGGCCGCCGGGCGATGCAGGGTATCAGCCCCGTAGCGGAGGATCGGCCGGATCATCGCGGCAGGTGGGCGATCAGCTGGCGCGGCCGATCGCGTTGCCGGGGTCGAAGCGCCGTGCCAGCTGCTCGGCGGTGGCGGCGTAGTGGCACGCGATCTCCTCGACCGAGTCGCCGCCGAACTTCTCCAGGAAGGCATCGGCGAGCACGAACGACACCATCGCCTCGCCGACCACCGCGGCCGCCGGGACGGCGCACACGTCGCTGCGCTCGATGGCGGCGGGCGCATTTTCCATGGTGGTCAGGTCCACCGACCGCAGCGGGTTCATCAAGGTGGCAATCGGCTTCATGAAGCCGGTCACCCGCACGTCCTGCCCGTTGGTCACGCCACCCTCGAGCCCGCCGGCGTTGTTGGTCGGCCGCACCGGCGCCTTGCGCTGCGCGTCCGGCGGCAGGATTTCGTCGTGCACCCGTGATCCGGGCCGCAGGGCGACTTCGGGGCCGATGCCGATGCCAACGGCCTTGATCGCATGGATGCAGAGGAGCGCCTGACCCAGGCGGCCGTCGAGCTTGCGGTCCCACTGCACGTACGAGCCCAGGCCCACCGGGACGCCGGTGACGATGATCTCGAAGGCGCCGCCGAGAGTGTCACCGGCGTCGCGGGCGTGGTCGATGGCCTGGGTCATGCGCTGTTCGAGGGCCGTGTCCACGCAGCGGATCGGGGCGTCGTCCGCGAGGGCGTCGGCGTCGGCAAACGACACCATGCGGTCTGCCGCCAGGCCGACGTCCCCGATGACCGACACGTGGCTGGCGACGCGGATGCCGAACTGCCCCAGCAACTGGCGGGCGAGTGTGCCGGCCGCGACGCGTGAGGCCGTTTCACGGGCGCTGGCGCGCTCGAGGACGTCGCGCACGTCGGTATGCCCGTATTTGAGGGCGCCGGCAAGATCCGCGTGGCCCGGGCGAGGACGGGTCACGTCGGCGCGGTTGGCGCCGGTGGCGCCCTCCGGCATGTCCTTCTCGACGTGCATCGTCTGCTGCCAGTTGACCCAGTCGCGATTGCGGATGAGCATCGCGATGGGGGCGCCGGTCGTCCGGCCCTTGCGCACGCCCGAGAGGATTTCGGCGCGGTCACTCTCGATCTGCATGCGGCGTCCGCGTCCGTAGCCGCCCTGCCGGCGCCGCAACTGCCGGTTGAGCCCGTCGATGTCGAGGTCGAGTCCCGCCGGCATGCCGTCGACGGTGATGACGAGCGCCTGGCCGTGCGACTCGCCGGCGCTGAGAAATCTGAGCATTCGAAGTCATTCTACACCGTAGAAAATGCGCCGATTTCGCGCGTGGGCAGGCGTTTCCGGCCCACCGCAGGAGGCGCGCATGGTTGCATCACACGCCGCGATGGCGCCGTCGGCTGATCGCCTCGCGCAGACCCGACCCCGCGGTCTCGATGCTCGCCTGGCCTCGTTGGTGCCGGCGGTCGCCGAGCACGTGGTGCGGGCGCGCCGCGCCGAGGTGTTCGTCCGCGCCGGCCGTCACGCCGCGGCCGAGCGGCTGCTGCGCGACGTGGCGGCGGCGCTCACGCGGCGACGGGCGTTCGAACCGTGTGCGCGCGTGCACATCGAGCTCGGCCAGCTACTGCTCGTTCGCGGCCGCGCCAGCGATGCACGGCGGGCCTTCGCCGAGGCCGTGACCGCAAGTCGGGCCGCACACGCCGAGGCGCTCGCGCTCGATGCGGCGCTCTGGGAGGTCGCCGCGATCACCGACGGCGGTCATCTCGACGACGCGGAGTCGCGGGCGCTGCCGCTGGCGGCGGCGCCCGCGGCGCGTCATCGCGCCTGGGCCGAGGGCTGTCTGGCGCGCATCGCGTTGTGGCGTGGCGACGCCGACGAGGCCGCGCGCCATCTGCCGGCGTCCGAGGCGAACCACGACGCGGTGGTCGGCGCCTGGATCGACGCGACGGCGGTGCGGGTGCTGGTGGCCGGGCAGCGGCTCTTCGACGCGGGCCGGCGGGTGGCCGACGCGCGCCAGCGGGTGGGCGCCGAGGCCGGCCCTCAGGCCGCCGTACTCATCGAAGCCGCGCGACTGCGCGTGCTGTGTGAAATCGGCGAGCTGGATGCCGCCGCCGCGTGCCTCGACACGGTGGCGCGCCTCGCGCGGACGGCGCGAACCCCACTGCGGCTCACGCGGGCGCAGCTGGTGTGGCTGACGCTGCTGCGGCGCTGCGGCCTCACCCGCGATGCCGATCGGCTGGCGCGCCGGCTGCGTCAGCTGGGTCTGGCGGCGCCGCCGCTGTTGCGCCAGGCGATCGAGCGCTTGACCAGCGGCGGGCCGCCGCAGGGCCGGCCCGCGTCTGTCGTGATGGGCGCGGCGGAACCGGACACGTCGAGGTTGCCGGAGCTGGCCGGCGCGAGCCGGTCACTCGACGATCTGCGCCGCGCCGTGATCAGGGCGGCCGCGGCGCCATTCGCCGTGCTCATCGAAGGGGAGAGCGGAGTCGGCAAGGAGCTCGTGGCGCGCGCCATCCATCGTCTCGGCCCGCGCTCGGCCCGCCGGTTTTGCGACGTGAACTGCGCGGCGCTGCCCGACGAGCTCGTGGAGGCCGAGCTCTTCGGGCACGCGCGTGGGGCCTTCACCGGGGCCGCGGGCGACCGCGCCGGTCTGTTCGAAGAGGCGAGCGGCGGCACGCTATTCCTCGACGAGGTGTCGGAGCTCTCGGCCCGGGCACAAGCCAAGCTCCTGCGCGTGATTCAGCAGCAGGAGGTCAGGCGCCTGGGCGAGACCGCCAGCCGTTCCGTCGACGTCCGCATCGTGGCCGCCGCCAACCGGCCGATGGCGCTCGAGGCCGCCGAAGGCCGCTTCCGCGCCGATCTGCTGTACCGGCTCGACGTGATCCATCTGCGCGTGCCGGCGCTTCGCGACCGGCTCGACGACGTGCCGGGACTGGCCGAGGCGTTCTGGCATGCGGCCGCTTCGCGCGTCGGGACGCGGGCCACGCTGAACGATGCCGTACTGCGCGCCCTGGCGCGCTACGCGTGGCCCGGCAACGTGCGCGAACTGCAGAACGTGATGGCGGCCCTCGCCGTCGCGGCGCCACCGTGCGGCCGCGTGCCGCTGTCGCTGTTGCCGGCCCGCATTGCCGCGGCGCCGATCGAGGCGCCCACCCTGGCGGCACTGCGCGCGTCGTGCGATCGGCAAGCCGTGCATGCCGCGCTCGCCCGCGCCGGCGGACGGCGCGCCGAAGCGGCGCGGGCGCTCGGACTCACGCGACAGGGGCTGTCGAAGCTGATGGTCCGCCTCGAGCGGGGCGGCGACGGCCGCGAGCAGACGTAGAATCCTGTCAGTGCTTCGCTACCTGGCGCGACGGCTCGTGCTGACGGTTCCCGTGCTGTTCGGCGTCGCCACGCTGGTCTTCTCGCTCATTCACCTCATTCCCGGCGATCCGGCGCAGGCGATGCTCGGCGAAACCGCACCGCAGGCCGATGTCGATGAACTGCGGCACCGGCTCGGGCTCGATCGCCCGTTGCTCGAGCAATACCTGGCGTTTCTGTCCGGCGCCGTGCGGGGCGATCTCGGTACTTCGCTGCGCACCGGCGAGCCGGTCGTGGGGCAGGTGGCGTCGCGCGTCCCGGCCACCGCCGAGCTCGCGGCCGCGGCCATGATCGTGGCGCTGCTCGTCGCGTTGCCGCTCGGCATTGCCGCCGCGGTGTGGCGGGGCACCGCGATCGACGCCAGTGCCACCGCGCTGGCGTTGGCGGGCGTGTCCATCCCCAACTTCTGGCTGGGGCCGCTCCTGGCGATCGTTTTCGCCGTCGAGCTCGGGTGGCTTCCCGTCTCGGGGCGCGGCACCCTGGCCCACCTCGTGCTGCCGGCGATTTCGCTCGGCGGCGCCCTCGCCGCGATCCTGGCCCGCATGACGCGCGCGACCCTCCTCGAAGAGCTGCGCGAGCCGTACGTGCAGGCGGCGCGTGGCCGCGGAGCGTCGCGGGCGCGGGCGGTGCTGCGCCATGCGTTCCGGAACAGCCTCATTCCCATCGTGACCCTCCTGGGGCTGCAGTTCGGCGCCGTGCTCACCGGCGCCGTGATCACCGAGACCATCTTCGCGTGGCCGGGGATCGGGCGCCTGCTCGTGCAGTCGATCGGCTTCCGCGACTACCCGCTGGTGCAGGGCTGCATCCTGTTCATCGCGGTCACCTACGTGGCCGTCAACCTCGTCACCGACCTGGTCTACGGCGTGCTCGATCCCCGGATCCGTTTCGAATGACGAGCGAGGCCCCGCCGCATGGTGCGCGTGCGCTCCGCACCGTCCAGACGTTCAACGTCGGCGCGGGTATCGTCGGACTTGCCGTGCTCGCCGCCGTCGTCGGCCCGGCGATCGCGCCCTTCGACACCGCCTCGCAGGACCTGGCCTTGCGGCTCACCGGGCCGTCGCTGCGGCACTGGTTCGGGCTCGACGAGCTCGGGCGCGACATCCTGTCGCGCGTCCTCGCCGGCGCGCGCATCTCGCTGCTCGTGGGTCTCGTCGTGGTCTCGATCTCATCGGCGGTCGGCGTGTGTGTCGGCTCCGTGGCCGGCTACTTCGGCGGGCGCGTGGACGAGGCGTTGAGCCGCATCATCGACGTTCTGCTGGCGTTTCCCGGTCTCCTGCTCGCGATTGCCATGGTCGCAGTGCTGGGCCCGAGCCTGTCGAATGTCGTGATTGCGCTGTCGCTCATCGGCTGGGTGGGCTATGCGCGCCTGGTGCGCGGCCAGGTGCTGCGCGCCCGCGAGCTGGAGTTCGTGCAGGCAGCCCGCGCGCTCGGGGCGAGCACGCCGCGCGTACTGCTGCGCCACGTGATCCCGACCGCGCTTCCGGCAGTGAGCGTGCAGGCGACGCTCGGCATGGGCGGCGCGATTCTCGCCGAGGCGTCGCTGAGCTTTCTCGGCCTCGGCGTCCAGCCGCCGACGCCGAGCTGGGGCACGATGCTGAACTACGGCCGCATCCACCTGCTCGACGCGCCGCACCTCACCATCTTTCCCGGACTCGCGATCGCGGTGCTCGTCTTGGGGTTCAATTTCCTCGGCGACGGCCTCCGGGATGCGCTCGATCCCGCCGCGCGCCGCTGAGCCACACGGCTTACTGACCCGACAGGGCGCGGTGCTTGGAGAGCGCGATGCGCGAGGCCTCGCGATGGCCGAGACCCGCCTCGGCGCGCGAGAGCTGCAAGAAGGCGCTGCCATCGATCGGGAATTGGGTGGTGGCGCGGAGCAGCGCCGCCCGCGCCGGTATCAGATCGCCGTTGAGCACCAGGGCGCGGCCATACAGCGCCAACGTTTCGCTCGACGCGGTGTCGCGTGCGGCGGCCGGTGCGAGCGCGTCGAGCGCGGTCCGAATCGCGTGCGGGTCCCCCCGGCTCTGGGAGAGCTCCAGCCACACACGGCCGTTGGCGTTGGCGACGGCCTCGGATCCGGGAAAGCGCTCGCCGGCCCGGCTCAGGGTGGCTAGCGCCGCGTCGGGACGCCCGTGCCGCGCGTGCGCGAGGGCGAGCGACACCAGGCCGTCGGGCCGGCCCGCGTCGAGGGCCGCCACTGCCTCACGCTGGCTGGTCTCGTCGCGCGTGCGTCCGAGCGCCTCGTAGAGATCGGCAAGCGCCGCGCGGGCGGCGTTCGAACCCGGCTGCAGTTCCATCGCTCGGGTCAACGACGCCGTGGCCGCGGCCAACTGTCCCTGTGCCAGCGCCGTGAGGCCGAGGAGTTGGTGCGCTTCCGCGAGCCCGGCCTCCATCATCAGCGCGCGCCGCGCTGCGTCGGCAGCGCCGGCGAGGTCGCCAGCACGATACAGGGCGAGTCCGAGCTTGTACTGCACGCGGGGGGCGCGGTCGTCGAGCGCCAGATAGGCACGGTACGGCGCCACGGCGCCCGCCGCGTCGCCGCGGGCCATGAGCACGTCGCCTCCGAGCTCGAGCGGCTGGGGAGCGGTCGGGTCGAGCGCCTGGGCCTGGGCGAGATCGCGAGCCGCCGAGTCGAACTGGCCTTCGCGCCAATACGTGTCGCCCCGTTTGAGATAGGGCAGCATCGAGCGCGGGCGCAGGGCCACCGCACCGCTGAAGGCTTCGATGGCGGCCGAGGTCTGGCCCTGGCTCAAGGCTGCGTCGCCTTCGGCGATCAACCGGCGGAAGGCGCGCGCCTGCCGCACGTCGGACCAGCCGTACACGGTCGCCGCGACCAGGGCCGCGACGACGGTGATCAGGATGACCGGCCGTTTCACCCTCGCATCCTACGCCGCCCGCCGCCGGGGTCCAAACCGCGGATGGCCGCCAGGAACCTTCAGCCCCGGCCGGGGTCTAAGGAGGGCAGCAAGGTGGTGGTACACTCGATGTCTACAGGGTTTACTGGAGACGCCGTGAAAAACGCCGGTGCCATCAGCTGGGCAGGGACCGACGCAGGCGAGGCCGCGCTGGTCGAGCGCTGTGTCGCGCGTGACGAGGTGGCCTGCGCCGAGCTCGTCGCCGCGCATCAGCGCATGGTCTATGCACTGGCCTTCCACCTGCTGGGGGACCGCGACGACGCCCTCGACGTCTCGCAGGAGGTCTTCCTGCGGGTCTTCCGCACGCTGCCGACTTTCCGTGGCCAGTCCGCGCTGCGAACCTGGATTTTCCGCATCGTGGTCAACCAGGCCCGCAACCGTCAGCGGTGGTGGAACCGGCGCCGGCGCGGCAGTCAGGTGTCGCTCGACGAGCACATCGGCCTGTGCGGTGACATGCCGGCCCAGGGCGAGGTCCTGCCCGACCGCCAGCTCGCCAGCAAGGAAACCGCCACGCTGATCTGGCGCGCCCTCGACCAGCTGCCGTTCGATCAGAAGACCGCCGTGATCCTGCGCGAGGTGGACGGGCTGCGCTACGACGAGATCGCGTTCTCGCTCGGCATCGCCGTGGGCACCGTGAAATCGCGGCTCACGCGCGCGCGGCAGGCGCTGCGCGCCGAGCTGCTGGGGCTGAAGTCGTGATCCGCTACGTCGGCTGCGATTACGCGCGCGCCCGGCTCGACGCCTTCGTGGACGACGAGCTGCCAATGGGCGATCAGGTGCTGTTGGAAACCCACCTGCGCTGGTGCCAGACCTGCGCGGCCCGGCTCGAGGACGCGCGGATCATTGGCGCCTCGCTGCGCCTGGCGGCGCGCGCACACGCGGTCGGGTGTCCAGACGCGCCGGAGCCGGCCTCGCAAGAGGGCGTGGGGCGGGCACTTTCGGCCATGCAAGCGGGGGTCCTGGCCCGTGTGAACTCCGAGTACGAACAGTCGATGGCCGTGCGGGTCCACGAACTGTTCAGCGACATGCGTCTGTGGTGGCCGGCACTCGGCGCCACGGTCGCGGTGGCGTTGAGTGTGGGCTTGGCGAGCGGCGTGTGGCAGGCCACGAGCGCCGAGCAGCCGACGTCGCTGGCGGCGATGATCGAGAACCTGGCCGACCCGGGCTCCAACCGTAATCCGCAGCGCCTCGACGCGGCGATGTACCTGCCGCGCGTGCTCGACGACGGCGCCGCGTTCGACGGCGCGATGCTGGCGGCGAACGCCGGCGGCAGCCACCAGGACGAAGTGGTGGCCGTGGCGGCCATCATCACGCGGGAGGGCAAGATTGGCGGCTACGCGCTGCTCGACGAAGGCAGCGGGCCTCACGCCCTGACCGACGGCGCCAGGGCCAAGGACAACGACGTGCAGGGCCTGCTGCATGCGGTGCGCCAGTCGCGATTCGCGCCGGCGCAGCGCCCGGGTGGTCAGGTCGTGGCCGTCAACATGGTGTGGCTGTTCGCGCGCACCACCGTGAAGGCGTCCCACCGGGCGGTGGATCTCGGAATGCCGCTCACGCGGCCCGTGCTCGTGGTGCCGCCACCGGTGGCCAAACCGGTCGGCCTCCCGGCCGAAGGGGCGACCTCGCGCGACCTGCCGCAGGATTCGCTGCCGGCGATCCTCGAATCAGCGACCGCCTGAGGGCGCGGCCGACGCGCCGCCGCGCGTGCTCGACACGTTGTTGAGGGCGTCGGCTGCCCGCAGGACCACTCCCGCCGACGCCTGCGGCTCGGTCAACGTCAGCTCGAACTGCTCGAAGCGCGAATCGGCAATCCCGTCCTTCGGGTAGACGGTCTGCCAGCGGTCGCCGTCGAGCGAGTACTCGACCTTCAGCACCGCGGAGTTGTCGTCGCGGGCCTCGAAGGCGAGCACCGTACGGTTGCCGTCGCGGCGCGCCGACGTCACCGTGATCACCGGTGGCGTGTTGTCGATGTCGAAGGCCGTGCTCTCGAGGTCGCCGGTGAGCGCCGTCGTCGGCGAGTTGGACGCCGCATCCGTCGCCAGCACCCGGACCGTGTAGCGCCCGTTCGGCACCGACGTGGTGTCCCACACGAAGATCGAATCGCCGAGGGCTTGCTTCAGTGAGTGCCAGGCCGTCTCGCCCTCGCGGCGGTATTGCAGCTCGTACTGGAGGTCGTCGCGGTTCTCGTCCTCCGCCCGCCAGATGAACGTCAGCAGCCCTTTCTCGTAGGCGCGGCGTCCCAGATTGGGTCCGCTGCCGCCGCCGCCCTGCACCTGGGCTGCGGCGCGCCGGTCGGGTGTGTCGCCATCGAAGCCGGCAATTTCGGGCTCACCGGTCGGGAACGGCCGCTGGTACACGGTGCCCGGCGTGTGCACCGTGATCGAGGTGACACGCGGTCTGGCGTTGCGGGGAAGATAGGCCGCCGTCAGCGACGTCAGCAGCGGCGCCTCGGCGCGGCCGCTGCCCACGAGCACGGCGCGCCACTGCAGGTAGCGCGCGCGCGGGCTGGTGATGGCGCTGCCCTCGGGGGCTGCGTACGGGGCGCTCCAGTCGCTCCACGCGTCGTCCGGCGTCCGGGTGTTGCCGCTGCGCGTCGACACCTCGACGCGGGTGCCCGGCGGGACGAGCCCTTGCCACTTGATCACGCCCCAGGTTGCCACCGTTTGCGCGTCGCGCACCTCCGAGGTGAAGGTTCCGCGATCGGCGCGCGTAGCCGACAGGCGGAACAATTTGCCCGGGTTCGAGGTGGCATAGAGCACCTGGCCGGCGCGATCGGTCGCCAGCGCCGTCACCTGCTGCGCGTCGGCGCGCGCGATGAGCGTGGCCCGCGCCGGGTCGCCCGCCAGGCGGTAGATCTTGCCGCGGCCACCCGTGGCGACGATGACGCCGCCGCCGGGCTCGAAGGCGAGATCGTAGGGCGTGTCCTCGCGGGTTTCCCACAGCAGATCGGTGGCACCATCCGGCCCGATCTTGAAGACGGCTCCGGAGGACGGCCCCGCCGGACCGCGGCTGCCGGACGCCTGGCCGGGCGTGGCCGAGACGCTGATGTCGGCGACGGCGACCGACGTGATTTCGGTCGAGACCGTGGCCACCGGTGCCGGACCCGGATCAGCGGGTCGCGCCGGCGCGCTGTCGCCGCCGGCGCCACCAGCGGGACGGCCGCTGATGGCGGTCGCGTAGATGACGCCGCTGCCGTCGACGCGCAGCGCATGGATCTCGCCGTAGGTCGAGTCGAAGAGCACGAAGGGCTTGCCCGCGGCATCGAGGCGGAACACCCGGCCGGGGGCGCCGGTGCCGGCGATCAGCCGTCCCTCGCGGTCGAAGGCGAGGGTCATCGCGTGCGTCGTCTTGGTCTGGTAGAAGACCGCGCCGCGTCCGTCGGGCCCGATCTTGTAGATCGTGCCCTTGTCGCCCGTGCCGGCGAACACCGCGCCGGAGCGATCGACCACCAGACTCCAGATATACGGGTCGGGCGGGTCGTAGAACACCGTGCCTTTGCCCGCGGCGTCTACCTTGTAGATCTTGCCGTTCGGCGAGGTCGCGACGTAAAGGCCGCCCCCCGGGACCGCGGCGATGGCGTGGACTTCGAGCTCGTCGGAATCGAAGAAGACGCGGCCGCGGCCGTTCGCGTCGATCTGATAGACCTGACCTTCGTTGCCGCTGCCCACATACACTGCGCCGTCCGGCGTCGTGGCCGTGGCCCAGAGGAAGGGGGCACTGGCTTCGTAGACCGCCGTGGCCATCGGTCCCAGCGTGAGGCGGCCGAACGGATCGACCGCGAGGTGCTCGACCTCGCCTTTGAGGAAGTCGGCTTCGGTGGCCGTCTGCCAGAACGTCGGGGCGGCCGCCGAGACGGCAGCGACGAGCGCGCCGCAGCCCAACAGCGTCGCCGCAAGGCGCGCAAAACGCGTCAGCATGGATCGATCAATCCTCGAGGGGGAGCGTCAGCGTGCGCGAGCCGGAGACGGCCAGGTCGGTGGGGATTTCCCACTCGCCGAGCACCGCGCTCTGCAGCGGCCGGAAGCTGCCCCCGCTGCGGTCGGACTCCATCACCGCCAGCACCGACGGCGGCAGCGCTGCAAGCGACTCGCCCTTGACGATGGCGCCGCCATCGCGGGTGATGAGGCGCACGTAGAGCCGGTTGTTTCTGCGGGCGCTGTTCAGCACCTGCAGCAGCTGCGGGACGCCACGGGTCTGCAGCGGCTGCACCTGCAGCTCGCGCGCCTCCCACTGCGAGAGCCGGACGCCGTCGGCCACCATCACGGAGAGGCTGCCGCGCGCGCTTGCGGGCACCTGTACCGGCAGCGACTTCATGATCTCCTCGCCGCGGTACGAGCGCATGAGCACCTTGATGTTGACGGTGCTGCCCGGCTTCACGCGGGTGCCATCGAGCCACACGCGCTCGAGCGTGGCGCTGCGCGATTGCTCGCTGGCGTCGATGTCGAGGGTCAAGGCGTCGATTTCGACGTCCTCGAACGAGTTGCGCAGCAGCACGTTGATGGGTGTCACCACCGACGCAGCCGCGCCGACCGACGGCTGGTCGCCGCTGAAGAGGTCCTCGAACGCAAGCGCTGCGTGGTTCTTCACCTGTGCCGTGCCACGGACCGCGTAGCTGGCCACGCCGTTCTCGCGCTCGTACGACGTGAGCGTGTTGAGGATGGAGAGGTAGGCGAGAAGCGGGGTGAACAGCTGGTCGCGCACCATCGCCATCTTGAACGTCTTGCGCGTGCCGCGGGCGGCCTGCAGGTTGAGGGTCACCGGAATCATCGACGGGCCTGGTCCGAGCATGCCCGCAATCGTCGTGGCGCGGTCCTGCAGCACGGTGCCGATGACGTCGCCGGTGCTCGCAATCTTCATCGAGCTGATGAGGCTCGGCAGCACCACGACCACGTGAGCCCGCGTCAGCGGGAACGCGGTGGGCCCGAGGCCGTAGAACGGATGCCCGAAGGCGTAGATGCGATCGCCATCCACGTCCGTCACGGTGCCGGTGGCGCCGAGCTCGAGATCCCCGCTCATCAGCGCGACGCCAATCGGATCGCCGGGGCGCAACGGCAGTGGCGGCGCGGCCGAGCCGTCCTGCTGAGCCAACGCGCCGCCTCCCATCACGGGAAGAAAGCCGCGGTCGCGGAACGCGCTCATGACCGGATCGGCAACGGTGGTGTCGAAGCCGCCCATCGTGATCGGCGTGGCGATCGGGCGCAGCAGGGTGCCGATGCCGGCGTTGACCGAGGCACCGCCCAGGAGCTGCACGTCGTTGGGACTCTCGGCGAAGGGCTTCGCCCAGGCGAAGGCCTGCGAGAGCGCCGCGCGCAGCGAGTCCTGGCTGAGCGGCATCGTGAGCTCGACGCGCGCCGCCTGGCGACGCGCAGACGGCAGCGTGGCCGCCTCCACCATCTCCTGGAACGGCGTGATGCCGGCAATCGGCTCCTTGGAGAACTGGCCGAGCGAGTACGACACGGCGCCGACGAGCCGGCCGTCGATGTACACGGGGCTGCCGCTCATGCCGGCGATGACGCCGGTGTTGGCGAGCGGTCCGCCTTCGAGCCGGGCGAGGATCAGATTGCGCCGGGGTCCGATGACGTTGCGCAGCACGCCGAGGATGTGCGCCTTGAACTCGTCGAGGCGATCACCTTCGAACACGGTGCGCCCGGTCGCCACCATGCCGGGCTTGAGATCCTCGATGGGGAAGATTCGCGTCTGCGCCGGCAGCCCGCCGACGAAACACACGAGAAGCACGGCGATCGCGACGCGGATGCGGGTCGTCATAGAACGGTCATACCGGGGGGAGCGGGGCGCCCGCTCTCAGTTCAAGATACGGGTAAACCTCTGAAACCGCAAGAGCTGTGGGCGCTCCGGTTGACAGGCCCACGCGCCTGCGTTACTCTGCCGTTCACGATCTCCGACGCTGATGACGGCCTCGTTTTGCCCCTTCGTGTCCGCGCACAACGCCAGCTATTGGTGGTGGTACCGGACTGCTGAGGGGGCGGCTGCCAGCGTCTGAGACGCGCCTGGCGCACTCGTAAGAAGTAAGACGGATTCAACGCCCCTTCAGCCTCCTGGTTGAAGGGGCGTTTTGCTTTTGGGGCGGGCGGGAGATTAGGGGGCGAGACACCGATGTCCGGTGCACAGCTGTGCGAAACCGTGACGGGCGCCACGATGCGCGACCTGCTGGCGGACCGAGATGCCGCGACCGCCGGCGACATGGTCGAGCTGCGCCTGGACGGCGTGCGCGACCTCGACGTGGAGGGGGCGCTGCGCGGCCGGCGGGTGCCCGCCGTCGTCACGTGCCGGGCGTCGTGGGAAGGCGGGCGCTTCGACGGCTCGGAAGAGGAGCGGCGCCGCATCCTCCACCGTGCCCTCGACCTCGGTGCCGAATTCGTGGACGTCGAGTGGCGCGCGGGATTCGACGACGTGATTGCCCGGGATCCCGCGCGAACCGTGGTGTCGTTCCACGATTTCACTGGCGTCCCGGCCGGCCTCGAGGATCGCGTCGCGGCGATGCGCCGGAGCGGTGCCGCCACGATCAAAGTGGCCTACGTGGCCCGGCGGCTCTGCGACACGCTACCCCTGCGCACGATTGCCGCCGACGGTGATGCGGTGGTCGTCGGGATGGGCGAACCGGGTGTGCCGTCGCGTCTGCTCGCGACCCGCTACGGTTCGCGCTGGACCTTTGCCGGCAATGCCGTGGCGCCCGGCCAGATGCCGGCGGCCCGCATGCGCAGCGTGTTCCGCTTTCGCGCCGTCGGACCGGCGACGCGGCTCTTCGGTGTCGTGAGCCGGACCGCCATGCACTCGCTCTCGCCGGTCATGCACAACGCGGCGTTTGCGGCGGCGGGGCTCGACGCGGTGTACGTCCCGCTCACGACCGACGACTTCGGCGACTTTCTCGCCTACGCCGACGCGATGGGGCTCGAGGGCGCAAGCGTCACGATTCCATTCAAACTCGACGCGCTGGGTGCCGCCGAGGTGAAGGAGCCGATTGCGCTCGCGGTCGGGGCGGCCAACACGCTGCGGCGTCGCGGCGGCTGGGAGGCCACGAACACGGACGTGGACGGATTCCTCGCGCCGATCGGGGACGGGTTCCCGCACGGGCTGACCGGGGTGCGCGCGGCGGTGCTCGGGGCCGGCGGGTCTGCGCGGGCGGTCGTTGCGGGGCTCGTGTCGCGCGGCGCGCACGTCACGGTGTACGCGCGGCGCCCGGACCAGGCTGCCGAGGTGGCGAAGGGGCACGGCGCGTCGGCCGCGGCCTGGCCGCCTCCGGCCAGGTCGTGGGACCTGCTCGTGAACTGCACACCGCTCGGCGGCGCCAACCGCCGCAATGAATCGCCGATGGCGGACGCGGCGCTCGACGGGCGCGTGGTCTACGACCTGACTTACGGCGAGGGCGAGTCCGCCCTCGTCGCCGGCGCGCGGCGCGCCGGGTGCATCGTGCTCGACGGCCTGCCGATGCTCATTGCCCAGGCCGAGCGGCAGTTCGAGTGGTGGACGGGGCAGCGCCCCGGCCCAGGCGTGATGCAGGCGGCCGCGCACGCGGCACTCTCATCGGGTGGCCGCGGGTCTTCCGACCCGCCTCAGCGTGAGTTGACCCGAGCAGACAGGACCTAGGACAGCGATGCAGATCACGACGTTCGAGGCGTTCAAAGACCTGGCGCAACGCGGCACGTTCGTGCCCGTCTACAAAGAAATCGTCGCCGACCTGCTGACGCCGGTCTCGGCGTTCCTCAAGGTGGCGGAGCACGCGGACTACGCGTTCCTGCTCGAGTCGGTCGAGGGCGGCGAGCAGGTGGCGCGCTACTCGTTCCTCGGCAAGGACCCGTTCCTGATCGTGCGCGCGCGCGGCGGCAAGGTCCTCATCGACCGCGCCGGCGAGACGACCGAGTCGGACAAGCCGTTCACCGCGACCATCCGCGAACTGATGGCCGGCTTCCATTCACCGTTCGTGCCGGGGCTGCCGCGGTTCACGGGGGGTGCCGTCGGCTACCTCGGCTACGACGCGGCGGCGTGGTTCGAGCCGGTGGAGCTGCAGGCGGCCGAGCGCGAGGACGACGAAGCCGGCTTCATGCTGTTCGATACGGTGCTGGCGTTCGATCACGTACGGCACCGCATCCTGATCATCGCCAACGCGCGCATCAGCGGCGACGAGGACCTGGAGGCGCTGTACCAGTTCGCGTGCGCCAAGGTGGAGTTCGTCGAGCGCGAGCTGGAACGGGCGCTCTCGAAGACGGTGCCGCCCTCGGGCCAGGCGCTCGACGTCACCTCGAACCTCACGCGCGAGGCGTTCGAAGGCATGGTAAAGACGGCCAAGGAGTACATCGCGGCCGGCGACATCTACCAGGTCGTGCTGTCGCAGCGCTTCGAGGCGGCCATCGACGCCGACCCCTTCACCGTCTACCGCGCGCTGCGCCACGTCAACCCATCGCCGTACATGTATTTCCTCCGCGTCGGCGGCCGCTCGATTGTCGGCTCGTCGCCCGAGATGCTGGTCCGGGTCGAGGGCCGTCAGGTCCAGACCCATCCGATTGCCGGCACGCGGCCGCGCGGGCGCACGGAAGAGGAAGACGTCCGCCTCGGCGAGGAGCTCAAACGAAACGAGAAGGAGCGCGCCGAGCACGTGATGCTGGTCGATCTCGGCCGCAACGACATCGGCCGCGTGGCGAAGTACGGCACGGTGCGCGTCCCCACCTATATGGCGCTCGAACGCTACTCGCACGTCATGCACCTGGTGTCGGTTGTCGAGGGCCGGCTCGACGACGCGCACGACCGCCTGGACGCGCTGGTCGCGTGCTTTCCAGCCGGTACCGTGTCGGGAGCGCCGAAGGTGCGGGCGATGGAGATCGTCGCCGAGCTCGAGAAAGAGCGGCGCGGCGTCTACGCCGGCGCTGTCGGCTACCTCGACTTCGCGGGCAATCTCGACTTCTGCATCACGATTCGCACAGTGCTGATCGAAAACGGGCGCGCCTACGTGCAGGCGGGCGCGGGCATCGTCGCGGATTCGAATCCGACGGCGGAATACGAGGAAACGAAGGACAAGGCGCGCGCGGTGCTGCGCGCGCTGGAGCTGGCCCAGAACGGACTTTCGTAGGGCACTTGCCAGTGGCCGCGGGTTTTCAAACCCGCCTCAGCGGAAGAACAGACATGGTTCTCGTCATCGACAACTACGATTCGTTCACCTACAACCTCGTGCAGTACCTGGGCGAGCTCGGCGCCGAAGTGCGGGTCCGGCGCAACGATCAGGTGGGGCTCGACGAGGTGGCAGAAATGACGCCCGAGCACATCGTGATCTCGCCAGGCCCCGGGCGGCCCGAGAATGCCGGCGTCTCGATGGACGTCATCCGCCGATTCGGGCCGACCACCCCGGTGCTGGGCGTGTGCCTGGGCCACCAGGCCATCGGCATGGTCTACGGTGGCATTGTGACGCGCGCCACCGCGCCCATGCACGGCAAGACCTCGACGGTCGTGCACGACGGCAAGGGCATCTTCGACGGCGTGGGGTCGCCGTTCCAGGCCGGCCGCTACCACTCGCTGGTCGTGTCGGGCCAAGGCTTTCCGGCGCAGCTGCAGGCGTCGGCCCACACCAAGGACGACCGCACCATCATGGGCGTGCGGCACGTGTCCTACCCCGTGCACGGCGTGCAGTTCCATCCCGAGTCGGTGCTGACCGACGAGGGGCGGCGCATCCTGCGCAACTTCCTCGACCTGTGAGACGGAACGATGGCTGAGCCCATGCCGGTCTCGCTCACGGCGCTCGTCGAGAAGGTCGTCCGCCACGAGGACCTGACCGAGGCGGAAGCGTCGGCGGCGATGCATGAGGTCATGGAAGGCCGTGCGGCGCCGGGCGCGCTGGCCGGCCTGCTGACCGCGCTGGCGATGAAGGGGGAGCGCCCGCACGAGATCGTCGGCTTCGCACGCACCATGCGGGAGCATGCCGTCGCGTTGTCGGCACCGCCCGGAGAGGTGTTCGACACCTGCGGCACCGGCGGCGACCGCGCCGGCACGTTCAACGTGTCGTCCACCGCCGCCGTTGTGGTCGCCGCGGCCGGGCTCACCGTGGCCAAGCACGGCAACCGATCGGTGTCGAGCCAGTGCGGCAGTGCCGACGTCTTCGAGGCGCTCGGCGTCAACGTGGCGGCGCCGCCCCCGGTCGTCGAGCGCTGCCTGCGCGAGGCGCGCATCGCGTTCTTCTTCGCGCCCACTTTCCACCCGTCGATGCGCCATGCGGGGCCGACGCGCCGCGAGCTCGGCCTTCGCACCGCGTTCAACCTGCTCGGCCCGCTCACCAATCCGGCCCGCGCCTCGCGGCAAATCGTCGGCGTGCCGCGCCCCGAGCTCACGGAACTCCTCGCCCGGGCGCTGATGATGCTGGGCTCGGTGCGCGCCTGGGTCGTGCACGGCGCTGACGGCCTCGACGAGATCTCGACGACCGGCTACACCAAGGTGTCGGAGTGCCGGGACGGCGCCGTCCACACCTTCTACGTGCACCCGTCGGACTTCGGGCTGGCAAAGGCGCCACCGGCGGCGCTGAAGGGCGGCAACGCGGCCACCAACGCGGCCATCATCCGCTCGGTCCTCGCCGGGACGGCCGGGCCGGCCCGCGACGTCGTGCTGCTGAACGCCGGTGCCGCCCTCTTCGTCGCCGGACGGGCCGAGTCGATCCGTGATGGTATCCAGGCCGCCGCCGCGGCCATCGACCGGGGTGCGGCACAGGCCACGCTCGAGCAGATGGCGCGCGCGTCGCACGCGGAGGTGCCGGCGTGAGCGGCAGCGCCGCTCCCGATCTGCTCGCCACGATCGTGGCCGCGGCGCGGCGCATTACCGCCTCGCGGCAGGAGCGGGAGCCGCTCGCGGCGCTCGAGCACCGGGCCGCGACGGCTGCGCCCCGGGGTGGGCTCTTCGAGGAGCGGCTGCGCCGCCCCGGGGGGTTCAACGTGATCGCCGAGTGCAAGCGCCGCTCGCCCTCCCGCGGCGTGCTGGCCGCCGACTACGACCCGGTGCGGATCGCGTGCGCCTACGCAGCGGGCGGCGCGGCGGCGATCTCGGTTCTGACTGAGCCGACGTTCTTCGATGGCGCTCTGGGGCATCTCGAGGCGGTGCGCGCGGCCGTGCCGGTGCCGGTGCTCCGCAAGGATTTCGTGGTCGAGACGTATCAGCTCTTCGAGGCGCGCGCGGCCGGTGCCGATGCGGTGCTGCTCATCGTGGCGGCGCTCGATCAAGCCGCGCTCGAAGGACTGCAGCGGCGGGCCTGGGAGCTGGGTCTGGCGACGCTGGTCGAGGTGCACGACCGGGACGAGCTCTCGAGGGCGGTCGACAGTGGTGCCCGGATCATTGGCGTCAACAATCGCAACCTGCGGACGCTGCAGGTAGACGTCAGGGCCTCGGACGATCTCGCGGCGCGCATGCCCACCGGCGTCGTGGCGGTGAGCGAGAGCGGACTGCAGTCGCGCGCGGATCTCGAACGGCTGGCGACGGCCGGCTACGGTGCGTTCCTGATCGGCGAGCGCTTCATGACGGATCCCGATCCGGCGGCGGCGATCCGGATGCTGATCGGGTCTGCGACATGTTCCTGAAGATCTGCGGGCTGACGACGGCCGGCGACGCGGTGCGCGCCGCGCGGGCGGGGGCCACCGCGCTTGGGGTCGTGTTCGCGCCGTCGAGCCCGCGCTGCGTCACGCCGGACCAGGCGCGGGACATCGTCGAGGCCGTGCCCGCCGACGTGCCGGTCGTCGGCGTCTTCGTGAACGAGCCGATCGCGTCGATCGTCGGCATCGTGGCGCATACGGGCATCCGGATCGTGCAGCTGCACGGCGACGAGCCGGAAGCCTACGCCGCGGCGCTGAAGGTGCCGCTGATTCGCGCGAGCGGCGTGGACGGGGCACCGGTGTCGCGATGGCCGACGGCGACGCTGCTGCTCGATGCCATGTCGGGCGGCCAGCGCGGCGGCACGGGCACGCGGGTCGATTGGCCGGCGGCGGCGGCGATTGCGCGCCGGCGGCGGGTGGTGCTCGCGGGCGGGTTGACGCCCGACAACGTCGCCGAAGCGATCGCGAGCGTGCAGCCGTTCGGCGTGGACGTCTCGTCCGGTGTCGAAGACGCGCCCGGCCGGAAGAATCAGGACAAGGTGGCGCGGTTTCTCGAGGAAGCGCGCGCGGCATATGCGGCCGCGGGTCTGTAGACCTGCTCGGTAGGACTGGTAGGACTGGTAGGACTGGTAGGACTGGTAGGACTGGTAGGACTGGTAGGACTGGTGGGACAGGTGGGACAGGTGGGGAATTCACAGACGACGCCGGCGCCAGTGTTCGGTCGGCGGGATCCGGACGCACGTGGCTATTTCGGCGAATACGGCGGGCGGTTCGTGCCCGAGACCCTCGTTGCGCCGATCGAGGAGCTGACGGCCGGTTATCTGGCCGCCCGCGCCGACGCGCGCTTCCAAGGCGAGCTCGCCTCGCTGCTGGCGACCTACGTCGGACGCCCGACGCCGCTCTACGAGACGCGTCGGCTGGCGGCGGAGGCGTGCGGCGCGCCAGGCGTCCGCATTCTGCTGAAGCGCGAGGACCTGACCCATACCGGGGCGCACAAGATCAACAACGCCCTGGGGCAGGCGCTGCTCGCGCGGCAGATGGGCAAGCGGCGCATCGTGGCCGAAACGGGCGCCGGCCAGCACGGCGTCGCCACCGCCACCGCCTGTGCGCTGCTCGGACTCGAATGCCACGTCTACATGGGTGCCGAGGACATGCGGCGGCAGGCGCTCAACGTCGTACGCATGCGCCTGCTCGGTGCGTCGGTCGTCCAGGTGGACTCGGGCAGCAAGACGCTCAAGGACGCGATCAACGAGGCGATGCGCGACTGGGTCGCCAATGTCACCGACACGGCCTACATCCTGGGATCGGCGCTCGGGCCGCATCCCTACCCGTTGATGGTGCGGGAGTTCCAGTCGGTGATCGGACGCGAGGCCCGGCGCCAGATGCTCGACCAGGTGGGCCGGCTGCCCGACGTCATCATCGCCTGCGTGGGTGGCGGCAGCAACGCTATCGGTATCTTCGACGCCTTCATCGACGATCCCGGCGTGCGGCTCGTCGGCGTCGAGGCCGGCGGCGAGCGCATCGCGCCCGGGCGGCACGCGGCGCGGTTCGCGGGCGGCAGCATCGGGGTGCTGCAGGGCACGCGCACGTTCGTGCTTCAGGACGAGGCCGGCAACATCGAGCTGACCCACTCGATCTCGGCCGGCCTCGACTACGCGGCCGTCGGCCCCGAGCACGCCTGGCTCCGGGCGCAGGGCCGCACGGAATATGCGTTTGCCACCGATGCCGAAGCGCTGGAGGGGTTCAAGGCGCTGGCACGATGCGAAGGCATCATTCCGGCGCTCGAATCGGCGCATGCCGTGGCGCACACGATGGCGTTGGCCGGCACGCTGACGCCGGGCGCGGTGGTCCTGGTGAATCTCTCGGGCCGTGGCGACAAGGACGTGCAGAGCGTCGCGGAGGCGCTGCGATGAGCCGGCTCACGGACGCGTTCGCGCGGGCCAAGACGAGCGGTCAGCCGGGACTCGTGACCTATGTCACGGCGGGCGACCCCACGCTGGCGCGCACGGCCGGAATCCTGCGCGCGCTCGATCGGGCCGGCGTGACGGTGATCGAGGTGGGCGTACCGTTCTCGGATCCGCTCGCCGACGGGCCGGTGATCCAGCGGGCGACCGAGCGCGCGCTGGCGTCGGGCACCACGCTCGACGGTGTGCTCGACCTCATCGCGTCCATCCGCGACGAGATCCGCGCCGGGATTGTGATCTTCAGCTATGCCAACCCGATCATGCGGCTCGGGGCCGACAGGTTTGCCGACCGCGCGAAGGCGGCAGGCGTGGACGGCGTGCTCGTGCTCGACCTGCCGCTCGAAGAAGCAGGGGAGTTCAGACAGCTGCTCGAGTCGAGGGGCATTGATACAATCCTGCTGCTCAGCCCGACCACGTCCGACGAGCGGCTGCGGAAAGCTGCGTCCGTCGGCAGCGGGTTCCTGTATGCCATCTCGCGTCTCGGGGTCACCGGCGTCCGCGATCACGTCGCCGACGGCGCCGAGGACATGGTGCGGCGCATTCGCGCGGTCAGCGATTTGCCGGTGGCGCTGGGGTTCGGTATCTCGAAGCCGGAGCACGTCCGCGAGGTCGGCCGCTGGGCCGATGCCGCCGTGGTGGGCAGTGCACTCGTGAACATCATCGCCGAGGCGGGCGCCTCGGCCGACCTGGACACTCGAGTCGAGGAGTACGTGCGTTGGCTGAAGGCCTGACGATCGAGGAACTGCGCAGCCGCATTGACGTGATCGACGATCAGCTCGTGCGGCTGCTGAACGTGCGGGTGGCCTGTGCCGTCGAAGTGGGACGGCTGAAACACGAGATGGGGCTGGCCGTCTATCAGCCGGATCGCGAGACGCAGGTGCTCGCTGCCGTGCGCAAGGCGGCGACCGAGCTCGCGGGGCCGCTCACGGCCGAAGCCGTCGTCCGGATCTTCGAACGCATCATCGACGAAGCACGGCGCGCGGAGCGGCAGGACAGTGAGCGGCGGCATGGAGCCTGACGCCGCCGCCTGGCGGCAGGTAGGCAGGTAGGCAGGTAGGGAAAACGCTTCGTACGTAGAGGCGGGTCTTGAGACCCGCCTGGGGCGGCAGGCGCAAAAGAGGGACGTCATGGTTGTGGTGATGAAGGAACGCGCGACCGAGGCACAGGTGGACGCGGTGATCGCGCGGCTGATCGAGTTGGGCATGGACGTGCACCGGTCATCGGGGGCCACGCGGACGGTGCTCGGCGTCGTGGGTGCGAACAAGATCGATCCCGGCCTCATCGGAATCCTCGACGGCGTGCATGAGGTGCTGCGCATCAGCGAGCCGTACAAGCTGGCCAGCCGCACCTTCAAGCCCGACGACACCGTGGTCAGCGTCGGCGACGTCCGCATCGGCGGCGACGAGGTGATCGTGATGGCTGGCCCGTGCTCGGCCGAGACCGACGCGCAGGTCGAGGCGGCGGCGGCGGCGGTCAAGCGCGCCGGCGCCAAGATTCTGCGCGGCGGTGCGTTCAAGCCGCGCAGCTCCCCGTACAGCTTCCAGGGGCTTGGCGAGCCGGGCTTGGTGATGCTGCGTGACGCCGCGGATCGGCACGATCTGAAGCTCATCTCCGAGGTGATGGACATCAGCCAGATCGAGCTCGTCGGCAAGTACGCCGACATCTTCCAGGTGGGCGCGCGCAACATGCAGAACTTCACACTGCTCCGCGAGCTCGGGCGGGTGCGCAAGCCGGTGCTGCTCAAGCGGGGCATCTCCGCCACCATCGAGGAGTGGCTGCTGTCGGCCGAGTACATCCTGGCCGGGGGCAACGGCGACGTCATCCTGTGTGAGCGCGGCATCCGCACCTTCGAGACCGCGACGCGGAATACCTTCGACGTGTCGGCCATTCCCGTGGTCAAGAAGCTGAGCCACCTGCCGATCGTCGCCGACCCCAGTCACGGCGGAGGGCGCCGCGACATGGTGGCGCCCATGGCCCGCGCCGCGGTGGCGGCCGGGGTGGACGGGCTGATCATCGAAGTGCACCACGACCCCGATCGCGCGCTGAGCGACGGCGCGCAGTCGATGTTCCCGGCGCAGTTCGACCGCGTGATGGCGGAGTTGCGGATCATCGCGCCCGCGATCGGCCGCAGCATCTGCGTGGACACACCGGCGCGGCACGGATGGATCCGCTGAGGACGATCCGGCCATGACCGGTGAAGAGCCGCCGTTTCGACGCATCGCGATTGCCGGCATCGGCTTGATTGGCGGGTCGATTGCGCTGGGCGTGCGCGATCGCTGGCCGGCGGCGCGCGTCGTCGGCATCGACCGTCCCGCGGTCCTGGCGCACGCGATCGGCAGCGGCGCGATCGATCGAGGGCTGGCGTCGATCGGCGAGCTCGAGGACGTGGATCTCGTGGTGCTGGCGGCGCCGGTGCGGCAGAACGCACGCCTGCTCGCCGAATTACCCGCGCACGTGATCGAGACGGCGCTCCTGACCGACGTTGGCGGCACCAAGCGGGACATCGTGACCGCCGCCCGGCGCCTGCCGCCTGGCGCCACGTTCGTCGGCGGCCACCCGATTGGTGGTGCCGAGCACGGCGGCTTCGGGTTCGCGCGACCCGATCTGTTCAAGAACCGGCCGTGGATTCTGACGCCCCCCGCCGATGCGGCCGCGGCACCGCTGGCCGCCCTGCGCCGGTTCGTCGAGGGGCTGGGGGCACGGCCCACCGTGATGGACGCCACCGAGCACGACACGGTGATGGCGTTCGTGAGCCACTTGCCGCAACTCGCCGCGAGCGCGCTGATGGACACCGTGGGCGGCGCCGTCGCCGGCGGCGGCCTGGCCGTGGCCGGGCGCGGCCTCGTGGATACGACGCGCCTGGCGTCGAGTCCGGCCAGCGTGTGGCGCGAGATCTGCGCGGCCAATGCCGACGCCATCAGCGGCGCGCTCGATCAGCTCATCGACCGGCTCAACGACCTGCGCGCCGACCTGCAGCGCGGCGAGACCATCGAGGCCGTCTTCGGCGGCGCGGCACGGTGGCGCGGCGAACTGATGAAGGACCGTGACTGAGCGCACCGCCGAGTCTGGAGGCGCCGTGCCGCTGATCTTCCACATCACCACGCGCGAGGCGTGGGACGGCGCCTGCGCGGCCGGCTCCTACACCGCAGATTCGTTGCGCACCGAGGGGTTCATTCACTGCTCGCACGCCGACCAGGTGGCGTGGGTGGCCAACACGCGATTTCGCGGCCGGACCGACCTGGTGCTGCTGCACGTGGACGAGGCGCGCGTGGGCGCCGAGGTGCGGCGCGAGAACCTCGAGGGCGGCGTCTGGCTGTTCCCGCATATCTACGCAGCGCTGCCGATCGAGGCCGTGCGCCAGGTCACGTCCATGGTGCCCGCGGCCGACGGCACGTTCGATCTCGAGGGGGACGTGGCCGCGGGTCTTTAGAGCCGCTCGTAGCCGCCGGTCTTGAGACCCGCCTCAGGCTTCCTCCGGCTGGTCGTGAGACCCGGCCGCGTCACGATCAGGGTCAACGCACTCGCCGTCAGCAGGGACACGGCCAGGACCAGCAGCGCGAGGAACATGTTGCCGTTGGGATGCGACGCATCGCGGGTCGCGTCGCGAATGGCGCCGATCACAAACGGGCTCACGTAGCCGGAGAGATTGCCGACAGAGTTGATCCACGCGATGCCAGCGGCAGCCGCCCGGCCCGAGAGCATTGCCGTCGGCAGGGCCCAGAATGTGGACAGCGCCGACAGCATGCCGGCGGTCGCGACCGTGAGGCAGGCGAGGCCGAGCCATCCGGACAGGCCGGGGAGACCCGAGAGACCGAACGCGACCGCTCCCACCGCCGCCGCGGTCGCGATGTGCCACCGGCGTTCCTGCGCGCGATCGGAGCTGGCGCCGACCAGCACGGCGGTCACCGCGGCCACTCCCCAGGGCAGCATCGAGACGAGGCCGATCTGCCACGGATTGCGCGTGATCGTCTCGCTGATGATCTGCGGCAGCCAGAAGGTGACGCCGTAGTTGCCCATGACGGTGCCGAAGTAGATCAGGCTCAGCAGCCAGACGGCGGGCGTCCGGAAGGCGTCAATGGCGCGGTGCGCCTGATGCCCGTCCGCGGCCTTGGCCGCTTCTTCCTCGGCGAGCCGACGCGCGAGCAGTGCCTTCTGCTCGTCCGTCAGCCACGAGGCCCGCGCCGGGCCATCGTCGAGATAGAAGAGCACGAGCACACCCACGACCACGGACGGCAGGCCTTCGAGCAGGTAAAGCCACTCCCAGTTGCGCAGCCCGCCGACGCCGCCCATGCGCTCCATGATCCAGCCCGAGACCGGTCCGCCGAGGACGCCGGCAAACGCGATGGCGGTGACGAAGAGCGCGACCATGCGAGCCCGGTGTGCCTGGGTGTACCAATAGGTCAGGTAGAGGATGATGCCGGGAAAGAACCCGGCCTCGGCCACGCCGAGCAGGAAGCGCAACACGTAGAAGGTCGTCTGGCTGTTCGTGAACATCGTGGCCGACGACACCAGGCCCCAGACGATCATGATGCGCGCGATCCACATGCGCGCGCCGACGCGGTGCAGCAGGAGGTTGCTCGGCACTTCGAAGAAGAAGTAGCCGATGAAGAACATGCCCGCGCCGATACCGTAGGCGGTATCCGACAAGTGCAGGTCGGCTTGCATCTGCAAGCGAGCGAACCCGACGTTGACGCGATCGAGATAGGCGAGGATGTAGCAGAGAAAGAGGAAGGGGAGCAGCCGCCACGTTACCGTGCGATAGGTGCGGACCTCGAAGTCGCCGGCGTCAGCCACGCCGGGTCGGTGCCTGCGCGGCGATCGCGTCCACGGCCTGCGGATTCTCGAGCGACGAGAGATCGCCAGGCGGATCGCCGAGGTAGGCGGAACGGATCACGCGACGCATCACCTTGGCGTTACGCGTCTTGGGGAGGTCGGCGACGAACAGGACGGCGGCTGGCTTGAGCGGCTTGCCCAGTCGCGAGGCGACCAGGGCCGTGAGCTCGCGCTCGAGCGTGGGGCCGGGCTCGTGCCCCGAACGCAGCACGCAAAAGCAGACGAGCGCCTGCCCTTTCATCTCGTCGGGCACACCGATCGCCGCGGCCTCTGTGACCGCGGGATGCTCGACGAGCACCGATTCGACCTCCGCAGGGCCGAGCCGCTTGCCGGCGATCTTGATGGTGTCATCGGAGCGGCCGAGAATGTACCACAGGCCGTCGTCGTCGATGACCGCCCAATCCCCGTGCACCCACACGCCGGGAAAGCGCGCCCAGTAGGTCTGCTCGTAACGCTCGGGGTCGCGCCAGAATCCGCGGGTCATGCCGATCCAGGGCGCGCGTACCACGAGCTCGCCGACCTGGTTCCGTACCGGCCGGCCCTGATCGTCCACGACGTCGGCCGCAATGCCCGGCGGCGGGCCGGCAAAGGCGGCCGGCTTGAGCGCCGTGAGCACGTTACCGGCGACGAGTCCGCCCGACACCTCGGTGCCGCCCGAATAGTTGATGATCGGCACCCGGCCGCCGCCGGCCGTGTCGAAGAGCCAGCGCCACGGATCGGGGTTCCACGGCTCGCCCGTGGAACCGAGGATGCGCAGCGACGACAGGTCGTGCGCGCGCACCGGCTGGTCACCGTGCTTCATCAGCGCGCGAATCAACGTCGGTGAGACGCCAAGGATGTTCACGCCGTGCCGCTCGACGAGGGCCCACAGCCGATCCGGCCCGGGGTAGTCGAGGGCGCCGTCGTAGAGCACGGCGGTGCCCCCGAGCAGCGTCATGCCGAAGAGCTCCCACGGGCCCATCATCCAGCCGATGTCGCTCACCCAGTACATGGTGTCGCCCGGCTGCACGTCGAAGGCGTGAGCCATGTCCTGCGCCGACTTGATCGGGAACCCGCAGTGCGTGTGCACGGCGCCCTTGGGCCGCCCGGTGGTGCCCGACGTGTAGATCAGCATCAGCGGATCTTCGGCGGCGGTGCGCTCGGTGGCGGCGGTGTCGGGCTGCGGCTCCACGAGCGCCGACCACAGCCGATCGCGAGGTCCGGTCGCGACGGCCGTGCCGAGGCGCGACACCACGACGACGTGCTGCACCGAGGGCGACAGGGTGACGGCGTCGTCGGCCACGGCCTTCATCTCGACGCGTTGTCCGCGGCGCCAGAACCCGTCGGCGGTGATCAGCACGGTCGCTTCCGCGTCCTGCAGCCGCGATGCGACCGCGTCGGCCCCGTAGCCAGAGAACAGCGGCAGCACGATGGCCCCGATTTTCACGATGGCGAAGAACGCCGCCGCGAGCTCGGGCCCCATGGGCAGGAAGAGCGCCACCCGGTCGCCCTTGACCACGCCGAGAGCGCGCAGCGCATTGGCGCAGCGGTTCGTCGCGGCCCGGAGCTCGGCATAGGTGAGGGTGCGCACCACGCCTTCCTCGCCTTCCCAGCGGATGGCCGCGAGGCCGTCGGTGGCGGTGCCTTCCCACTTGTCGAGACAGTTGTGGACGATGTTGAGCCGCCCGTCCACGCACCATCGCGCCCAGGCCGGGCCGCGTGAGACGTCGAGGACGCGCGTGCACGGCTCGTAGAACTCGATGCCGAGATCGTCGAACACCGCGCGCCAGAACCATTCGGGGTCGGCGACGGACCGGTCGAGCAGTGCCGGGAGATCGGCGAGGCCGTGGCGGCGCATGAACGCGGTCAGCCGGCTCCGCGCAATGATGTCGGCGGTCGGACGCCACGCGATCTCGCCGCCAAACTCGAACGTGTCCCCGCTCATGCGCGCGATCTTATCTGAGGAGGTGGAGGCAGAGGAGGCAGAGTGGGGCGAGGCGACCGTCGAGACGAACGGTACAATCGAGGGATGCCTGTCGAGCCGCTGTCCGTCATCCTGAGCGCCTGCCGAACGCCGATCGGTGCATTTGGCGGTTCGCTGAAGGACGTCTCCGCGCCAGATCTCGGCGCGGTCGCGATCCGCGAAGCCCTGAGGCGCGCGGCCGTCGAGTCTGCCGGCGTCGATGACGTGATCATGGGCTGCGTCCTCCAGGGTGGTGCGGGCATGAACGTGGCCCGGCAGGCGGCAATCAAGGCGGGCGTGCCAGCTTCCGTGCCGGCCGAGACCGTGAACCGCGTCTGCGGGTCGGGCCTGCAGGCAGTCGTCCACGCCACCGAGGCGACGCGCGGCTACGCGCAGCTGATCGTGGCCGGCGGGACCGAGTCGATGAGCCAGGCCCCCTACCTCCTGCCGCAGGCTCGCTGGGGGCTGCGGATGGGGCACGGGCAGGTGTACGACTCGATGCTCGGCGAGGGGCTCAGCTGCGCGATCGAGCGCTGCCACATGGGAATGACCGCCGAAGAGGTGTCGCGGCGCTTCGGTATCGGCCGCGCCGACCAGGACGCGTTCGCCGCCGAGAGCCAGGCGCGCGCCGCGGCCGCGATTGCCGCGGGCGCCTTCCGCGAGGAGATCGTGCCCGTGCCGCTGGCGGTGAAGCAGGGCAGCCCCGCGTCGTTCGACGTGGACGAACACCCGCGCTCAGGCACGTCGGCGGCGACGCTGAGCGGCCTGAAACCGGCGTTCACGCCCGAGGGCACGGTGACGGCAGGCAATGCGTCGGGCATCAACGACGGCGCCGCTGCGCTCGTCGTCGCGTCGCCTGCCGCCGCTGCCGGCCGGGGGCTGCGCCCGATGGCCCGCGTGCTCTCGTACGCGGTGGTCGGGGTAGAGCCCATCGTCATGGGGCTGGGGCCGATCGGCGCGGTGCGGCTGGCGCTCGCGCGCGCCGCTCTGGCCACCTCGGACATCGATCTGTTCGAGCTCAACGAAGCGTTTGCGGCGCAGGCGCTTGCGGTGTCGCGCGAGCTCGGGCTCGACGGCGCCCGGGTGAACGTGCGAGGGGGCGCGATCGCGCTCGGACATCCGATTGGCGCCAGCGGCGCCCGGGTGCTGACCACCTTGATCTACGCTCTGCGCGCCCGCGGCGGCGGCCGTGGCGTGGCGTCGTTGTGCATCGGCGGCGGGATGGGGATTGCGGTGGTGATCGACGTCTAAGGAAGGCTTCCGGCTCCCGGCTTCCGGGCTTGAATTGAACTTCCGCCGGGGCCGAGTCGTCCCAGAGGCCATGGCGAGAGTGCTTGCCGGCCTGCTCCTGCTGCTGGTTGCCCATCCCGTGTTCGCTCAACCCCACGACTGGGACGAGGAACGGCACCACCACCGGGGCGACGGCGTGCGCATCCTCGTGCTGCGCGACTACCACCTGGACGCGGACCAGACCGCCCGCGGGCCGATCGTCGTCCTGGGCGGCGAAGCCCGGATCGACGGGCACGCCACCGACGACGTCATCGTCCTGGGTGGCTCGGTGCGAGTCGGACCCCAGGCGGTCATTGACGGCGATCTCGTCACGGTCGGCGGCGACGCGACTGTGGATCCCCAGGCCAAGGTTTACGGCGACGTGAGCGAAACCGTCATGCAGTTCCCCGACATTGACGGTCAGTGGGGCACGGTGCCCCGCGGCTGGTTCGCCTGGGTCACGCTGGCCGCGACCATCCTCCGGCTCCTCGTCGTGCTCGTGATCGCGTCGGCAGTCGTGCTCATTGCGCCGGCCTGGGTGCGGCGCATTTCCTGGCGTGCCGCCGATGGCCTGGCGTCATCGGCCGCGATTGGCCTTGCCTGCCAGGTCGGGTTCGTCCCGGCGCTGCTGTTCCTCATCGTCGCGCTGGCCGTAACGGTCGTCGGCATCCCGCTCATCGGCGCCGTGCCCTTCCTGATGGCCGCGGCCGCGGTGGCCGGCACGGCCGGCTTCACCGCGGTCGCCGCGCGCATCGGTGCGAGGCTGCGCGGGACCACCGTCGAGGCGTCGAACGCGCTGTTCCTGGACGTGGCGCTCGGCTTCGTCGTCGTGTCGGCGGCGACCGTCGCGGCCCGCATCGTGGCCTTCGGTCCTGGCGCGGGTGGCCTGATGATGTGGAGCCTCAGCGCCGTCGGTATCCTGATCGAATACATGGTGTGGACGGTCGGCATCGGCGCGGCCTGCGCCACGCTGCTCCAGCGCTGGAACGGTCCGGCGGGTGCGGCGGCCGCGCCGCCGATGCCCCC
>Ga0210380_10000052_pt1 | contig 72327 bp, 66 predicted proteins | sample PLM4_5_coexredo_FD_155476 | JGI IMG/M metagenome (GOLD analysis project Ga0210380, IMG submission 155476) | Groundwater sediment microbial communities from an aquifer in East River, Colorado, USA - PLM4_5_coex redo | ecosystem: Environmental > Terrestrial > Soil > Riparian zone | place: USA...
CAGCGTCGCCACCTTCCGGCCGCCGCCCGATTGCCCGAAGATGGTGACGAGATTCGGATCGCCGCCGAAGCGGTCGATGTTGTCGCGCACCCATTCGAGCGCGGCGATGATGTCGAGCATACCGGCCGCGCCGGAGAGCGCGAAGTCGCCGCCGCCCGCGTCGCCAACGTAGGTGTAGCCGAAGACGTTCAGCCGGTGGTTGATCGTCACCACCACCACGTCGCCGGTGCGCGCGAGATTGCTGCCTTCGAGGATGGCCGTCGAACCGGAGCCGGTCGAGAAGCCTCCGCCGTGCAGCCACACCATCACGGGGCGCCGGCCGGTGCCGAGCGCCGGCGTGAAGACGTTCAGCACCAGGCAGTCTTCGCCCTCCGCCGGAACGCCTCGAGGTGGCCGCGTCAGTGCCTGCGGAGCGGTTGGGCCGTAGGCGAGCGCGTCGCGCACGTCGGTCCACGGCACCGGCTTCACCGGCAGCATGAACCGGTTCTTCCCGCCCGTCGGCCCACCGTACGGAACCCCCTTGAACACGTTGATACCGGCGTTGACGGTGCCGCGGATGCGGCCCGACGAGGTGGTCGCGATCGCGCTCGGGGCGTCGGCGGCCAAAAGGTCCACCCATCGGGCGGCCTGAGCCACTGCAATCCATGCGGCTGTGTTTTTTACGAAGGCTCTCCGGCTGGGGATCCGTGCCATGCGACCTCCTCGCGGGTGGGATTCTGCCACGTTCTGTCAGAAGGGGGGAGAGGCGAGGGGCAAGGTCGTAAACCGGGGCATTCAGTGATGAGGCCGACCGCGGCGTAGTACGCGGCGTCACGGCGGATCGGATCCAACGATTGCGCCGTCTGCGGAAGGAGGCGGACAAGCGGCCAGGTCAGCTCAGAATCGCACCACCGGCCCGATGCTGAGCTGGAACTGCTGCACGAATTCGCCACTGAGGACCACGAGACAGCCGCCGAACTGGATCGTGCCGCACGCGAACCCGCTCACTGACGGTTCGACCAAGATAGGCAGCCACTGCGCTTCAACGCGAATCGCGAATTTGGAGCCCAGGAACTGCTTCAGGCCGGCGCCGAAGCCGAACGAGAAGCGGGTGAACCCGTCCTCCGCCGCGCCAAGGTGTGTGGCGCCGAGGCTCGCGGTCAGAAAAGTTCGAAGTCCTTTTACTTCAGGAATGACGACCTCCCGGGTGAAGTCCGCGTGAAACTGGTTCAGCGTGACGTCTCCGACGGCCGGCCCTAGGAGAGCGAACGGAGCCCCGAACCGGAGCGTCGACACCGACCGTGTCCACCGGAACTCGATGAGGGAGAGGTCGTCGAAACGAACGCCGGCCGAAAACCCGTAGCTCGTCGCATCGTTCAACGTGGCTTCAACCTGTGCCGGCCCGTCCGGCTGAATCTCGAAGGTTCCGCCCAAGCGAGCCCCGATGAGCGGAGTCACCTCGAACGACTGGATCTGGACATACTGCGCGCGAGCCGGTGCGGCGGCGGACAGGATCGCCGCCAGCGTCACACAGACAAGCGTTGTTCTCGAGCCGACTTGATGCACGCGCTCGGGTGTGATCCGCATGGGGCTACGTTACACCCCTGGACACGATGGGCACGCCGTCGCCGGTGCGCACGGCGGCATGTCCTGTCTCGCTATCTGCAGTCGCGCCGCCTCGTTCAGACACCCGCCGCGCCGCCCGTGGCAGCGACCCTGGCCGTGATCGCGGTGACGAGCACCTCGAAGTTGTTGTCCTCCAACAGCTGCGGTGTCAGCGCATTGATGTCCCTCAGCAGCGCAGTCAGCTGGTCGACGTTCTGGAAGATGCGCCGGTAGTACTGGTCGTACTCGCGATAGGTCCCCTCCGCCGAGAAGGCATCGAGCCCCAGTTCGTTGATCAGGTCCTCGATCTTCTTCTTTTCCCGCTTCCAGTGCAGCACGTACTCCAGCCGGTCCGCCAGCGAGTACATCTTGGCATCGGAGAGGACGATTGGAAACATCCGGCCTTCCACGAGTCCGCCATGCTCGTAGATCTCGAGCAGCTCGTACATGCAATAGGGCGACTTCAAGTACTTGTCCGAGACGACCACCACCACGAGCTTGCCCTCGCCGAGCCGGCGCATGAACTCCGAGATTCGCTTCCCGTAGCCGTTGTCCTTCTTGTCTCGCACGACCTTGTGCCCCCGCGACACCAGGGTGTCGTAGAGGCGATCGACAATCGCCTCACGGCTGTCGCCGGTTTCACGGCGATCACCCCACGCGTACGAGACGAAGATCTCGTCGGAGGGTTCGGCCGTCCCAGGCCCCGATGGCGTCAGCCGGCCGCGCGACTTGGTCAGCCTCCGGGTGGCCGTGCCGAGGAAGACCTCGAGAGGCGCCACTTCGACCAGCGTCTTCGCCGTCGATTCCACGAACTGCGCCTTGGCCGCCGCGTACTGGTCCAACTTCAGGAGCTCGACGAAGTTCCTGCCGCCGTCGACCGACACCGTCGTCGTGGCCCCGAAGGCTGGCTCCAGATCGTCGAACTCGTGACGGATCATCTGCAGCAGCTCCACAGGAGCATCGCCTCTGGCCTGGAGCACGACGCGATTCTCGGTCGGGAACGCCTCGACCATCGCTTCGGTGCCGCCGGTGCTGTCCAGAATCGTGATGCCGTTCTTCCAGATCTCGGGTTGCTCGTCGGCGCCGAGCGCGCCGGTGCGCACCAGGAATCGCTCGATGATGGCGCGGTGCAGGAAGGGATACGTAATCTGGATGCAGTGGTCGGTGGTGTGTTTCCAGCGCAGTCGCACGCGCGGTAGCTTCTCGTCGGGCAGCAGCTGAGGCACGTAGTAGATGCCCTTGGTCAGCTCGAAGCACAGCTCGCAGGCTTTCATGAACTCGAGAAGCAGGTTGTGCTCGTCCTCTGAGAAATGGCGCCATACCTTGCGCTTGAGCAGATCGAGCGTCAGGCCCTCTCGCGCCGCGAGCTTCAAATCGGTGTAGGCGGAGCGGCGCCGATCGAACAGGGCGTAGACGGCCTCGATCGCCCACTTCTGGTCGAGGATGATGCGGTCACCAAATTCACGTTTCTGATAGAAGAGCGTCCCCGCCTTGTGGAAGAAGCTGGCGACCGACTCGGGCTCGGTGCCACCGAGCCCGACGGAGGCGCACAACTCGACGAATTCGGGGAAGTCGAGATACCGTCGTTCCATCGACTGCAGGCGATCGCGCACGTCGACCCACTGCGCCGGAAGTTTCTGTCCGATCGACTCGATGTCGTCGAGGGCGAGCACGACGGTGTCGGCCAGCGCGCTCATGCCGTTCTGCTGATCGCGGCGGGCGCTGACGTGCGCGAAGTCGAGGATCCCCTGCGGCGGCGGGTAAGTGTCCCGGAGCTCGGCGCCATATCCGGACTGCTTGTCCTTCAGGCTATCGACCTTGTTCTGAACGATGATGACGGGCGAACTGCTCAGCGCTTTGATGTAGTCGATCCAGTAGGGCAGCCGGAAGTTCTCGTAGCGCTCGCCGGATTCGTCGAGGCTGTATCGCTGCTCCTCGGTCTGCCGGTCCCACACCAACAGGAACAGCGCGCGCGTACGCATGAACAAACGGTGCGTGGCGTGGTAGATGTCCTGGCCGCCGAAATCCCATACGTTCACCTTCAGCGGGACACCATCGAGCTTGTCTTGCAGGACGTCCGGCAATGCCCATTGACGGAGCTGGATGCCGTGCGTCGACGGCTGCGTCCCGTCGAACGTGCCGTCGATCAGCCGGTTCACCACCGAGGTCTTGCCCACGCGGCCGTTGCCGACGAGCACGAGCTTGACCTGGTCGTGGCGCACGCTGCCGCGCGAGAGCCCGCGATAGTAGTCGCGCAGCGATTTCAGCGTCTCGCGTCCGTCATCGGCGCTGTAGTGTTCGGCGTCGAGCCCCTCGATGGGGTTGTCCTTCAATCGCAGCGACACGAGCGATCGGTGCTCGCAGAGGTCCCGCGAGACGCTCGCGATCTGGTTGTTCGATAGATCGGCGACGGCGAGGTGGGGCAGTTCGAGCAGCGCTTCCGCGTGTCGCAGCCGGTTGTCCGCTGCCGACAGCCGGTAGAGTTGTTTCAACCGCTTGACGAAGGACAGGTCTGACGTGCCGGTGCCGTCAATATTCATGTCCTCGAGACGGGTGAGCGTCCCGAGCGCCTGTACGTCCTCGAGAAGATTGGCCGCAACGTTCAACGACGACAGCGACGCGTTCGAAGCGAGCGGCGAGACACGTGTCAGGCGGTTGCGCGAGACGTCTACGACCGCGAGGTTGGGCAGGTCTTCGAGCACTTCGAGGTTCGTCAGATAATTGCCGGCCAGATTCAACGAGCGCAGATTGCCGAGCGACCGGACGAACTCGGCGTCTTCGAAGGCGTGGCCGGACAGGTTCAGTGTTTCGAGTTCATGACAGCCGGCCAGGAACGACGCGTGGGGCAGGCGCGACTGATGATGGGCTTCCCACTCGAGGTGCTTCAAGCCTGGCAACTCGAAGTCACGCTGTGGCAAGACAATCGGGTTACTCGAAAGGTTCAGGAACCTCAGCGACTGGTGCGGTGGCAGCGTGGATAGATCGCCAATGCTGCCGTGGGCCAGTACCAGCTGCTCGAGGTTCTTCAAGCTGCCGAGGTGAGAAAAGTCCTGAAGCGCTGCCTTCGTGAGCGTGAGCGAACGTAACTGCGCGAGCGGCACCAGCAGCTCCAGCGAGGGGTGCGCGAACCTGATTGCGAGAGTCTGCAGGTTTACCAGGTCAGGCAGGATGGGGGTCAGCTCGGCATCCTCGGCCAACAGCGATATCAGACGGCTCATCTGCCGGAGAAACGAGAGGTCCAGCTCCTCGGCGCCAGTGAGAAGCAGCTTCTCGACCTGAGACAGGTCGGCGAGGGCCTCGGTGTCAGTCGCACCGCTCAAATTAAGCGCGAGGCTTCGGAGAGCCGGGAATCTGGCGAGGTTGTGTAATGTGTTCTGGCGCGTCTTTGTGGCCAGCAGTAGCGACTTCAGCGCCGGAAGTGAACCGAGTGGCTCGACATCGATCGCCGCCTCGGTGTTGACGATGCCCAGGGACGTCAGCGTGTGCATCTGCGCGATCTGGGCCAGCACCTCGTCGGTCGCGTTGGGATCGATGGCGATGAGCAGGTGTTCGACAGACTGGAGCTTCGCGAGCGTACGGGCTTCCTGCACGCCGATGGACGTGTCGGGAGCCACGAGCATCGTGACCGCTTCCAGCATCGCAAGGGCGACGGGCGGCACCTGCTTTGTACTTCCGAGCAGCAGCGAGGCAATCTGTCCGTCGGCGTTGACTTCGCAGAGGTCGTCAGCGTTGAGATCGAATCCCCGCGCCTTGCCACGCTCTTCCACCCCTACGAAGGCCAGGTCTACGAGCACGTCGCGAACCATGCCCAGAACGCCGTTGTGAGGGACTGTGCGAAGCCGGACTCCCACCGCAGACGAAAACGCGTCGACCTGGTCTACGTGACTCATGGCGACGCCATATTGCCGCAGAAGTCAGGGCGGTTCAAACGGCGGCATCAGTCGCCCTGGGGGACATCGCATGCGCTTGATCCGTGTGCTATAAGTCCGGCCGTCAGGCCGAATCCAGCGCATCGATGCCGACCGCGGAGGACACGCACATGGCTTACAACAACGCGGGGTTGCCTCGGGAGTTCGAGGAAGGGCCGTTCACCCGGCGACAGATCATCCAGGGACTGGCCGTCACAGCCGTCGCGACGACGTTCGGGGGCACCACCGATGCGGCGCAGGCACAAGGCAGCGACGCCAGCGCGAAAGTGCGGGCGACCCTCGAAACGCTGGTACGCGACACACCCGAGATCGGCCTGCAGGTGGCGGCGTACCTCGATGGCAAGCTGGTCGTCGATGCCTGGGCCGGCTTGGCTGACGAGGCCACCAGGAGGCGGGTCGACGGTGACACCATGTTCATGCTGTCATCGACCACGAAAGGCGTGACGGCGACGTGCATGCACGCGTGCGTCGAGAAACACAAGCTCGACTACGACATGCCGATCGTGAAGGTCTGGCCCGAATTCGGGGCCAACGGCAAAGAAACCGCGACACTGCGTCACGCCCTGTCGCACCGGACCGGCGTGCCTCAGACACCGGTCGGCTACACGCCGGACTGGTTGCCCGATTGGGACAGGATGTGTCGCGGCATTGCCGCCCTCAAGCCGATGTATCCCGTCAATGAGCGGACGGCCTACCACTCCCTCAATTACGGCTACATCAATGGCGAGATCCTGCGTCGTGTCGATGGCCGTACCATCGCGCAGTTCCTGCAAGAGGAGGTCTGCAAGCCGCTCGGCATCAACGGCGTGTACCTGGGCGTGCCCGAGAGCGAGTTGCGCCGGGTGGCGGTCCTCACCGACGCGCCTCCGGCGCCGGCCGACTACGATGCAAGCATGGTCGGCGAACCGGCTGGCTCCTACGTTGCCAAGGTCTTCAACCGTCCCGAGGTCCAGAAGGCCTCCATTCCCGGGTCTGGCGGCATCATGAGCGCGCGCGGGCTGGCTCGCCACTACGCGATGCTCGCAAACTGGGGCGAGCTCGATGGCGTGCGGGTCATGCCCGAAGCGCGCATTCGTGCAGGGATCGAGCTGCAAAGCTTCGAGTGGGACGAGGTCTATCGCGTGCGCGTGCGGCGCAGCCTCGGCTACCGGCGCGGCAGCGACACGGGCCCGCTGGCTTCTCCCGACGCGTTCGGCCATGTCGGCGGCGGAGGCTCCTTCGGGTACGCGGATCCATCCAGGCGCCTGGCCATCGGCTTCGCGAAAAACTACTTCACCTACGCCACCGGAGGCGCCGTCAACCAGGGCAGACCCGTGCGCGCGGCTTCGAACGTGGTCGCCGAAGCCGTGTTCGACGCGCTCGGTCTCAGGCGTTAGACTGGAGCTTCAGCACCTGTTCCATCGCCACCCGCGCCGCGCGGTCCGGATCCTGCGCGATCCGGCTGGCGTTGTTGAAGAGCTTCGTGTCGCGCTCTCGCCTGCCCTTCACTGCCGCGGTTCCACTTCGCGTTCTCAGGGAGGAAGTCATGACCCTGGCCCTGCTGCTCGCTCGCGGACGTCCCCGCCCTGTTCGCTCCATCGTTCGCGCGACGCTAATCGCGATCTTGGCCTGCACGTGGCCTCTCTGCGCTGGCGCGGCGATCATCACCATGCGGTACGACGGAACGGCGGACCTGTCGGGATTCGGGGGGTCGCCAACTGCTACCTTCGAGGGCAGCGTGACCTGGGATTCGACGATTGGACCCGCCGGTGGGATCTTCTCTGAGACCGCGCGATATCTGTTCGACGGGGAGGATCCGGTCAGCGCCAGGTTCGCCATCGACGGCATCGACTACACGCCACGCATCCGTCCGGGTTCGCGCTTCGAACAGACGGACAGCGAGCTGTTTCTCCAGCTGCTCTTCGATCCGCTCATCGACCTCGACGGCGGCCAGGCCACGGACATCGACTGGGTGACGCTGGACCTCTGGAGCGATGTCCCGGTGTTCGACGACATCGACACGCTCCCAGACGATCTCACGTTCCTGACGCAGCTTCGGCACCGGCGGTTCTGGTTCGTCGGGTCTGACTTTTTCGTGGTTCCGGCGACGACGCTGGACGTGCCGGAGCCCGGCGCGGCGGCGCTGCTGCTGCTGGCACTCTGTGGAGCGGCGACGCGGGCGCGCCGGCGGAGATCGAATCGCGCCGCTCGCGTGTAGCCCCCGAAATTTCTCTCTCTCTCAGAGCGTATAGCTAGAGGCAGTCCCACCGGCGCCCAGACGTGGGGATCCCGGGGTGCGTAGCAGCAACTACCGAACAACCGCCCCCACGCCCGTCCACGGCGAACGCCTGCCGACTACCTGAAGCGTTTCATCAGCAGTCGTTGCCGGTGTCGGGGTACATTGTTCTCAGGCATGGCACCGCGACTCCTCGCAACCGGCGCGTTCCTGTGTGCGCTGATGGCGTGCACCACGCCGCCTGGCCCGGCGCCGCAGGAGCAGGTGGCGGCAAGCCCGATGCGGCAGGCGCTCGGCAGCGCGCCGCCGGGCGTTGCCTCCACTGTCTGGCAGGACGTGCGCAGGTTCTACGAACAGCGCGCGGACGAGCCGCTCTGGACGCGCGAGCCCGATCTGGCGCAGGCGGTCGCCGTTGTGGACGTGCTGCAGCAAGCGCCCGAACACGGGCTCGCGACCGCGGACTATCTCGACGATGACCTCGCGCAGGCGCTGACGCCGGAGGCCCCCGCCACCGGCGAATCACCGGCGAACGATGGCCAAGAACTGGCGCGTCTCGACGTCCGGCTGACGTCGGCGCTGCTCGCCCTCGGGCACGATGTCGCGCTCGGGCGGACGAAGCCGGAAGCGATCGACCCGCGCTGGAAGTCCCGCCGCACGGCCCCCGATTTCGTCGGCACGCTGAGCGAGGCGGTGCGCGTGGGAGCACTCAGCACGTGGCTGAACGCCGTCCGTCCTGTGCATCCCGAGTACGCCGCGCTGCAGAAGGCACTGACCACGCTGTGGGCACAAGAGGGGAGCCGGCGCGCCGGCAATCGCGCACGCCGGCTCGCGATCAATCTCGAACGTTGGCGCTGGATGCCCAATGACCTCGGCGAACGCCACATCCTCGTCAACGTGCCGGCCTTTCACCTGGTCGTCCGCGAGCATGGCCGGCCGGCGCTCGACATGCGGGTCGTTGTGGGCAAGGACGGCAGCGAGACGCCGATCTTCAGCTCGCGGATGGCGTCAATCGCGTTCAGCCCCTATTGGAACCTGCCCGACAGCATCGGCGAGCGCGAGGTCATCCCGGCGGCGGCCAGCGATCCCGACTATCTCTTTCGAAACGAGATCGAGGTGCTCCGGCCGGGGAAGGGCGGGAACACCGTGATCGACGCCGACGCGGTGAACTGGAGCGATGCGAAGGCGGTCAAGCCGCTGCTGTTCCGGCAGAAGCCGGGCCCGGTGAATGCGCTCGGCCACGTGAAGTTCCTGTTCCCCAATCCCTACGATGTCTACCTGCACGACACGCCGTCCGAAGGGCTGTTTGCCCGCGAGGGCCGGGCCTTCAGCCACGGCTGCGTACGGCTGGAGCATCCTGTGGCGCTCGCGAAATACCTGCTGCGCAATCGGCCCGAATGGACCGACGAGAAGATCGTGGCGGCGATGGATCGGGAGACGGAGCAGCCCGTGCCGCTGACGGAGGGGCTCCCGGTCCACATCGTCTACTTCACCGCCTGGCCGCGGGCCGGCGGCGGCGTGGATACCTGGCCCGACGTCTACGGCCACGACGCCCGGCAGGCCTCGGTTACGGCACCGGCGCCAAGCTCGACTGTGAAGCCGTCAGCGGCGGTCACGACGCCGGCGCCGGCGAAGAAGCCAGCCACCGCAAAGAAGCCGGCCACCGCCAAGAAGCCAGTCACGGCGAGGAAGCCAGCCCCGGCGAAGCCGCCAACCACCGCGAAGAAACCGGCACGACAGCCAGCGAAGAAGTAGGAACTCATCGAGCCGCGAGGCTGGTAAACTGAACGCCGTGTTCCCCCGCACGTGCCTCGTGACCGCTCTGCTGATCGGCTCACTGGCCGCCCTGAGCGCGCGCCAGCCGGCGCTCGCCGCGCCGCCGCCTCCGGCCGCGGCCGCCATGTTTTCGGCATCTGAATGGCTGCTGCTGGACATCGGCGGCCTGCACCGCTACGTGTTCGACCTCGCGTTGGGCGCGGCCGGATGCGCCGTGCGGTCCGGGTCGATCGACGATCTCACCACCTTGACGGTGATCGACTACTCGCGGCCGTCCACCGAGAAGCGGCTGTGGACCTTCGACATGCCGGCCCGAACGCTCCTGTTCAAAGAGCTCGTGGCGCATGGCCGCGGCAGCGGCACCAGCAACTACGCCACGGCCTTCTCGAATCAGCTGGACAGCAACAAGTCCAGCCTGGGCCTCTTCCTGACCGACGAGGCGTATTACGGCAACAACGGGTACTCGTTGCGGCTGCGTGGTCTCGACGACGGCTTCAACGACCTGGCGTACGATCGCGCGATCGTGATGCACGGCGCCCCCTATGTCAGCGAGGACGTCGTGCAGAGATTTGGACGCCTCGGGCGCAGCCTGGGTTGTCCAGCCCTTCGCGACGGCATCGCCCGGGAGGTAATCGATACCGTGAAGGGCGGTCACGGCCTCGTGTTCGTGTACTACCCGGATCCGGCCTGGCTGAAGACCTCCAAGTTCCTCGGGGACTGCGCGGCGGCCGGCGCGTCGTTGTCGGGCTCGCTCTAACCTCCGTCCGGAGGCCGGCGACGGCTCGTCACGACCTTGCTCGCATAGGTCACGAGCCTTGACATGAGACCCTCGAGATACGTCGAACCGGTGTCACGGGAGGGCAAACGTGAAGAGCGTCGTGCCTGCCGTGATGGCGACGTATTGCTTGCCATCCACGGCATAGGACACCGGGATGCCGCGAACGGCACCGCCCGCTTGAATGTCCCAGAGCGGCTTGCCGGTTTCGGCGTCGAGCGCAAAGAGGTTCCCCTCTTCTGTCCCGCCGAAGACGAGATCGCCGGCTGTGGCCATCAGACTGGCCCAGCCTGGTGACAGGAGCGGGAACTCCCATTTCAATTTGCCCGTCGTTGCGTCGAGCGCTCGAACAACGCCGAGCGCTTCGTCGCCCGTCACGGCGCGACCGCCGCCGCCGACGAACGGGGCACCGCGCGTGAATTTGGCTTCGCCTTTGAAGAAATACGCGCTCATCTCGCGGACGCTCTGATAGAACAAGCCCGTTCGAGGGCTGTAACTCGGACTGAACCAGTTGGCGGCGCCCTGAATGTGCGGATACACCAGGGTGCCGTCTACCGAGGGTGCGGTGCCAGGCTTGCGAATCGGGCGCCCTTTCGCATCGAGGCGCTCGGCCCAGGTCTGCTTCGAAAACGGCGTGGCCGTGATGAACTCTCCCGTCGCACGGTCGAGCAGGTAATAGAACGCGTTCCGGTTCGCCTGAGCGAGGAGCTTGCGTTCGCGTCCGTTGATGGGCGCCTCGAACAGGATGACCATCTGATTCGCGTCCCAGTCGTGCATGTCGCCGGGCGTGAATTGGAAGTGCCACTTGATGGCGCCTGACGACGGGTCCATCGCCAGGAGCGCGCAGGTGTAGAGATTGTCGCCAGGACGGTTGTCCGGGTTCCAGTCGGGCCCCGGATTGCCGGTTGTCCAATACAGCAGGTTCAAGTCGGGGTCGTACGAGCCGGTCAGCCACGTGGACCCGCCACCGGTCTTCCACGCGTCGTTCTTCGGCCACGTGTCGGACCCGGCCTCTCCTGGCGCCGGCACGGTGTAGGTCCGCCATCGCCGCGCGCCGGTCTTGGCATCGTAGGCGTCGATGAACCCGCGGATGCCGGCCTCGGCCCCGGACACGCCAACGATCACCTGCCCATCGAGCGCGAGCGGCGCCAGCGTCAGGTAGTAGCCGCCTTTGTTGTCCTCGACCAGGACGTCCCATCGCAGCCCGCCCGAGCGCGCGTCGAGTGCGATCAAGTGGCCGGCGATCGTGCCGAGGAACACGGTGTCGTCGAGAATCGCGACGCCGCGATTGACCTGCGGTGAGCTGAAGGTAATGACGTCGGCTGGAATGGCCGGCGTGTAGGTCCACAACGGCCGGCCGGTGCGCACGTCGAGCGCGGTGACGGTGCTCGGCGGCTCGGTCAGGTACATCACACCATCGGCCACGATGGGCGACGTCTCGTTCAGGCCTGCCCGTGTCTGGTAGGCCCACGCCAGCTTCAGCCGCGCGACGTTCTGGCGGTTGATCTCCGCGAGCGGGGAATAGCGCTGCGATTTGTAGTTGCCGCCGTATGTCAGCCAGTTCTGCGGCTCCGCTGCCGCCCGCACGAGGCGTGTATAGGTCACCTGTGCTTGGGGCGTGGCGACGACCGCGGCGAGGGCGACGGCGGTTGCGACGAGGGCCGTTCGGTCGATCCTCACTGAGCATCTCCAAGCGAGGCGAGATAGGCCACGAGGTCGTCGAGCTCGGTGCTGCTCAACCGGGTGCGGTAGCTTGGCATCAGACTCGCTCCGGGTTCCTTGTGGATCGACCGCACGTCGGCTTTTCGAAAGGAGTGAAGCGCCCCCGACTGCTCCCGCACTTGCAGCGTGAACGCATCCTCGTTCACGCGAACGCCGCGAACCGTGCGCCCATCGCGCGCGACGACCTGGATCGGCACGTATTCGTCGTATCCGCGCAGCCCCATCACGGCGCTTCTTGGCAAGGCGGCTCCGGGCTCGACGATGGCCTGGCGCAGGTACTCCGGGCCACGGGCGAATCCGATATTCGTGAGCTGCGGGCCGAAACTTCCACCCTGCCCCTGCGCGATGTGACACGCGGCGCAGCCCATCCGGTCGTACACAGCGGCCCCAGCGGTGGCATTCCCGGTAATGGGCGTACGTGAGGTGCGCGGCAGCGAGCGGATGTACGCCGCGAGCTGGCGGAGCTCGTTGTCGGTGAACCGTCTGACGCGTGGCATGCCCCGCGCGGGAATCCCTTCCTTGATGACCATCTGCAGCGCCGCATCGTCTGGCGCGGACTGCAGTGTCGGCCGGTTGAGCGGAGGAGCCATCGCGCCGCCGCCGTCGATGCCGTGGCATACGACGCACGCGCCGCCAAAGATGGCTTTCCCTTGTTCGATGTCGGTTGCGGACGCGTCCTGTCCACCCTGCGCTGCCGCGGGGCCTGTGACCAGGAGCACCACGAGGCTGGTGCGGATCCACTCGTGGCGCATCATGCCGCCGGATCTAAACACCGCGGACAGGCGCCGTCAAGACGCTTCTGTCCGAAGGGAGTCGATGCCGCCGTCTCGGATGTCCTCACAGTGAAAAGGTCCACGTCCTGACAGGGCTGTTGGACGCCGGCAGGCGACCGCGCAGTAGACAGACGCCGGTGATTCGGTCAGGATTCGTACGCGCCGGGCGGCCGGCGCCCCACACCGCATGCCTGCGATCTGTCCGGTCTGCGCGCCTTCCCGACGTGATCGTCGTCAGATCGCCTCCGGCGTCCTCGTCCCGGCCGCGTTCCCTCGTCGATCCGCGGTGTGCGTTTTCTCGGCGGCGCGCGTTGTGATGTGACAGCGGCCCACACGACAGCCGTCTTCAGGTAGAGGTCCCTCAGTCGTTCAACCGGCGTGGTGTGATCGAGCAGCGCAGATCCATATTGGTTGCATCGATACGTTCCTGGTGCCGTTTCGAGTCAGAATGTGACGTCGAAAGACGAAAGGAGAGTGTTTCATGCCGGGATTTGGACGACGATTCGCCGCTGATCCTCGAGACCACAACTTCCTCATGAGGCGTCTGCTTCCCGATCCGCGGGCGCTCACTTTGCCTGTACGCAAGACGTGGGGGATCAACAAGACCGCGCTCGACCAGGGAGAAACCGGCACGTGCGTGGGCCACGGATGGCGGAATTTCCTTCGCTGCGCGCCCCTTCGGACGACCGCCGCCAAGCCGTCCGCCTTCGATATCTATCGATCCGCGGTCCCGAGGGATCCATGGCCGGACAACGACGACGAGGCCAACCTTCCGGACGGCGATCCGGGACTCGACACCGGGACTTCGGTACGGGCCGGAGCCGAGGCCCTTACGGAACTCGGCCACCTGAAATCCTACGTCTGGTCATTCTCGCTGCAGCCGGCGGTGGAATGGGTGCTGACGCAGGGGCCGGTGGTACTCGGCACCAATTGGTATTCCAGCTTTTTTCAGCCCGACGCCGATGGAATCGTTCGGATTACGGCGACTGCCTCGGTCGCCGGCGGCCATTGCTACCTCTGGCGCGGCGTCGACACGCGGCGAGCGCTCGCGCTCTGCTCGAACTCGTGGGGCGATGAGTGGGGCAAATCGGGTGAGTTTTACCTCCCCTTAAGCGACCTCGAACGGCTGATCCACGAGGACGGGGAAGTCTGCTCCGCGGTGCAGCAGAAGCTGAAGGCCAAAGCCGTCATGCCACCGGCGCGCGGCGCGTTCGATGCGAGAGCCGAGTCTCCAAAAGGGAAAAGCAAGTCGTTACGATACCGTCGCAGATAGCGGCGAATCTTCCAGAAGCACCGAGTGGTTGCGGGCGATCGCCTCGCCGGCGGCCGTCCGCGCCACTCCGGTCACGGGTCGACGACGACCTCGATCGTCAGTCGCTTGCCTTCGCCGCTTTCCCAGGGCCGCTTGTACTCCAGGAGCAACGGGCTCGTTCCGATGCGTTCGGCGGTGAACTCGAACTCTTGAATGGAAGAAGCACCGAGGTGCGGGCCACCAGGCCGGATCCGCTCCTCTGTGAGCGCCGCCACCTCGGGCACCTGCCGCAGCATCCACTTGAAGCCGGCCGTCGCCGCGGCGCCCAGCTCCAAGGCGAAGCGCTCGCCAACTCGGACGTGGATGCGTGTGGTGTCCCTTCCGAACGTGCGCAATCACCCTCCTCACCGGGAACGATCCACGATCAGCGGCTGTCCGAAGGGGGATCCTCTTTCTTTACTTGTTGGCGTTGCGCACACGCGCTGCGAATTGATCCACGTGCTCGAGCACGTTCTTCACCACCGCGTCCGCGTGTGCCGCGGGACTCCCGCCGGCCAGGCCCCCTTTGTGGAGCAGCTCGACTTGCAGTTCGACTGGCGACGCCGTATGCGCCAACGGCGCAGTGGCGTGTGAATACAGCGTCACGTCGTAGCGCGACACGCACAGCCCGGCCGAGGCGGTGACGGTGTTGATGTTTACGTAGAGATAGGTCTCGTCGTCCGTGTTCCGCAGCACACGGAAACCCGCGTCGGTCAGGTGTTTCGTGAGGGCCGCTTCGAGCACGTCCCCCTTCAATCCACACTTCGCGGCATCCGCGCCAATCCCCTCTAGCACGATGCCGAGGCGAGTGAGCCCCTTGAGCGAGGCGTCCGGGCGTTGGTCGACCGCGGCGGGTGCCGGCGGAGACGACACCGGGCGGCTCCCCGGACTGGCGGCGCCAGGTGGCAGCAGTAGCGGGGCTCTTCCAGGGAGCGGTTCAGCCGCGGAACTCGATTGTCCGGTGCCCGGATCGCCCGCCGCCGCCGGCTCGTAGATGCGTCTCACCCTGTCGCCACCAGTGCCGCGTTCCACGAACTCCACGTCCACCGCCAGTTGCCGCGGATTCTGACTGACGGTGTATGTGTAGCGCAGCAACCGGCCGGTGTCGGCGGTGTAGACGATCGTCCAATGGTCCGCATCCCACGCCGTGTTGGCGACGACGGTGACCGGCCCGAGCGTCACCGTTTCGTCGCGCCGCCCTTGTCTCACGGTACGCGGCGCACCGGGGTCGGGCGTGATGGTCAGCGTGGCCGGTGTCACCGCGATGGTGAGTCGATCGGGAGGCAGACGCACTTCATCGGTCAGGAAGCGGATGCGCCGTGCATCCTCCTCGGTATAGGCCGGCAGACACAGCCCCTCGGCGTTGGCACCACACCCGCCCCCACCACGATTGCGACCGCCGCCGGTGGTTCCCGGGGCCAGGCCGGGGATGCTGGCGCTGAAGCCGACCTCCTGCGGAAACTGACTGAGTTGGCGGTTGAGCGTCCATGTGCCGGCAAGGTCGGTTGGGCCTTGCGCCGACAGTGCCGCCCCGCCGAGCACGCAGAGCGTCAGGAGTGCCCCAGCCATCGACGCTCGAGAAGAGGTCATGATCGATTCTACGTTCACAGGTTCGACACCAGGGCCGAGTCCGCGACCGGGGTCGTGTTTTCCTTGATTCGAATGTCGTGGGGTGCGTCGTCGTCGCCGGACGGCGACGAAAGGAAGACCTAGGGTGCGGGTGCGAGCCCGGCCCTGCTTTGGGGCCCGAGGTAGTTCGCGAGATCGCCCTTGGTGCCCTTCTCCTTCCAGACCTTCTCGTAGAGCAGTGCCAGCGACTCGCGGGTCACCAGGCGCATTGCGATGTCGTTGGCGAGCTGCTCGGTGTGCAGGAACGGGTGGTGCGTGAAGATCCAGACGTGACCGAGTTCGTGCGCCACCGCGGCGGACAGCTCCTCGTCGCTCAACAACCCGACGAAGTCCTCTTCCACCCGCAAATCGAAACGCCGCAGCGAGCTGTTCTCGACCGGCTCCACCGACAGCAGCAGGGTGTTAGCCGGAACGACGACCACATCGACCGACTGAGAGAGACCGAGACGCACCTTGAAGTCGTCAGCGACGACCTGCACGCGTCGCTGCGCGACTGCAGACGATTCCTGTGCGGAGGTCCGGTGACCGGATACCGCCATGATCATCGCCGCGACGAGAACCAGCGAACGCGATCGACGCGAACGTGGGGGGATAGGAGAGTGCACGAAACGGGCCGCACCCATTATCGCCGATTTGTGCGGTGATCTTCAACAGTTCATGAGCTGGTCTGTCGGCTCGCCAACACGCCGTGAAAGAACTACATAGTTCCCTAGCGGGGCGGCTGGCGATGGGTAGAAAGTGCTCCCTTACGTTGCTCGTGGAGCGATGAACCCGCGATCGCGCGGATCGCGCCAATGATTCGCCTCCTCTTTGGTGGCATGGCGTGTGCGGTGTGGAGGAGAGGAGGAACGTACCACATGAGCAACACAGTCAAAGGGTGCATTGCGGCGCTGGCATTCGTCACGTTCGTTGGGCTTCCGCTGACAGCGAGCGCCCAGGCGGCACCGCCAGCAGCGCAGGCACCGCAGACGGCGACGGCGCAAGGTGAACTGGTCAACGTCGATGTCGCGGCCAAGACACTCTCGATCAAGTCCGGGGATCGCGAGATGCAGTTCAGCTTCACCGACGAAACAAAGATCACCGGTGCCAGCTCGCCTGCTGGCCTCGCATCGATGCAGGGGTCCCAGGCTACGGTGCGCTACGTTGCCAAGGGCAGCGTGAACACCGCGACGGAGATTCAGATTTCACCGAAGAAGTAGTTCGTCGTGTTCCGTTCGGTGTTTGCGAGCCGGGTCGTCCATCGCGACGATCCGGCTCGTGTGTCATTGGGCGCACCGGGGAGACTGTTGATGAGTCTTTAGCTGAACTCCAGCCCCCTCGAAGAACCATGTGTCGCGAATCCATTCATCGCGGCCCTGCGCGCGAATATTGTTCGACATCGTCGTGCGACGGGCGTGTCCTCTTCGGAACAGACGCCAACCCTGATCTCCAGTCTCATGAGTGCCATGACCGCTGGCGAACTGCACCGTGCCCGTACGCTGATTCCGGGCGCGTACGAACCGAACGCCCCACTCCACCGCGCCGCCCGGGCCGCCAGCCTGGTGCCGGCCCCCCAGTTCGCGGAGGCGCGCCCTCACCCCACGACCGCGGGGACGCCTTATGTGGTCGCCGCACCCGCCCTCCCGACGACCCGCCTTGGGTACGCCGCAGGCATCCTGGGTGACCTCGCACTTGGCACAGCCGTCGTCTTCGCCGTTGCCTTGGCGCCGGTGCTCGCCGTGCAGGGCATCAGGGCCGCAGTGGCGTTCATCGCGGAAACATTCGGTCGGCAGTGATCGCGCCAAGAGGCACCGTGAAAGCCGCAGGCCACTAGGCTGTGTGCCGTTCGGAACAGCGGTTGGGCTGGATTCGCTGGATGATGGCCGCATGACCAGCGACGCCACCACCAACGACGGCGACAGCCAGCACGCACACGAGTTCCTGGCGCACGAGGTGCGTAATCTCGTGAACGTCGCCATTCTGTCCTTCGAAGTCCTCAACGCCTCCGGAGCCGGTGTCGCTGGCGACAAAGGGCATGTGCTCCGTCGCAGCCTCAACGACCTGCGTACGCTGATCAATCGATCGCTGTCGGACATGCGGACGACGCACGGCCGTGACGGTCGCGGCGCGATCAGCGTCGGAGACTTCATTAACGAGATCGAGGCCGCCGCCACGCTCGAGGCACAGGCCAAAGGGATCCGGCTCGTCGTGCCGCCAGTCATGGACGGTCTCGTCGTCGAGGCGGACCGGCACGAGCTCGGCGCCGCGGTCAGGAATCTCTTGCAGAACGCCTTCAAGTTCACCAGGCCCGGCACCAGGGTTGATCTGCGTGTGAGGCCCAGCGCCAATCGTGTGCGCATCGAGGTTCACGACGAGTGCGGGGGACTTCCCGGTGGATGCCCGGACGATCTGTTCCGGCCCTTCGAGCAACGAGGCCGGGACCGCTCCGGGCTCGGCCTGGGCCTCGCCTTCAGCCGGAAGGTCGCCCAGGCGAGCCGCGGCACCATCTCGGTGCGAAACATCCCGGGATATGGGTGCGTGTTTGCCATCGATTTACCGCGCTCTCTCGGTCCGGCGACCCATGCGACCACCAGCCCTGCGCCCCTTCGGATGCAATGACCGCGGTTCGCTCCACCGCTTGATCAGAGGCCTGGTGCAGGTGTGACCGCGACCGCGGCCGCACCGAGGCCGCTCAACATCCTGCGGCTGCTTCGGCCCCATTGGAAGGCCCTGACGCTCGCGATGATCGGTTATGGCCGCCCCGAGGCCACGCGCGCCGACATCATCCGCGCCGCCAGGCTGGCCAACGCCCACGAGTTCATCAAGGCGATGCCCGAGGGGTACGACACGATGGTCGGTGAGCGGGTCGCGACGCTCTCCGGCGGCCAGCGCCAACGTATCGCCATCGCCCGTGCGGTCATCCGCGATACGCCCATCCTCGTGCTCGATGAGCCGACCTCCGGACTGGACGCGCAGTCGGAGCACGCGGTGTTCGACGCGCTGGAGCGGCTGATGAAGCACCGGACCTCGATTGTCGTCGCCCATCACCTGGCCACGGCCCTGCGAGCCGACGCGATATTCGTTGTGAAGGATCAGCGCCTGGCCGAACGGGGCACGCACGCCGAGCTGCTCGCGGCCGGTGGTTTCTACGCGGGGCTGTACAACATCCCATTTGGCGAGCCAGCCACCGTCCTCGCCGGGTGACCGGCGAAGGCGCTGTCGCTCCGCAGGCTGTTCTCTTCGGAACAGACGCCAGCCCGGATCTGCGCTTTCATGAGTAGAGATGACCGTTACCCCAGTGCTCCAACCCCGGGTGCTGATTCCTGGCGCGTTCGAACCGATCGTCCCGTCGTTCCGCGACACACACGCCTCGATCCCGGTGTCGGCCGCTTCAGCTCGGCCCACGACCCTCCTCAGAGGGTTCGCCGCGGTCCTGGGCGATGTCGTGCTGCGCTCAGCTGTTGCCCTCGCCTTCGTCGCGGCGGCCATTCTCGCTGTCAAGGCCGTCACCGCAGCCGTGTCGTTCATCCTGGAAACGTTCGTTCGGTCTTGACCCTCGCTGACCGTGCCGAGCGGGTTGCCGCGGACGGGTAGTACCACGACCGGAAGCGGTCTCGCGGGAAGAAATCACATGAGCGACCGACCACCCGACCTGGCACGGCCATCCACTGACCCCATTGGCATGCTCCGTGAGCTTGTCTACGCGCTCGATCGACGCGTTCCGCACGTCGAGCGGGCGGGCGAGACTCGGATCGCCGTCGACGCGGCGGCGCTCAGGAAAGCCGCGCTGAACCGCATCGATGAGCTGACAGCGACCGGCGCGGACGACTCCTACGACCAGCTGCTCGCCGACGCGGTCATGAGCGACGATGGACCTTCGCGCACATGACTGCAGATGCACGATGAGGGACATGAATCTCCCGCGCCCTGTGCACAAACGGACAGACCGCCGCCTTCTGAAGTGACAGGATCGTCACCGTCGCGGGCAGACGACCGGTTCTATCGGCCCTTGGGAGACCCACTCATGAATGTCAGACCGCTCCACGATCGGCTCGTCGTTCGCCGTCTCGAAGAAGGTGAGCAGCAGATCGGCGGCATCATCATCCCCGACTCCGCGAAAGAAAAGCCGCAACGCGGCACCGTGATCGCCGCCGGCAGCGGCACCATCAGAGAGGACGGCACGCGAGTGCCCCTCGACGTCAAGCCTGGTGATCTGATCCTCTTCGGCAAGTACGCGAGCCAGGACATCAAGCTCGACGGCGAGGAGTTCCTCATCATGCGAGAGACCGACGTACTGGCGGTCATCGAGACGCTTCCCACGAACGAAAGCAGCTAATGGCAAAAGACATCGTCTACGGCAATGACTCGCGGCAGGGCATCCTTCGTGGTGTGAACAGCCTCGCGAACGCAGTGAAAGTGACGCTGGGACCGCGCGGGCGCAACGTCATTCTCGGCAGACCGTTCGGGGCGCCCACCATCACCAAGGACGGCGTCACGGTCGCGAAGGAGATCGAACTGCCGGACGCGCTCGAGAACATGGGCGCGCAGATGGTCAAGGAAGTGGCCAGCAAGACCTCGGACGTCGCCGGAGACGGCACCACGACGGCCACGGTGCTCGCCCAGGCGATCTATCGCGAGGGCGCAAAGAACGTGACCGCCGGCGCCAGCCCCATGGCGGTCAAACGCGGCATCGACAAGGCCGTCCTGGCGGTCACAGCCGAGCTCGTGAAGATGTCCAAGCCGGTGAGCGGCCCGATGATCGCGCAGGTCGGCACCATTTCCGCGAACCACGACGAAGGCATCGGCCGCATCATCGCCGAGGCGATGGAGAAGGTGGGCAAGGACGGTGTCATCACCGTCGAAGAAGCCAAGGGCATGGACACCTCGCTCGACATCGTCGAGGGCATGGAGTTCGACCGCGGCTATCTGTCGGCGTATTTCGTGACCGACCCCGATCGGATGGAAGTGGTGCTGGAGAATCCGCTCATCCTGATCCACGAAAAGCGGATCAGCGTGATGAAGGATCTGCTGCCGCTGCTGGAGCTGGTGGCTCACGCCGGCCGGCCGTTGCTGGTCGTCGCGGACGACATCGACGGCGAGGCACTGGCGACCCTGGTGGTCAACAAGCTGCGCGGCACGCTGAAGGTGGCGGCAGTGAAGGCCCCCGGCTATGGCGACCGCCGGAAGGCGATACTCGAGGACGTCGCCGTGCTGACCGGCGGCAAGGCCATCACCGAGGATCTCGGCCTGAAACTCGAGAACGTGACGATTGAAGACCTCGGTCAGGCCAAGAAGATCACCGTCGACAAGGATTCCACGGTCATCATCGAGGGCGCGGGCACCACGGAGTCGATCGCGGGCCGGGTCAAGCAGCTCCGGACGCAGGTCGAGGACACCACGTCGGACTACGACCGCGAGAAGCTGCAGGAGCGCCTCGCCAAGCTGGTCGGCGGTGTGGCGATCATCAAGGTCGGGGCGGCCACCGAAACCGAGTTGAAGGAGAAGAAGGCGCGCGTCGAGGACGCCATGCACGCGACGAAGGCCGCGGTGGAAGAGGGAATCGTGCCCGGCGGCGGCGTGGCATTGCTGCGGGCGGCGAAGGTGCTCGAGCACCTGGCCGTCGATGGCGACGAGCGGATTGGCGTCAACATCATCCTCCGAGCGGTCGAGGAGCCCATGCGCTGGATCGCAACCAACGCCGGCCACGAGGGCTCGATCGTCGTGCAGCAGACCCGCGCCATGAACGACGAAGAGGGCTTCAACGCCCAGACCGAGCGTTACGAGAATCTGGTCCAGGCCGGCGTGATCGATCCGACCAAGGTCGTGCGCTCGGCGCTGCAGAACGCCGCGTCCATCGCCTCGCTCCTGCTCACAACCGAAGCCGTCATTTCGCTGATTCCCGAGTCGGGCCAGAGCGGGGCGGCCGCGATGGGCGGGATGGGCGGCATGGGCGGGGGCATGTATTGATCATGGCCACCGCGCCGACACCGTGCCCCGCAACGACACCCAGCGGCAGGAACACGGCGGACAGCTGAAGTACTTCTGATGGCGTGTTGCCTCGAGCGGTGGTGGACTCGTCCTCCACCGCTTCGTTCAGCAGTCGCCTGACCCGCGCATTTCGAGTGTGCGCAGGCTCTCTCGTAACTGGGCGGGCGCCTTAACGGAGGTTGCTGATGTCCGAGTCTCCCCACCCCGCGGCCCACCGGCGGCCGCACGCATCACCGATGGCTGAGCCGCTGATGGAATTCGATCTGCCGGCGGAGGTCGATCGCCTGCGGGCCGAGACGACGTGGAGTACGGGCCAGAACGCCAGAACACTCGTCAAGTACGGCGATTTCCGTCTCGTGCTGACCGCACTTCAGGCCAAGGTGCGAATACCCGAGCACAAGACCGAGGGCCGAATCTCGGTCCACGTGCTCTCTGGCCACATCCATCTGCGTGCCGCCGGACGGACGTTCAGCCTCCGCCCCGGCAGTCTCCTCGCGCTCGATCACGGAGTGCCTCATGACGTCGAAGCGCTCGAAGAGAGCGCGTTCCTCCTCACGATCGCATGGCCAGGGCCGCGGTGACGGGCACGCCGGGGGCCATCGTTGCCGCGCTGCTGTTGCTGCTCACCGCGGGCTGCGGCCGCGCCAAGCCCGACACCCCGGTCTCGGAACCAACGGCCGTGGCGATACGCCCGGCGACGCCCCCGGCTCCCGTCAGGCCAGCCGCGCCAGCGACGCCGAAACCTGCCCCTGCGGCCGGACCGGCACGGACTGCAAAAGATCCGGCGCCGAAGGTTGCAGGCAGGGACACCCCGCCCGTTGCCAGGGCTGCCGCCGCGGCCGCTCCACTGAATCTGAAGGCGCTGACACAGCAGCTCAGAGACACCAAGGCTATCGGCATCTTTACGAAAATTGCGCTCAAGAACCAGGTTGACGATCTGCTGGACGCCTTTCGGCAGCACTACCAGGGGAACGCGAAGCTCGCGATGACGGATCTTCGCCGATCCTTCGACCTCTTGATGATGAAAGTGCTGTCGTTGCTGCAGGACGAGGACCAGATGCTCGCGTCAGCCATCGTGTCTTCGCGCGAGGCGATCTGGGGCATGCTCGCGGACCCGAAGAAGTTCGCGACCCTTGACGTCTGACACGGGAGAACCGATGCACAAACTCACTGCGGTGGTCGCTTTCGCGATTGTCGTCGCGGCGTTCTCGGCCGTGCCGGCGGTTGCCGCCGACGACGCGGCGCTCATGAAGGACCTGACGGCCGTGATCGCGCTCAACGGGTTGCCGTGCGGCCAGGTCGTGGCCGTGAAGGTGCAGGCCGAGAACGACTACGCCGCGTCCTGTCAGGACGGGAACAAGTATCGCGTCTACCTGAATGCCGCGGGCCGGGTGGTCGTCGAGAAGTAGCGAGCCCTGTCCGTTACGGAACATCTATGCCCCAGCTTCAAGCACTACGATGGCTGCCGACTGAGGTGCATCGTGCTCCACCATTTCATCGAAGCCAATCGCGGGGAGATCATCGAGCGCTGCCGGGCCAAGGCCGCGTCGCGGTTGGTGACGCCGTTGACTGGGGCGGCGATGGAGCACGGAGTGCCCGTCTTCCTCGACCAGCTCGCGAATGCGATGAAGCTCGGCCTGAACACGAGCCCCGAGATCAACCGGAGCGCCAGCCGGCATGGACATGATTTGCTGCGCCAGGGATTCTCGCTCTCGCAGGTGGTTCACGACTATGGCGACGTCTGTCAGGCGATTACCGAATTGGCGGTGGAAGCCAGCGCACCGATCAGTACCGACGACTTTCGCATTCTGAACCGCGCCCTGGACGACGCAATTGCCGGGGCGGTCACCGAGTACGGGCGCGAGCGGAATCAGTCGGACATCGAGGACGAGTCCGCGCGGGGAAATGAGCGCCTCGGGTTCTTCGCGCATGAAATGCGGAACCTGATCAACACGTCGCTCCTGGCGTTCGAGGTGCTGAAAACCGGCAATGTTGGCGTCGCCGGGAGCACTGGCACCGTGCTCCATCGCAGCCTCGTGGCATCGCGGGCGCTCATCGGGCGCTCACTCGCCGAGATCCGCCTCACCGAAGGGATTCGGAATCGCGAGCCGATCCAGGTCTCAGGTCTCATCGATGACATCGGGTCAGCGGCCGTCTTGGACGCCCAGTCCCGTGGCATTCACCTGGTCGTGGCACCGATCGACGGCGACGTGATGGTCCAGGCCGACCGCCAGATACTCACGTCGGTGGTGGGGAACCTCATGCAGAATGCGTTGAAGTTCACGCGGCCTCGGGCCACCGTCACGCTGAGTGCCCGCGCCAGCGACGAGCGCGTGCTCATCGAAGTCCAGGACTGCTGCGGCGGTCTCCCGGGCGGGAGTGACGACCAACTGTTTCGCCCGTTCGAGCAGCGCGGCAGCGACAAGACCGGTCTGGGCCTTGGCCTCTCCTTCAGCCGCTGGGGCGCGGAGGTGAATGGCGGCCGGGTCTATGCCCGCGATCTCCCCGGGACTGGATGCGTCTTCGCAGTCGACCTGCCGCGACTCCCGATGACCCGCGTCGTTGGTCTTCCGGCGTGAGCGAACGCCGGTCGTGATGTGCGGATCATGACAGAAACCCGCTTCCGCCAGGCCTTTCTCCTCCTGCTGGTCGCCGCGATCTCCGCCGCCTTCGTCGCGATGATCCGCTCGTTCCTGGTGACCATCCTCCTGGCGGCCATCTTTGCCGGCCTCAGCTACCCGGTCTATCAGTGGATGCTCCGCCACCTCGGTGGCCGCAGGGCGGCAGCCGCGATCGCGACGCTCGTGCTGCTGCTCGCGCTGGTGATGGCACCCCTGCTGGCAGTGCTTGGAGCCGGCGCGAGTGAAGCGCTGCGGGTGTCCGAGACGATCCGGCCAGGCCTCCAGCGGTTGGTCGATCAGCCGGGCGAGTTCGACAGCCGCCTGCGGGCCATCCCCGGCTACGAGCGCATCGAGCCGTATCGGGGCCAGATCCTCACCAAGGCGGGCGAGCTAGTGGGGGGGACGAGCGCATTTCTCTTTGCCGCGCTCTCGGCCACGACTCGTGCGACGGGCGTGTTCGTCTTCGACTTCTTCGTGTTGCTCTACACGATGTTCTATTTCCTGACCGGCGGCCCTGCCCTCCTCGAGGCCGTTCTCGCCTACCTGCCGCTCACCGACGCGGACAAGCAACGAATGGTCGGGAAATTCGTGTCGGTGACGCGCGCGACGCTCAAGGGCACGGTCCTGATCGGCGCGATTCAGGGGCTGCTTGGAGGGTTGGCCTTCTGGGCCGCCGGTCTCGATGGCGCCATTTTCTGGGGCACCGCCATGACCGTTCTGTCGATCGTTCCCGGCATAGGCGGCGCGCTGGTCTGGGTGCCAGCCTCGATCGTGCTCGTTGCCACGGGGGAGGTCTGGCGAGGGATCGGCCTCGCGCTGTTCTGCGGGTTGATCGTCGGTAGCGTGGACAATGCGCTGCGGCCGCGACTGGTCGGACAGGACACGAAGATGCACGAACTCCTCATCTTCTTCTCGACCCTCGGCGGACTGTTTCTGTTCGGCGCGATGGGCTTTATCCTGGGTCCCATTCTGGCGGCTCTGTTCGTCACCGCCTGGGAAATGTTCGGCACGGCGTTCCGCAGCGAGCTCGCGGAGCCCATCTCGCCGGTCCCGTAAACAACCCGTCGTGTGATGCTGGTCTGATGGCGCCCGCGCGTGGCGTGGGGTGGGGGAGTGTGAGCGGCGCGAAATGGCGGAGGACTCGAACCCCGATGCCCTGCGAGGCCACCGGGGTTCGATTGTCGAGGAGTGCTTAGGCCGGAACGACGTTCTCGGCGCGCGGGCCTTTCGGGCCCTGGCCGATGGTGAACGTCACGTTCTCGCCCTCGCGCAACGAGTCGAATGGCGTACTCGTGCACGCGGACTGGTGAAAGAAATATTCGGTACCCTCGGGCGTGGCGATGAAGCCGAAGCCCTTGTCCGTGATGCGCTTGATTGTGCCGTTGGTTGACATGTGTAAATCCTCTGGAGAACTGGCCGAAATTGGCCGCGTGACCTGCCGTGTGGGTCCTGGTCTCGTCGCACACCAGTCGCGCATCGAGGCAGCGGGGCCGTAGCCCGGTTCCCCAGCGTGAGCTTTGTCGGTGAGTGAAGTGTTGTTGAGATGGTCTTCGAACTGATGATGCGGGTTCGCAATGAGTCTACAGCTATTGCGACCAATTTCTGGAGATATTTTCAGATGGCCGGTGCAAGGTGAGCCGTAGTCGCGCCGCGGCTCACCCGGTCGGTCTGTTGGTCACTTGCTGACGCGCACGGTCAGCGGCGCGGCCAGCTGTATCGAGACATCCGTCCCGCTCGGGAAGCGCACTTCCTCGCCCCTGGTGGCCAGCACCAGGCCGGTGCCGGCGCCGCCGCCCACCGCCGCGCCCTCAGCCGCGCCTTTCTTGCCCCCGAGGAGCCCGCCGATGACGGCGCCCGCACCGGCACCGATGCCGATCTTCGTGGCGTCTTCCCCCTTGGTGGCGGACGCCTGCCGCGAGAAATGCTCGGCCGACATTGCATAGCGCCGGCCACCGCTCGTCACCGAGGTAAAGTCGAGCGCCAGGCGCGCACGCCCTTTGACGCGGCCCGAAGGGTCAACGGCACGGACGACGCCTGCGACCAGCGCGCCCGAGGGCAACGCGGTCCGGCTCCCGACCATCACCGTGTTCGTGAGCTCGGCAGCGACCGCATCTTCCACCTCGCTCGTGTCCGACGCGACCGGCGTGTTCAGGGTCAATCGCAGGAAGGTTCCGGATGGGATCGTGACGTCACGATGGGCATCCGCAGCCCCGCGCACCGTGGCGGCCGGCGCCGCTTCGCCGTCTGCCACCGACGTACCGCAGGCCGCCACGAGCACAGCGGCAGCCGCCGCCAGGATGAGACGTGCGAAGGGGAGTGTTCTCAATGGGTCGCCGCCTTCGAGTCGTTGCGCGGAGCGCTCTTCTCGAGCGCGTCGACGAGTCGACGGCCCGCAGCGGGCACCGACAGGTCCGTCGCGTTGACGATGGTGCGCGCGGTGATGAGCCGCCCGTACACCTGTTCGCTGGCATCGTCGTCTGGACGCAGCGATGCGCCGTCGAGCGAGACGCCGGCGAAGAGTCCCCGCGTGCGGGAATAGCTGAGGATCTCCGCCCGCATGGTCGCATCAGTCGCGGCGCTCACATCTCGTCCCTTGGGACCGGCCGCGGCCGACGCGCTACCACCGAGCTTGACCTTGCTGCCCAGGAGCGCCTGCACGCCCCGGCTGTTCATGACGAGCAGCACCAGATCGGTGGCCTGCGCGCCGAGCTGCAGGCCGACGCTGCCGCCGTCGAGCGCATACATCGCGGGTGCGCCCCAGGAACCGGTGAAGGCGGGGCCGGTGCGGCACACCATCGCGCCGCGGCCGTAATTGCCACCGAGACCGAGGGCGACCTTCAGCATCGACGGAATGACGATCACGCATTCCGCTTTGTCGAGCAGTTCCTGCGGAATGTTGTCCGGCACGCCCAGGACCTCCTCGAGCACGACGCCGGAGGTTTCGAGACGGATTTCTTCTTTATTGGCTGCGCCGGTGCTGGTCAGAGCGACGACGAGGCACAGCGACAGCGCTGCGGTGCGAAACATATGGAGCGACCTCGAGTGCGGGGAACCGTACCACCACGAGAGACGAGTACGCCGGGTGATCCGGCCACGGGGTGATGAGAAGAGCGGCACCGGAACCGTGGGTTCCGGGTAGGCACACAGTAGCGCGAGTGGTCACGCGCTGTCTGTGCTGTTATGCACTCATCTCGCGGGAGCGGCGTACTCCGAGGCGAAAGAGCCAGTGGCGACTGGAAACCTGACCTGGCGGAGAAAGTCCGCACGGACCGGCATCGCCGAGTGGCGCCGTGGAAGGCCATCGAAGGCTGTGAACAACGTGCTCTGTACGGCGGTCCGTTCCGCGGCCGACAGATGCTGGGCGCTCTCGACCGCGTGGGCGATCGCCGACTGAAAATCTTCCTGCTGCACCGCCGGTGCGCCCTGACTCCTGAGGTCCTTCGCCATTTGCGCGAACGCCAACGCCAATTGCGGGAGCGGCACCACGCTGATGCCCTGCGGCAGCCGGTGAGCCGTGACGGTATCGCGATAGACGTGCTCCGAATTCACTCGCATCCCCACCACCGTAACGCGGATGGGTCGGGCGTGTCAGTGCTGTTGTGCACAGCCGATATCGCCTTCGCCCTTGACGTGCTCAGAAGCCGCGCGACAGGGAGAAGTACAACACGGTGCCCTCGGGACTGCGGCCGGCCTCGAGTCGTACGGCGACGCTGCGCGAGTGTCGATACTGAACACCACCGCCCCACCCCGCGTGCCAGTTGCGCGAGCTGAACGCCTGATTGTCGAGAATGACCGGGTCGGTCGAGGAGCGCGCGTCGCCCCACACCTGCCCGGCATCCACGAAGGTGAACACGTCCACGCCTCGAACGCCCGTGCTCGCCGACACCGTCCGTTGAACTTCGGTTGAAACGAGCAGCATGTTGTTGCCGCGAAAGCGGTAGCTCGAATAGCCTCGAACGTACGTCCGGCCTCCCAGCCATGCGAGGTCGTAGAAAGGAATCTGACTCCCGCTCTTTGGGGCCTTGAGCAGCCCTCGAGAGCGCAACTGCAACGACGTCTTGGGACCGCCGAGGGGAACGTAGGCTCGCGCATCGACCTCCCCTTCGAGCCAGCCGTAGTCGGCCTGGACGTTCGGCTGGCCCTGGCCGTCTGAGGACGCGAGCCGTCCATAAAGGTTGAGACCACGCGTCAAGCCGACGCTGTTGTCTCGCGTGTCGTAGGCCAGAAAGCCGCCGAATGACCGGATTCGCGTCGTGGAATCGAGGCCGGGAAGCCAGCGCGCCGGCGACTCGTCCAGGGTGCCCGGGAAGCGCTGGCTGACGAGCGTGCCGGTCGTGTCCGCCGCGCCGGGTGCGGCCCGGGTATTCATGACCTGCACAAAAGCACCCGTCTGGAGGCGACCCGACAGGTCGCGAAGGAACGAGCCCTGATAGCTGCGTCGCGTCAGCTCGAACTCCGTCTCGAGGTCGGTCGAGGCTCGCGGTCCGATGTCGAAAAAGGCCGTGTCGCGCCGGGCATAACTGAACCACACGTCAACGTGATTCCGGCTGCCACGGATGCTCGAGAAGAGGGCTTCGAGGTCGACCCGTCGGTACAGCCGACTCGATACCATGGCGGTGGCCCTGAGCTCCAGGACCGGGATAGCCGTTGCGGAGGTCACCAGCACTCCGCCGCCCATGCCGGCTCCCTGCTCGAAGCCGCCGAGGAGCGCTCGCGCGTGCGTGCCCCCGATACCGATCGCGGTCAACGTCTCGCGTACCGGCACGTACCGACAGGTCGATTCGATACATCCGGTGTCGGCGCCTGCCACAACCGGCGAGGTCACGTCCGCGGGGACGTCGACAGACACAGGGGGGGGCGGGGCATCCAGGGCTGTCAAGGCGGCGATACGCCGGAGAACCACCCGCGTGTAGGCCTCGACATCCTCGGGTGGGAACCCGCCGACGCGGAAGCAATCCGCGATCTGTTCGGCTGACAACTGGCTGAGGCGGGCGCCGATCCAGCGGGCGTCGGCGATCGGGATCTGCTCGACCACACCCTGCATCCGCGTGCGGAAGCGGGATTCGGTCGGGTTGAACGCGGACAGGAAGAACGGCCGGCTGCGCAGGCCGAAGTCGACGTGCGTGGAGGTCACCTGCTTGACGAACTGGGTGTCCGCGTAGTCGTTCACCACGCCCTTCGTGCGGTCCCTGGCATTGCCGGTGCGCCCGAAGGTGGCGCCGAGGTCGCTGATCCGGTACATCGCGACACCGCTGGCCGGGTCGGAGACCGCGTTGTTGACCTCCTTCAGATCCCCGTTGTCGACGAGGGCCATCATCACCCTGAGGCCGTTGAACTCGCGCGTGGCCGTGAAGGGGTTGTCGTACCAGCTCCACGTGCTCGACGCGCCGCGTCCGGCGTCGGGCACGCGCTCCAGTCGCGCCCCGTTGACCGCGCCGTTCGCCGACACGAACTGCTGGCCGCGTGTGAGGCGAGGCAGGCCCGCCACGTAGATCTGCAACCGGTAGTAGTCCTCATCGACCAGGTAGCCCGCAGCCCAGAGCAGACGCGTCGCCGCGGTCTCCGACTTCGCTTCCTCCCCGAGCGTGACCGTCCATCTGGTACCCTGCTCGTCTTCGACCTCGAACTTCGGAGACGTCCCGTCTCGAGATTCCTGGATGAATCTGAGCGAGCTGCCCGGCTCGTGGCCCTTGCCGCCGGATCCGCTCACCAGATCCAACGCGCCGGCAGCCCCGCGGTCCTGCCAGATCACGGGGGCACTGCCGCGTTCCTGCCCGACAGCGGGCAGGGCCAGGCACAGCACGACACCGGAGGAAGCAAGTGTTCCCCAGGCTCTCGTGCGACCCTTCCTCATACAGCCAGCATAGGCAGCTTCACGTTCGGCCCCCAGAATCAGCCGCGCAGCGGATTGCGGCCCTGAACAATCCGGGCCAGGGCCACGACGATCGCGATCACCAGGAGGATGTGAATCAACCCTCCAAGCGTGTAGGACGTGACGAGTCCGAGCAGCCACAGGGCGAGGACGACGACGACGAGTGCTTCAAGCGCGATGATCTTCCTCTCGAGGCGCAACGCTGCGGCGAGGCTGCTCGTGTCCACTGCCCGTGTCCAACTACGGCTTGGCGGCCGTTGCGGCGCGTTCCACCAGGCCCGTGGCTGAGTGGGCAGCGCGCTGGCGCATCTCCGCGGCCATGCGTGGCGAAGGTTCGTTCATGTGTGCTGTTCCTGACAGCACTCTATGACCGATCGCGCACAGGCGATGTTCAGAAGGGCACAAGTCCGGCGCGCGGACTGGCCGGGCCTGGACTCTAGCGGGCGTGTTCTATTGAGAACAGACGTACCACTGAATCGGCAGTCTGATCATGTGGTGCCGCCTCAGAATCTGAACGACAGACGGGCCGTCGTGGTGCTCCACCGCTGGATGGGGCAGTCATGAGCGCGGCCGCCCAGGTGCGCTTCGTCCTGGTCACGCTGGCCGGCGCGGCAGCGTTGGGAGTGGTCTCGCTGGGCGCCGCGGACCAGTCGTCGAGCCTCCCTGGCCTCGATCCGCGACGGCCCAGTGTGCTCGACGACGCTCGCTGGGCCTTCTACAGCGCGCGCTACGAATCTGCCGCCGCCCTCGCCCGCGACCCGTGCGTGGCCGACATCGACAGTCTCGCCGCCTGCGAGCTGCGGACTGCAGCGCTGCTCCTTCAGATCAGGCGAGCGATGGGCGACAGCCCGGATACGGACGCGTCCTGGAAGCGGTGCATCGCCTGCCCACCTCTCCTGGCCGCATTCGATGCGACGCTGGCGCATGCCAAGGCGGGTGCACGGGCACGGCTTCGCGAGGTTCCTGAAGACGACGAGACCCTGTTCCTGCTTGGCAAGCTGGACCTGAACTACGTCTGGTTGCAGCTCGGCACGCTCGGCCACAAGACCGGCTGGGCCGAATACTGGGAAGCGAGACGATCGCTCGACACGGTGTTGACCCGTCAACCGGGCCACGTGCGCGCCCGCGTCGCCCGCGGCTGGATCGACTACATCGTCGACACGAAGATGCGGCGCGGCACCCGATGGCTGCTCGGGGGCGGCAACAAGACTCGCGGACTGGCGGCGATTCGCAGCGCCGCAGTCACCGACGCCGACTTCTTCACCCGTGCCGAGGCGGTCTTCGCGCTCTGGGACATGCAGGTCAGGGAGCGCGACTTCGCAGGAGCACTCACGACAGCCCACCTTCTGCTCCTCGACTTCCCCGACAACCAGGACCTGAAACGGTTCATCGACCAGCGGCGCCTGAACGAGGCCACGGCCGCCGCCGCGTCGACGAATTGATGTCCATGAACCCCCAGGTGTCAGTCGTTGACCGGGCCGGCGCGGGCGCGATCGGCCTCTTCGCATTCGTCGGTTCGGTGGCGGCCTTCGGCGCGCGCGCCGTCGTCGAAGCGGCGAGACCGCCCTACGAGCTGCGGGAAATCGTCCGGCACGTCTATCAGTTCGGCTATCGCTCGGCGCCGCTGATTCTCGCCGCCGGGTTCGCGATCGGCGTCGTGTTGTCGATGCACACCCGGGCGTCGCTCGAGCGCTTTGGCGCCGAGGCCATGATTCCCGCGGGGCTCGCAATCGCGCTCATTACCGAAACCGGCCCCCTCGTCGCCGCGCTGCTGGTGTCGGGACGCGTGGGCGCGGGCATCGGTGCCGAGATCGGCGCGATGAAGGTGACGGAGCAGATCGACGCGCTCGAAGCCAGTGCTGTCGACGCCTTCAAGTACCTGGCGGTCACGCGCATCATCGCGCTGATGATTGCGATGCCCCTGCTCACGATCATGATGGATTTCGCTGGCATTCTCGGCGGCTACGTGGCCGAGACGGCGGTGTCCGGCATGTCGTGGCAGCAGTACTTCGAGCGTTCCTTCAGCTACATCGACTACTCGGACATCGTTCCGGCGACGCTGAAGACCGTGGTGTTCGGCTTTCTGATTGCGGCCGTCTCGAGCTATCTCGGCTTCACGACGACCCGCGGCACCGAGGGGGTCGGCGAGGCGTCGACGCGCAGCGTCGTCATGTCGTCGATGCTGATCATCGTGAGCGACGTCATCCTCGTGAAGCTGATCTTCTTCTTCTACCCGCAGGTGTCGGGATGAACGCCGTGCGCTTCGATCACGTCTCCAAGAGCTTCGGGACGCAGACGATCCTCGACGACCTCTCGTTCGAGGTTCCGGCGGGGCGCGCCTTCTGCCTGCTGGGCCGGAGCGGCACGGGCAAGAGCGTCACACTGCGCCATATCGTCGGGCTGGTACGGCCCGATAGCGGCCACGTCTTCGTCGAGGACCGCGACGTCACGACGCTGGCGGGCCGTGAACTGGCAGCGGCGCGCAAGCACATGGGGTTTCTGTTTCAGAACGCGGCGCTCTTCGATTCGATGTCGGTCGGCGACAACGTGGCCTTTCCGATGCGCCGCCACACCGACTGGTCCGACGCCGACATCCGCGAGCGCGCGACGCGGAAGCTCGCCGACGTCGGCCTCGAGCAGGAGTTCGACAAGATGCCGGCGGACCTCTCGGGCGGAATGAAGAAGCGGGCGGGGCTGGCGCGCGCCCTGGCACTCGACCCGTCGATCCTGCTGGTGGACGAGCCCAGCGCCGGCCTGGACCCGATCACCGCGGGCGAGATCGACGCGCTGCTCGTCAAGACGAAGCAGGCGGGCACCACCCTGGTGGTGGTGACGCACAACATCCCGAGCGCCCGCGTCATCGGCGACACGTTCGGTGTCCTGCATGGAGGCTGCCTGCTCGCGGCCGGCCCCATCGAGACCCTCGACAGCAGCGAGGAACCGATGGTCCAGGCCTTCATGCGCTCCCACGGAGGTGGCTGATGGCGACACCGGCAAGACTCGCAGGCGTCGGAGTGTTCGTACTGAGCGGGCTCGTGCTGTTCGCGCTCGGCCTGTTCATGATCGGCGATCGGCAGATGGCCTTCGCCAAAAAGTTCACGGTTTACACCGAGTTCACGAAGATTACCGGACTGCAGCCCGGTGCGGTGGTCCGGATACTTGGCGCCAAGGCGGGCACGATTACCCAGATCTTGCCGCCCGGCACGCCGAGCGCGAAATTCCGAGTCAGGCTCGAGATCGCCGAGAGCCTGCATCCACTGGTGCGCACCGACTCGATCGCCACAATCGAGACCGAAGGGCTCGTGGGCGGCAGCTATCTCGGCATCGGCAGCGGCACCGACGCCGCGCCGCAGGCCGGGCCCGACGCGACGATTGGCAGCAAGGAACCCTTCGAGATCTCCGATCTGATGCAGCAGATGGGAGACACGATCACCAAGGTGAACGAGACGATCGACGACATGAAGGGCGACGTGTCGAGCGCCGTGGTCGCAGTGGCCGACACCATGGGCAACGCCAACGCCCTCATCATCGACGTCAGCGGCGACGTCAAGAGGATGGCGGCGTCAGGCGCGCGGATCTCCGACGATGCCTCGCAGATCGCTGCGGGACTCCGCAGCGGCAAGGGCCTGATCGGCAAGCTGATGACCGACGACGAGCTCTACACCCGCGCAACAGCGGCAGCACAGCAGACCGAGCAGGTCGCCTCGAGCGCGCGCCAAGTCGTGGAGCTCGCAAAAAAGACACTCGAAGGATTCCAGGCCAAGGACGGACCGGTGCAGGGGCTGACGGCCGATCTCAAGCAGACGCTGGATGGCGCGCGGATGGCGATGGTGGCCTTCAACGAGAACATGGAGGCACTGAAGCGCAATTTCCTGGTGAAAGGCTTCTTCAACGGGCGCGGCTACTTCGCCCTGGACGACATCTCGCCGGCCGCTTACAGGCAGGGCGCTCTCACCAAGGACGGGAAGCGTCAGTCGAGCCTCGTCTGGCTGCGCTCCGATGCCCTGTTCGAACCGGATCCGGGCCGGCCCGCCAACGAGCGCCTGACGGATCCCGGACGGATGCGCGTTGACGCGGCGATCGGCCCTTTCCTGAAACACGTCGCGTCGGGAATCGTCATGGTCGAGGGGTACTCTCAGCAGGGCCCGTTGGATCAGCAGTACCTCCGCTCACTCGAGCGCGCATCGCTGGTACGCGACTACCTGCTCGGCAAGTTCCACTTCGATCCAGAGGCGACCGGTGTGATGCCACTTGGCGCCGAGTCTGGCGAGAGTCTCGAGCGGCCGCGGTGGGATGGCGTCGCCCTGGCGGTGATCCTTCCCAAGGGCACGATTGCGCAGGCCAAGTAGGTGGCCGGGCTCACCGATCGGGTGTTATCGGAACGATGATCGCGACCGCCGCGCCCCCGGGCGCGGGCGGATCCGCCGGCGTCGTGGGGAGGTCAGGCGTCGGCGCCGTGCCCTCGACCACCGGTGCGCGCATGCGCCGCCGGGCGCGGTACTCGAGAAAGACCGCGAACGACACCGTCTCGTGATCGGATCGAGGCACGGGTGTCATGATGTCCTGGGGTGCCGGAATCGCCCGCTCAGTCATGAAGGACGACGCTCAGTAGCGACTTGTTGACTTTGATGGGCCGCTCGCCGTCGTACTCGATGAATCCCAGCTTCTTGAACTTGTTGAGAAAGAAGTTCACTCTCGACCGCGTCGTGCCCACAATCTCCGCGAGCGTCTCCTGAGACACACGCGGGACTGTCCGAATCGGCTTGTCCTCTTTCCCGTAGCGCGCCAGCAGCAACAGCGTGCGCGCCAGCCGCTTCTCGCTCGAGTTGAACAGCTGGTCGATCAGGTCTTCTTCGATGCGGATGTTGCGCGTCAGCATGTGCGCGATGAACCGGTCGGACATCTCGTGCTGACGGTGCAGCAGTCGGACCATCTGGGCCTTCTCGACCCGCAAGATGGCGCTGGGCGTCATGGCCGTCGCGCTGCCCATGCGGACCGGCTGACCCGCCAGGCACCCCTCGCCGAAGAAGTCGCCGGGACCGAGTATCGCCACCACGGCTTCCTTGCCCGTCTTCGACAGCACCGACAGCTTGACGCCGCCCGACTGCACGTAGAGCACGTGCTCACACGCGTCCCCTTGGGTGAAAATCACCTCGTCGCGCCCGTACTGGACGATCGTCTTGGCCAGGCCCGCCGAGTCGAGAAAGGCTTGTGCGTTGAAGTCGGGTGCCGTGACGTCGTCAGGCTGTGGCGTCGTCGGTCGCATCAACCAAGCATGACAGCATGACGTCCCCGCCGACTGTGCTGTAACGAACAATCGGTGACGATCAATCGCGCAACACGACAGTCAGGAGCGAGCGGTTGATCTTGAGGCGACCATCGTCGCAGTACTCGATAAACCGCTGTTTGCTGAAGTTTTCGAGGCATACTTTCGCCTGGACCCCGGTCGTCCCGGCCATCTCAGCCAGCTTTTCCGCCCTGACTCGTGGAACGATCCACGCAGGCGCGTCAGTCTCGCCGTACCGCGCCATCCGCAACAGCGTGCAGGCCAATCGCATCACCGCTGCCCCGAAGAACTGGTCGACCAGGTCCTCCTCCATGCGGATGTGGCGCGTCAGTACGTGGGAGATGAAGCGGTCGGAAAGGCCATGTTGATATTGCAGCAAGCGGGCCATCGCACGCCTCTCCACGGGCACAACGGCGCTCGGCTTGATGGCGACGGCGCTCCTGTTACGGAGGGGTTGGCCGGCCAGGCAGCCCTCGCCGAAGAAGTCTCCCGTCCCCAGGACGGCGACGACCGCCTCTTTGCCAACCCTCGATTGCGCGGACACTTTGACGCCGCCTGACCAGATATAGAGTACGTGCTGGCACGGGTCGCCTTGCGTGAAGATCGCGTCCCCTTGCCCGTAGCGCACGATGGCCCCCTGGCCTCCCGCCCATTCGAGAAATGCATTGGCACTGAATGGCGGCGTTACTGGCGCTACCGAGGCGGGGTGCGTTCGACGCCTGGGTGCGGTTGACACACTTTTGAGCGGCACGAAGGGACGATAGCGCCGGCGGCGCGACGCCGCTGTTCAAGACAAGACACGTGGTGTGTGTAAAGCGGCACACCACCGCGGGCGGTGGCGTCTGTCCTGAACCGGACAGCGGTGGACTCGGATCCGCGCTATCGTCGATGCATGCAGCTCCAGAACAACACAATCATCCTTGCCGCCATCCATGTCGCGATCATCGGTGTCGGGGGCGTCGCTGCGGGCATCACGTCCAGCTCCTCAGGCGGTGCAGCGATGACCCCGCCCTGGCTCGTCGCGCGGTTCCGCTGAGACTCCTGTTCGAGTCTGCACATGAGAAATCGCCGGGACGTGGCCCCTCCCCGTGTTTGACCCCGTGAACGTACTGTGGGCGGCGATCGGCGCCAGCCTCGCCGTGTTCGTCGTCGCGCGCGCCTGGTCGCGGCATCAGGGCTCGAAGGACTCGTCGCTCGGATCCGTCAGCGAGCAGTGGCTGGCCGAGCAGCGTCTCAACCGGCCCGATTCGCAGCGCTGAACCTTCCAGTCCGCGTCTGAGTGCAATTGCCCGACCGATGCAGGGTGAACGCAAACCGAGCGCCGGGTCCGCAGCGAGGCACGTCCGGCGGGAAATCAGGGATGGCGCCGATGGAGGATGCGGCCCGGGGACTCAGCGCTGCGAGTCCGGCCGGTTGAGACGCTGCTCGGCCAGCCATTGGTCGCTGACGGACCCGAGCGACGAGTCCTTTGGTGGGTGAAGCCGCGACCAGACACGCACGATCGCGAACAGGGCGATGCTGGCGCCGATCGCCGCCCACAGAACGCTCACCAGATCAAACACGGGGACCAGGGGCCATGATGGGGTCCACCGCATCGCGGCGTGACACCGGTGGATGGGGCGGCGGAGCGATGACATCAGGCGGCGGCGCGGGCGCGTCGACGACGGGAGCACGCATGCGCCGGGCGCGGTAGTCGAGAAATTCGGCAAACGACACGGTCTCGTGGTCAGGTCGCGACATATCCCCAGTATGGCGCTTCCTGGGCTTCCCAGGGTCAGAAACGAACAGCCCGTCCAGATCAGACCAAAAACCGCTTGCGCCGCTCCTTCCTCCGCGCCTAAGGTATCGCCGTTAGAGGCTGGACAAGCGCTGGACTGCGTGCCTTGCCGCCTCGGTCGCATGTCAGTCACCGTGTCCCTCTTCGCGCAACACTCGAGCGCTACTGCATCATCTGCCACAAGGCCAGGGTACGGCCGGCGGCGTAGTAGAGACGCGTCGCGTCGGCCTCAGCCGGATCAACATCGGAGCGGAACAGATGCGAACCACCCTGCGTTCGTCGATGCTCGCCACTCTTGTCCTGGCGATCGCCGTCCCTGCAGCCGCCGATGACGGCCCCACGATGTACAAGCAGCTGTGCGCCTCGTGTCACGACACAGGCGCCGGTCGTGCGCCGACGCGCGACGTGCTCCAGGCAATGACGCCGGAGCGCGTGCTGACGGCGATGGAGAGCGGGCCGATGTTGTCGATGGCCAGCGGCCGCACCGGCGTCGAGCGCCGCGCAATCGCCGAGTTCGTGACGGGAAAGCGGTTCTCGGAAGCGGTCAGCACGAAGCCATCGCCGCAGGCGATGTGCGGCGCCGTCGCCGATGAGTTCGCGAGTCCACTGACGGGGCCGTTATGGAACGGCTGGGGCGCGAACTCACAGAACACCCGATATCAGGATGACAAGATGGCCGGCCTCGCCGCCGGCGATGTGCCGAACCTCAAACTGAAGTGGGCATTCGGTTTCCCTGGCGAGCTCAGCGCTGACGGACAGCCATCGATCGCCGGAGGCCGCGTGTTCGTCGGAACGCAGAGCGGCACGGTGTACGCGCTGAGCGCTGCCACCGGATGCGTCCATTGGACGTTCACCGCCGACGCCGCGGTCCGCGCCGCCGTCACAATCGCGCGGCTCGAGTCCCCGAATCGCTACGTGGCATTCATCGGCGATCGCGCCGCGAACATCTACGCCCTCGATGCGAAGACCGGAGCGCTGATCTGGAAGAGCCACGTCGACGACCATCCGTTTGCGCGCGTCACCGCCTCGCCGACGTATCACAACGGCCGCCTCTATGTCGGCATCGCGTCCGGTGAAGAGACCGCCGGCGCCGTTGCGGAGTACGAGTGCTGCACCTTCCGGGGCAGTCTCGTCGCCCTCGACGCCTCGAACGGGGCGCGCGTCTGGAAGACGTACACGATCGAGGCGCCGCAGAAGCGCGCGAAGAACCGGATCGGGACGCAGATGTGGGGGCCCTCGGGTGTACCGATCTGGTCGAGTCCGGCGATCGACACGCAGAAGAACGCGGTCTACGTCACGACTGGCAACAACTACAGCGGGCCAGCCACCGACCGCAGCGATGCGTTCGTGGCGTTCGATATGACGTCAGGACAAATGCTGTGGTCGCGCCAGATGACCGCGTCAGACGACTGGAATACCGCCTGCCGCCTGACCGATCAGACCAACTGCACCAACAAGGACGCCCCGGACTTCGACTTCGCCTCGCCGCCGATCCTCGTGTCGCTGAGCAACGGCCGGCGCGCGCTCGTCGCCGGTCAGAAGTCAGGCGTCGTGCACGCCCTCGATCCCGATCGTGGTGGGGAGGTCCTCTGGCAGGAGCGGGTTGGCAAGGGCGGCATCAACGGTGGCGTGCAGTGGGGTTCGGCCGCCGACGGATCCAACGTCTACGTCGCGCTGTCCGACCTGGCGCGCTTCCCGGTTCCGAACAGCCAGGCAACGATTCCCGATCCGGAGGCCGGTGGCGGCCTGTTCGCCATGAATCTCGAAAGCGGCCGGCGCGTGTGGGAGACTCCGGCGCCGCGAGCGTGCAAGACGCGCGAGCGATGCAGCCCGGCACAATCGGCCGCGGTGAGCGCGATTCCGGGCGTCGTGTTCTCGGGCGCGATCGACGGTCACCTGCGCGCTTACTCCACGGCGAATGGGTCGATCATCTGGGACGTGGATACGGCTCAGACGTACGAGACCACCAACGGCGTACCCGCACGAGGGGGATCATTGAACGTCGCCGGGCCCGCGATCAGCGGTGGCACGATCATCATCAACTCCGGCTACGTGCAGAACGGCATGCCGGGCAACGCGCTGCTGGCCTATAGCGTGGACGGCAAGTAAGGAGAGGGCGGCGTGAGAGCGCTTGGGTCGGCGGTGTTGCTGCTCGTGGTGGTCACAGGTCCCGCTGTCGTCCGGGCGCAGTGGCTCAACTATCCCACTCCGGGGATTCCGCGCCTGGCCAATGGCGCTCCGAACCTGAAGGCCCCTGCCCCGCGCACACCTGAGGGCAGGCCGGATTTGTCCGGCATGTGGTTCGCCAACGTCCCGTCCAGAGATTTCTGCAAGGAGAAGGATTGCATCCAGGAAGAGCGCATGGCGCGCGAACAGATCAACCTGGGCATCAAACTGAAGGACGGCCTGCCCTATACCGAGTGGTCCAAGGAGCAGATGAAGATACGGCGCGCCAATGGCGGCCGGGACGATCCTCACAGCTACTGCATGCCGCCAAACTTCCCGCGCGCCTGGACGCTGCCGCAGCACAGCCGGATCGTGCAGACGCCTGGCATGATGGTCGTCCTGCACGAATTCAACGCGGCCTATCGCGAGGTGTACCTGGATGGGCGGCCGCTGCCCGTCAATCCGAATCCCACATGGAATGGCTACTCTACCGGGCACTGGGAAGGGGACACCCTGGTCATCGAAACCAACGGCATCCGCGACGACATGTGGCTCGATATCCAGGGCAGCCCGGTGACCGAGTCGGCCCGTGTCACCGAACGGCTCAAGCGCCTCAATTTCGGCCTCATGCAGATCGAGATTGCCGTGAACGATCCCAAGGCCTATACCATGCCCTGGTCGGTGACCGTCGAAATGGCGCTGATCGTGGACACGCAGATGCTCGAAGAGATCTGCATGGACAACGAAAAGGACACCAGGCTCTACAAGAAATGATGACGCGTCTGTCCCGCCTCCCAACTGTCGTCGGTCTCTGCCTTGCGCTGGTGCCCTCCGCGTGGGCCCATCATTCCCAATCGGAGTACGACTTACGCGGCAAGGTGGACGTCGAGGGCGCCGTCACCAAGGTGGAATGGAGAAGCCCGCACGCGTGGATCTATGTGGATGTGATCAACGACAAGGGCGAGACGGTGAACTGGAGCTTCGAGCTGCCCAGCCCCGTCACCTTGATGCGCCGGGGCTGGACCCGGGATTCGCTGAAACCCGGTGACCGCGTCAAAGTGACCGGGGCTCCCGCCAAGAACTTTCCGACCATCGCCATCGCCAACTTCATCACGGACGCCAACGGCAAGCCGTTGTTCACCGGCACCACGCAGATCTACGAGCCTGAAGCGCCGTCCAAATAGTCCGTTAGAAGTCGAACTGCACGTTGAACCGCATGAACCTCGGCAGCAGCACGGCCGTGGGCTGCATCCAGCGCGCCCCGTTGTTCGCCGGGTCGTACACCGTCTCGTAGGTCGTCGCGGTATTGCTGTTGGCCAGGTTGTAGATGTCCAAGCCGACGTTGGTCTTGTACTTCCCGAACCGCAGGACCTTGGCGAAGCGCATATCGATCGCGTTGAGCCGGTCGCCGTACAGCTCGCCAGGCAGCACGAGGTTCACGTCCTGGGTAGCCACGCCTGTGGCGAGCGGTCGCCCCGTTGCGGCCAGGAACTGCTGGGCGTTCATGCGATAGAGCGCCGTCCGCGACGCGCCGTTCGTGCCCACGTCGGTCATGCCCGGCTGCGAGTTGGCTTGCGAGCGGAAGATGGCGCTGACGAGCACGTCCACCTTGGGCACAGTGTAGGCGGCGAGTCCACGGACGCTCGTGAGCCAAGGCTCGGCCACATCGCAACTGTTCTGACCGTCGATGATGCCCAGGTTGGCAACGGGCAGGGCAATCGTCCCGAGTGTGGGCGCCATCGCCCGTCCGAACCGCGACGTGTACATGTCGCAGGTATCGCTCACGCCGCGCCCCGTGCTGGTGCCGCCCTGAAGGCTCAGGCCGTTGTGCATGCGTGCGTTGAACGACACGTCCACGCCGTGCCAGTAGTGCGTTTCGCCACCGAAGTCATCGGTGGTCGTGTAGTACGAGTCGGTGGCGCCAAGAGCGCTCCGGGTGTTGCGCGTCAGGAACGTGACGGGATACCCGCCACCGTTGGGAAGCCGGTTATCCGTGGGCGCGATCAGCGTCACTTCCTCGTAGTCGGCGGCCGTGAGCGCACGGTTGTGCGTCGCGAAGAAGTTGCTCCAGATGCGGCGGTTATAGGTGACCTCGACCGCGATCTGCGGCGCGAGCTCCTGCTGCACGCCGACGCCGATCTGCCAATCGCGATTGCGCGTGCCCCAGCCTTTCAGCACCTCCGGATTGACGGTCGTGGCCTGGTTGAAGGAGCCCCAGTTGAGGGCCGACCACGCCCCGCACTCGCCGTTGGCCGCCGGGTTCAGGAAGTCGCACTGGGCCACGCGGTCGCCGTTGGGATCGGACCACGAGCGATTGATCGTCGTCACGAGCGTCGACGCTGGATTGCTGATCGTGTACGTGTCCCCGGTCCACGCGCCCTGGAGGTATTGCCCGACGTTCAGCTTGAGCGCCGTCTTGCCGCTGCCGAACACATCGTAGGCCGCACCGATCCGTGGCGTGATGTCGTGGTAGCCCTGCACACCCTCGGTGCGGGGCAGCAGGAACGGACCGCCGAACTCGTTGTCGGCGACGATGCCGTTCTCTCCCGCCGGCGCCCAGCTCGAAGCTGTCTCGTAGCGCAACGCCGCCTGGATCGTCAGCCGCTGACGTGTCCACTGATCCTGGATGTACGCCGCGTGGTAGTCGAGGCTGTTGCTGGTTTCGTTCGTGCCCACGCGCTGCGACAGCTGATTCGGCACACCGTTGTTGAACCGATAGCTGATCTGCCGCCCGACGTAAGTCGTGTTCTTGTTCGACATGTACCCGCCCTGGTAGCCCCATTTCATGTTGTGGCTACCCGAGACGTAGGACATCGCGCCTCGCCAGGTGGCATGCTTCTGGTTGCTCGACGGCGCGGGATTGAAGCCGCGATAGATGAAATTGGCGTTCGGCACCCCCGCACCAGTGGACTGCTCGGTCACGGGAATGAAGTCGGTCAACACACCGTACGGCCGCGGATCACCGTTGTCGGTGTAGAAGGCTGAATAACCAGTCTCGAGGAGCAGGTGGTTCGAGAAGGGCGACGTCCACGACCCCTGCATGATTTTCGCCGGCGCGTCCCAGATGGTTCCTGACTCGGGTGAGACCGTGGCTGTGCCCGGTGTCACTCCAGGGCCCGACGCCACCCAGCCGTCACCGGGCGCCCGGCATTGCTCGCCGCCTTCCTTGTAGGCGCCGCCGCTGCAGTTCTTTGTGTAATCGATGTAGAACCCGAACTTGTTCTTCTGGGTGGCCTGCCACGTCAATCGTACGGCATTCAGCGTCTTGGACGTCGAGTTGCGGACGGTCGGAGTGGTGGCTCTCACCCACGTCCAGGCGTTCGGGTCTCCCGCATTCTGGTTGGCGTACAGGTTCTGCTGCTCCTGATAGGTGCCGATCGCGCGCGAGTTGCCGTAGAACCACACGCGGTCGCGCAGAATCGGTCCGCCCACCGCGATGTTGGCGTCGTAGCTCTTGATGAGCGCCGGCTGCTCGCCGAAACCAAGCGAGCGCAGATGATCGTCAATGTTGCTCGACTGTCCCCACTTGCCGGCGTAGCTCGTGAAACCGGTGCCGCTGAACGTATTGCCGCCGGTCTTCGGGATGATGTTGAACGCCGGGCCGCCGCGGTCGGCCTCGCCGAGGCCGCCCGAAATGGCCACCTGCACTTCCGCGGAGTTCGACATGTCGTACAGGTAGCCGGACACGCCGCCGCCGTTGCCGGGCGCTCCCACGTTCATCCCATCGAGCTGAATGAGGCCCTCAGTGCTCCGCCCGCCGCGCGCCGAGAAGAAATTGTTGATCGTCGACGCGCCGCTCCCGGCGAGTGTGCCTTGAATCGCCGGAATGGTGGCGATGTAGTTGCCATAGCTGCGCGACGCCGGCAGCGAGCGAATGATGTCGCCGTCGATGACGGTCTGCTGGCGCGCGGTCTGCACGTCCACAACCGGCGACTCGCCGGTCACGGTGATGGACTCCTCGAGTCCTCCCACCCGCATCTCGGCGCCAATCGTCATGACGCCGCCGCCTGAAAGCTCGAGTCCCTCGCGCACGACCGTGGCAAAGCCGGGCAGCGTGAAGGTGACCTTGTACGTGCCGGGCGGCAGATCGGGAATCCGGTATTGCCCGGCGTCGTCGGAGACGCCTGTGCGGACCTTCGTGATGAGCGCTGGGCTCGACGCTTCGATGGTGACGCCCGGGAGCACGGCACCAGATGTGTCGCGCACCGTCCCTGCGAGGCTTTGCGCGGCAGCCAGGCCGGGTAGCGCGCCGAGGATCACCATCACCACGAGCAAGCGGTTCAGCACTGATTTCATGGCCGGGACTATGAACTTTTCGACTAGCGAAAGTCAACCAGCGCCGGGGTGACGGGGCGGTTGCCACGGTTGACTCGCGCGAGACATCACGCTGATCATGCGCGTTCCGAACTCTCAAATGGGCAGGACAAGGAGATCCGGTATGCGCCACATTGTCGACTCCACGAGCGCGTTCGAGGCCTGGATGAAGCAGCGCGCCGACATCTCGAATCGGCTGCTCGACAAGAAGCACGGCAAGATGGCCGACGGCCCGTTCCCGTTTCTGCGCGCGACGTTTTACCGCTGGGTCGAGCAGTGGCCGCAGGTGTGCCGGCGCCTTGCCGATCGCGACGAGGACGTGCTGCTCGCGGTCGGCGATCTGCACGTCGAGAACTTTGGTGTCTGGAAGAACTCGTTTGGGACGCACGTATGGGGTGTGAACGATTTCGACGACGCCTGCGAGCTCCCCTTCACGAGCGATCTCGTGCGCCTGGCGGCCAGCGTGGCGCTCGCCGCCGAACAGCAGCAAGTGAAGGCGTCGCCAGCCCGGGTCTGCCAATTGATCCTCGACGGCTACCGATCCGCGCTTCGCAAGAACGGGGGAGCGCTGCTCGTGGGTCAGCACGAAACGCTGCAAGTGCTCACCAAAGGCACTGCCGAAAAGAGCGGCGCGTTCTGGGAAGAGAAGCTCTCCGCGAAGGAGTTCAAGAGGGCGGATGTCCCCCCCGCGCTCGAGCCGATGTTCCGCGCGTCATTTCCTCGCGGCGCGTCCTTGACGTTTGGTGAGCAGCGGGATCCAGGTGGACTGGGCAGCCTCGGGCGGCGGCGCTACACGGCGCTTCTGAAGGGACGCGGCCGAATCCCGCGCGATGCGCGCGAGGCCAAGGCGCTCGTGCCGTCCGCACTCTACTGGATCGCGAAAGAGCCGCGCATGCGCTCGCAGACCGCGACGTTGCTGCAGCATGCGATCCGCAGCCCCGATCCGTTCTTTCAGGTGCACGACAAGTGGCTGATTCGCCAACTCGCGCCCGATGTGGCGAAGATCGAACTGCCCCGCGGCCAGAGCGATGCCCGCCTGCGGCTCGCACCGGCAATGATCCGGATGATGGGGTGGGAGACCGCCAACATCCATCTGGGAAGCCAGAATCCAACCGACCTCGGCACACGTCTCGAGAAACTCGAACGCGCCGTCGGCAAGTCCTGGCTCGTGGAGGGGGCCGAGGAGATGGCCGCGTCCACTCGAGCAGACCACAGTGAGTGGGCGAAGCATTGGCAGAAAGCCCACCCGAACTGAACAACACACTTGTCTTCGGCCTTTGTCGTAGTAGATCTCCCATGCTAGGACGCATCTTCGTCAGCTACCGCAGAGACGACGTGGCGGGCGATGCCGGCCGGCTCACCGACCACCTGCAGCGACGCTTCGGCAAGCGGCGGGTCTTTCTGGACATCGACAGCATCGATCCGGGAATCGATTTCGTCCAGGCGCTGGACGCGTCGCTGAAAGAGACGGCCGCGATGCTCGTGGTGATCGGGCCACGATGGACGTCGCTCCGTGACGCGGATGGCGTGCGACGGCTCGATGCGCCCGATGACTTCGTCGTGCGCGAAGTGGAGGCCGCCTTGCGGCGCGACATTCCCGTCGTGCCGGTGTTGATGCAGGGGGCGGCACTGCCGACGGCGGCCGAGCTGCCCGCCTCGATCGCACCGCTCGCCACACGGCAGACTGCGGTGATCGACCACTCGGAGTTCCGCGACGATGTCGAGCGGCTGTGCGACCGGCTTGCGACGATGGTCGGTGGTGGTGGATGGGCGCGATGGTGGCCGGCAGCTGCGATCGTGATCGCGCTGATCGTCGGGTTGGCCGCCTATCGCACGCTGCGCACAACCGACGTCACCCAGCTGAGATCGACTGCGGCGGCTCCCGCGGCCATCCCGGCGCCATCCGCGCTCACGAGCGAGCCGGCTTCGGGCGTCCCATCGACTCGAGACTCGACTCTCGCAACGCCCGTTGCAGGGGCGCCGAGCCCACGGGCACGGCCGACCAGCCAGGCGAGCGCATCAGCGGCCGAGCGACTGACGGCGACGCCGGGAGCTACGCGCGAATCTCCGGCCGTCACTGCGGCACCGGCCACGTCACCGGCGCCGGGCGACCTGCGCCGCGAGGCCGAGAAGGTGGTGCTCGAACTCCAGTCGGCCGAACGGGTACGCCAGGTCGACTCGCTCCTTGCCGAGGCATCGGCGCAGCGCGGTCGAGGCCAGTTGGCCGCCGCGATGGCCACACTGGCGCGTGCACGCGAACTGGCACCCGCCTCCGAGACCGTGCGACAGGCGCACGAGGCACAGGCGATTGATTGGATCCGCAACGTCCGGTTCGAGACTGAGCTGGGCCGGCCCACCTTCGCCGAGACCGCCAAGGCGGCCCTCACCGTAGTCGATGCCTCGCTCACCTCGGCCACCGGGACTCGCCGTGCCGATCTGCTGGCGCATGCTGGGTGGGCGACCTATATGCTCTGGCGCTACGCATCGCTCACCGGTATGTGGGGACCGCCAGAATCTCGACAGCCGGAGCCCCTACCACGGTATCGAGAGGCACTCGCCATCGAGCCGGAGAATCCTTTCGCGAACGCCATGCTGGCGCACTGGGCCTTTCGCCGGGAAAGCGACCTTCCGGGCGCGCACCGGCTCTTCGACACGGCGTTGCGAACGCGACGCGAGGTCGCGTTCGTCCGGAGCCTGCAGTGGTCTACCTTCGGAACCGACTTCCAGCCTCGTGATGACCACGAGCTCGTGCGAGTGGCCGACGACATGCGGCGCCACGGCGAGCGACTGAGCATGGGACAGGCCCAGGCCCTGTATATCCCGTACTCCTCCGTGACGAATCTGAGCGTGGACGACAAACGGCGGCAGGCGCTGCTCGAGGCCGTGCCCCCCGACGATCACATCGCCACCGTAGGCTGGGCACTCGACGACTATGTGGCCCGGAGCGGCGAGTCGGCGCGCTGGACGATTCGCTTCATCGTGGCACTGCTGCACGAGAAGGCCGGTCGTAAGGATGGGGCGGTGGCCGAGTTACGCGCGCTGAACGAGCAGCTGCCCAAATCGAGCACGATGCGCCAGCCGGTGGAGGCGGCGCTCGCGCGTCTCGCGCCGGCCGCGCCGCGAAACCGTCGCGAATAGGTCGACAGCCCTGATTGTTGTCCGACGCCTGGGTGAGCTCGTCGCGGCGGGAGGGGGCGTGCTACCACGCCGCGGAGGACGGGCTATTGCTTGCAGGCCACCAGGAGAACTTGTGGCCAGGCCGAATCCATTTCGAAGATCGACAGGCTTCGCGATTGAGAGCTGTATGCGGGCAGGGGCGATCCGATCAACCACAATGAAGTGCCGTCGCGGCGACCGGGACACTCCCGAAGACGCGATGGCTCGCTACTCTTTTGAGGACATCGGTCTTGATGAGCGCCGCCTCAGGGCTTCGACAGAGCGAAGGCAAGCAGCGTCGTACCGGGTTTGGACAGGGGTGTGTCGATGCCGCCAGCTGCGATCGCGATCATCTCGCGGCCGCTTGGGGTGGTGAACACGAGAGGTGTGGCCCGCGCGCTCGTGGGTAGTTGGGCTTGCCACACCTGGCGCCCGCTTCGTGTGTCGAATGCCCGGAGAAACGGATCAATCGTCGCGCCGATGAAGACGAGACCCGTGCTGGTGACGACCGGGCCGCCGAGGTTGAGGGCCCCGGTTGGCGGCACGGAGGTGAGTCCGAAGGCCGCGCGCAAGTCCCCCAAGGTCGTCCGCCAGACGGTATCGCCCGTGTCAGCGTGAATCGCGACGAGTTCTCCCCAGGGCGGCGCGACGCAGGGGATGCCAGACGGCGCCAGGAAAAACTGCCGTGACATGGCATACGGCGTCCCGCTTTGCTCCGTCACTTCCAGACCGGGGTTCGCTTGCCTCGTACGTTGGAAGTCCGCGCGGGGCACGAGGCGGACGATCGCAGGGAGGCGATTGACCGGCGCGATGATCGTCCGCGTGATCGGATCCCACGCCATCCCTCCCCAGTGCAGGCCGCCGATGTTTCCGGGAGCCACCAGGCTTCCACGAACGCTGGGTGGCGTGAACGGGCCTTCGTGACGCAAGGCGCGAAACGTCGCGAGACAGGCCTCGCGGTCTTGTGGAGTCGCGCCCCAGATATCCCCTTCGCTGATCTGCTGTGGAACCAGTGTGGCCGGCCGAGCGGGGAAAGGCTGCGTGGCAGCAGCACTCTCACCAGTCACGTCGCTGGCGGGAACGGGACGCTCGCGTATCGGGAAGATCGGCCTCCCGGTGAGACGCTCGAACAGAAAGAGGTGACCGGTCTTCGATCCCACCGCCACGGCCGCACTGTCTTTCCCAGGGAAAAGAAGCGGTGGCGACGCGACGTCGTAGTCCCAGAGATCGTGGTGTACGGTCTGAAACGACCACACGACCTCACCGGTGTCGTGGCGCAGCACCACGACGGCGTTGGCCTGTCGATTGTCGCCAGACCGGAGGCCCCCGAAATAATCAGGACTGGGACTCCCGGTTGGCAGGAACACGAGTCCGTTGGCGTCATCGACAATGATGCGGGACCATGTGTTGGCGCCGCCGGCGCGGACGTTGTCCGGCAGAGGGTGAAATGTCCAGCGAAGCGACCCGGAACGCCGATCGAAGGCGCGCACCTCGCCGGACGCCATCCGGGCGCGGCTGTTGTCCGCGACCGATGAACCCACGATGACGAGGTCGCGCGAGACGGCGGGCGGCGACGTGACGCCATACTCGCCTGTCCACTCGGGCTTCCGTCGAAGCCCGGCAACCAGATCTATCTGACCGTGTGCGCCGAAACGATCGCAGAAGCTGCCGTCTCGACGATTCAGGCAGATCAGGCGTGCGTCGACCGTAGCCGCATAGATGACGTCGTCGGCGACTGTGACGCCGCGATTGGCGAAATCGCTGTAATTGGCGTCCCGGCGGATCTTCAGGTCGACCCGCCACACTTCCGTCCCCGTGTCCGCATCGAGAGCGATCACGAGGCCGCCCGGAGTCGACAAATAGAGTCGGCCGTCCGCGTAGACGGGCGTTGCCTCGAAAGCCGGTCGATCGGTGCCGGGTCGAAGGGGTTCGGTCGACTCGCGCGTGTCGAAAGTCCAGGCGACCGTGAGGCGCGCAACGGTGTCGGGGGCGATACGATCCGGGCGAGCTTGCGCGCCCAGCGCGATGGCGAGCAGAGCGAGTGCGGCGACCAGTCTCATGGGCGAACCTTTGTCCCGATTTTCCGTCAAATCGATATCATTTCTGCTTCCGCGGAGGGACCTCGCATGCCTGTCGACAATCGGTTCCCCTTGGTCCGCATGAGTTTAGCGACGGCCCTCGTCGGGGCCGCGCTCGCGTCCGCGCCTCCAGCCGCGTCCAGTCAGGAGCTTCCGCTTCAGCTTTATTGGGTCGACCGCACGGGCAAGGCGATCGAGCCGATCGGTCCTCCCGGCTCATACCGCGGGCCCGACGTGACACTCGATGGGCGGGTGGCTGTTCACCAGCACGATCGGCTCGGCGGCGACATCTGGCTCGTGGATGCGAAGGGCCAGATGACCCGCTTCACGACCGATGCGACTGGCACGCAGGAGAACAGCAGCCCGATCTTTTCGCCGGACAACACTCGCATCGTGTTCGCCTCGCTGCGAAACGGCAAGTGGGGGCTGTATCTGAAGGGCGTGAGCGGGGGCCGTGAAGAGCTGCTCTACGAATCAGGCAGTCGCAAGATGCCGATGGCCTGGTCCCCCGACGGCCAGTACATCGTCTATTGGGTGGCGAGCGGGGCTGGCCAGTGGGTGATGCCGGTGAAGAACCCGAGCGCGGCGCGCCCACTGCACGACCGGCAGAATTCCCACGCGCAGATCTCGCCCGACGGCAAGTGGGTCGCCTTCAACTCGCAGAACCAGATTTACGTGAAGCCGTTTCCCTCTGGCGAGGGCCTCTGGAAAGTCACGTCCGACAACGGCGGAGCCTTTGCGCGCTGGCGTGGCGACTCGAAAGAGCTCTACTTCCTGAGCCGGATGACATTCGGTCAGATGATGGCCGTGGACGTCAACGCCACGGGCTCGACGCTGCAGCCGGGCAAACCACGCGCGCTGTTCGACAGCCGATACGTGAACCTCAATCACCCGAGCAACTACCACACGTATTCGGTTGCGGCGGACGGCCAGCGCTTTCTGATTCCGCGAATCGCTTCCTACAGCCTCACCGTCTTCGATCGCGGTGGCAAGGCGGTGCGAACGCTGGACCGTGGTGTCTATACGTCACCGGCCTGGTCGCCCGACGGGACGCGCGTCGCAGCCGTCAAGGACACACAACAAGTCTGGGTCGTGGACGCCGACAGCGGCAAAAGTATCCAGCTTGCCGCGGGCCAGCCCGAGGAATTCGTGACGGGACTCGTCTGGTCTCCTGATGGACGCCAGATTGCCTTTCACGTCCGCAAGATCGATCAAGAGCTGATCTACCGTGTTGGCGCCGATGGGACAGGCGCGGCAGAACTGGTGTCACGGCAGCCCGGTTTCGGGCTGTCGCTCAATGACTGGTCGCCGGACGGTCGATACCTGATCTACTACTCGCAACAACTTGCGGGCAATCGGCTCTTTGCGCTGCCGGTGACGCCGGAACCGAAGCCCATCGAGATCATGCGCTCTGACTTGCCGATCAATGGCGCACGTATCTCACCCGACGGTCGCCTCATCGCGTATCAGTCGACCGAGACGGCCGAGTCACCCAAGCAGGGGATCTTTGTCAGGACGCTCGACCTCGCGGCAGGCAAAACGGGAGAGACCGCGCAGCAGGTGAAGGGCGATCCGAGCTTTGGAATGGGGCTCGGCGTCTCGTGGCGACAGGACGGACGAGAGTTGTACTACCTGGCGCCCAAGCATGCGGTGATGGCGGTGGACGTCACCGCTGCGCCCGCGGTGGAATTGGGAACGCCGCGGATGCTCTTCAGCGTTCCCGACGCGACCAACGACGCGCAGGGGCTCGGCTTCCCGTGGGGCAACGTGGCGCGCGATGGGCAGCGAGTCGTGTACTCGGTCGCGCCAAAGGGAGCGTCCCTGCCCGCGGACCCGATCTCACAGCTCGCCATCCTCGACCGCCAGGGCAAGCTGCTGCAGCGAGTGGGGCCGACCGGCCGCTACGGGCAGCCTGCGCTCTCACCGGACGGCACACGCATCGCGACCAGATGGTTCGACACCTTCGCTCCGGGCGGACGATCCGACATCTGGGTCGTGGACATCGCTTCCGGCAAGACCACGCCGATCACCAATGACGCGCCGCCAGACTTCGCTCCGATGTGGTCGCCGGACGGCAAGCAGATCTTCTACGTGTCCGCGCGCGCGGGTGGCTATCAGGGGATCTATCGCAGGAACGCCGACGGCACGGGCGACGAGGAGTTCATCTACCGCTACGATCCTGGCGCGCCCGTGAATCTGCGGGACATCTCCGCGGACGGAAAGTATCTCCTGTTCAATTCGGGCGGCGTCATCCTCGTCGTGCCGATGACCGGCGATGCGAAGACTCGGAAAGCGATCGAGCTGTCGCGCGAGGAGTTCGTGGTGAATGGCGGCGTGCTCTCGCCCGACGGACGACTCGTCGCGTTTACCTCGAACGAGACGGAGGTGTTCGAGCTGTATGTGCGTCCCTTCGATCCTGCCACGGGTGCGGCAGTCGGCGACACAAAGCATCGTGTGTCGAAGGATGGCGCCGGAGGTCTGATGGTCTGGCGTGGCGATGGCCGCGAGTTGTACTTCATGGACACCGAGCCCGATCTCAAGGTGATGGCCGTGGAGGTCTCGACTTCACCCAGCGTGCAAACGAGCGCACCGCGAGTGTTGTTTGAGGTGCCCGGCGATGCACAGGGCGATCTCGGTACAACGAAGTACATCAGTCGCGACGGCCAGCGGTTTGTGTTCGTCCTACCGACCGTGACGCGATAAAGTGTCACGCGAGGCGATGCTCGCTGCACAGCGTTTCTGGACGAGTTACTTCACGGTCTATGACACGTTGATGCAGGCCCGCCCATACCAGGCCATGCTCGATCGCCAGCTGGAGCTCCTGGCGCCGGCGCCGGGCGAGCGTGCTCTCGACGCCGGGACGGGTTCGGGCAACTTCGCCGCGGCCCTCGCGCGCGCGGGGGCGCAGGTCACGGGCATCGACTTCTGCGAGCCGGCCTTCACGCTGGCGCGAGCCAAGGCCCCCTCGGCCACCTTCGAGTTCGGCGACCTGACGCAGCCGCTTCGCTACGAGAGCCACACGTTCGATCTCGTGGCCTGCAGCGCCGTCCTTCATGTGATGAGCCGAAGCGAACAGGGCTTCGCGCTGGGCGAGATGGCGCGGGTCCTCCGGCCCGGCGGGCGGCTCATTGTGACGGCATTCGCGCACGGCTTCAGCGCGATTCGTGTCTACCTCGAAACCCTCAGAGCGGAGCAGCGGGCGTCTGGACTGTTCAGGGCGACGGCCCTCGGCCTGCGACATTCCTGGAACACGGCCCGCATCTTGTTTTACGTCAGGCAGATCCAGCGCCAGCATCGCCGTGGCTCGTACGCCTATGTCGACGAGTCCTCGCTGCGCACGCTGCTCTCCGACCGTGGCCTCGAGCCACGCGTGGTCGAACGTACGCTGGCCGGTCAATGCGTCACGGCGCTGGCGGTCGCGAGAGGACGGTGACCGGGCTCGACGCCAGCCACCTCTGGCAGGAGGCGCGAGCCGCTTTCCACCTCCTCGAGATGGTGGCCACGCCAGCGGAGCGATACCCCAATCTGCCGGCCCTGTTTTTCTCCCGGGATGGCATCGCGCATCAGGCACTGACCTGGGGGGCGTTGTGGCAGAGCTCGCTGCAGGTCGCCGATCGGCTCACCCTGCGCGGCCTCGCACCAGGAACGCCGGTCCTCGTCGTCGCGCCAACATCGCCGACGTTCTTCACCGCCTTCTTCGGAATCCTCGCTGCAGGCGGCATTCCCGTGCCCATCGCCCCACCGCCGTCACGGCGCCCGTCGCGGCTCGAATGGTATACGGCCACGCTCGCCAGCATCGTCACCGATGCCCAGATCCGGGTGGCGGTCACCTCGTCCGATCTCGAGAGCACGCTCACCGACTGCGCGCGGTGCCGCGGCCTTCGGCTCATCGTGATCGCGGCCGACGGTGCGATGCCTGGCCGCGCGCGTGTCCTGTCGGGGCCGACGCGGCGGCGACACCAGGCGCACCCTGGCGATCTGGCGCTGCTGCAATACACGTCCGGCAGTACGGATCATCCGCGTGGCGTCGCGCTTACGCACCGCAACATCATCGCCAACCTCGGACTGATTGCCGACGCGATCGTCACGCCGACCTCGAGCGCCGTCAGCTGGCTCCCTCTCCACCACGACATGGGCCTGCTCGGCGCCGCGCTCACGGCCCTCTTCACCCGCCGGGCGGCGCTCCTGCTGCCGCCACAGTCGTTCGCACGGGATCCGGCCGTGTGGCTGCGGGCGATCGGCGCCTTCCGTGCCACCATCACGCTCGCGCCGAGCTTCGCGTTCGCTCACACGGTGCGTTCGGTCACCGCAGACGACATCGCCGACGTGTCTCTCGATTCGCTGCGCACGGTGTTGAATGGCGCAGAACCGGTGGACGTGAGCGCGATCGAGGCGTTCGAGACCGCATTTGCCAGCCGCGGACTGGCCCGAGACATCGTGCGGCCCGTCTATGGCCTGGCCGAGACGGCTCTGGCCGTGACCTTCTCCGACGCGGGCCCGTGCATCATCGAGGATGTCGATGCGGACGCGCTCGAGCGCCGCGGTCATGCCATGCCTGTTGGGCTCGCCCCCGCGACGGCCGCGTCGCCGGTGCGGACTCGCCGCCTCGTATCGGTCGGACGCCCCTTGCCGACGCAACAGGTCCGGATCGTCGATCGAGAGGATGGCGAGCAGCCCGAACGCACCGTCGGCGAGGTCGCGGTGCGCGGGCCGTCGGTCATGACCGGCTACTACAACCGTCCTGCCGACACCGGCGTGGCGCTCCGCGGGGGATGGCTGCATACGGGAGATCTGGGCTACATGGCCGACGGGCGGCTCTTCCTGACGGGCCGCCTCAAGGACCTCATCATCCGCCACGGACGCAACTACGACCCGGCTGATGTGGAATCGATCGTCACGCGGATTGAAGGCGTGGCCGTCGGAGGGGCGGCCGCGTTTGCCGCGGAGGGCGGCGTGCCGCGCGTGGTCGTCGTCGTCGAAACCCGCCTCAGGCAGGCCGAGGCATTGAACGCCCTCAGGCGCCGCATCACGGAGTCCTGCCACGATGGATTGCTCTTCGGCCCCGACGATGTGCGGCTGGTGCCGCGAGGGACGATCCCTCGGACGACGAGCGGCAAGGTCAGGCGCGGTGAATGCCGTCGCCTGTACCTCGAGGATGCACTCCCGTCCATTCTCGCGGAAAGCGACATCTCAGCGCGCCCAGGCAGGTCAGCGGAAGAACTCGAGTGACTCTGCCTCGCCGCGGTACCAGGGCAGGTCCAGCGCTTTCATCAAGTTCACGTAGTGGCGCTTGCGCCGGGTGTACTGCGCCTTGTTGTAGATCTCGCCCATCAGCCACATATGACCTTCGACGAGCTCCTCCGGGGTCATGCGCCTCGGCTCGAAGACCAGGTCGAACAGTGTGCACTTGTCCCACAGACGCTCGTAGAGCAGCCGCCCTTCGGCGCGAAGCTGCCGCAGGAGCGGTGTGCCCGGGAAGGGCGTGAGGATGGTGACCTGCGCCTCGAGGAGCTCGCTCCGCTCGATGAAGGTGCGCAGCGCTTCGAACACGGAGGGATCGTCCGCGTCGTGACCCACGATGAAGCAGCCGTTGACGGCCACGCCGTGATCCTGGATCTTCCTGATCGCGTCGACGTAGCGATCGAGGTGCTTCAGCTTCCAGTTGGCCCGATCGATCCCGAGGAGCGCGGCGGGATTGGTCGATTCGAGCCCGATCAGGACCTGGCGGCAGCCGCTTCGCGCCAGCAGACGCAGCAGTTCATCGTCTTCGGCAATCGACACGTCCGTCTCCGTGAACCACCGCAAGTCGAGATCGGCGATCGCGGTCAGGAATTCGCGGGCCCAGGTGCGATTGGCGAACGAGTTGTCGTCGGCCAGCTCGAAGAACGCATTGGCGCCCCAGAGTTCCTTGATGCGTACGACCTCGGCCACGACCTTCTCGATCGGTTTGCGCCGGTACTTGGGCCCGTAGAGTTTCGACGCGCCGCAGAACGCGCAGTCGAGGGGGCACCCGCGAACGGTCTGCACGGTGATGCGGTTGTAGCGCCGCCCCTTGAGCAACTCGAAACGCGGCATCGGGCTCTCGGCCAGGTCGTAGGTGCCCGGTGCCGGCTCACGGTAGAACGGCGCGAGCGCGGCCACGCCGCCACGACGAAAGTCCGACACGATCAGCGGCCACAGCGTTTCGCCCTCGCCGACGCACACGGCGTCGGCGTGCGCCTTGGCTTCCTCCGGGGCGAAGCTGGCGTGGAGCCCCCCGATCACGACCGGAATGCCTCGGGCCCTGAACCGGTCCGCCAGGTCGTACATCTCATAGGCCATGGCCGTGTACGAGGTCAGCGCCACCAGGTCGTAGGCGGTCGCGCCCGGATCGCAGGTTGTGACGTCGGCCACCTCGAGATACTCCACCTCGATGTCGCCGGGCGTCGCCGCCGCCAGTACCAGCAGCGCGAGGGACGGGAGCTGCGCAATGACCTGCCCGCGGTTGACGAACTGTGGCAGCGTCACGCCGAGCGCGGCCAGCTTCGGGTTGTGCACGCGCACTCCGCTCATGGCGATCAGTCCGATGCGCATATGATTCCCCGTGAGGTCGTGTCAGTAACTATGGTGAACTCAATCGAGGACGAGATCATCGAGATCGTCTCGGCCATCACGAAGGCACCAGCAGCGGCCGTTGGTCTGGATACGGACCTTCGCCTCGATCTCAACGTCGATTCGCTTCAGGGCCTGCAAATCATGGCCGCGATCGAGAAGCGCTTCGGCATCGAAGTGCCCGATGACGATCTCGACCTGCACACCAGTGTTCGGGTTATCGCCAGCACCGTCGTCCGCCTGGGCGGCCAGGCCGGCGCCTCCATCTCACGCTCGATCTGAGCCCAGCTCGTTGGCGAGCACCTCCGGCAGCAGAGGGTGCCGCCGTGACGAATCGCGCGTCCCCATCCAGTGCGCGAGCCACGGCGAGACCAGTCGAGCGAGCCAGAAATACACCGGGCGGTCCTGCCGCAGCCATCGCGCACAGACACCCGCCGCGTGGAGGAGACGGAATCGAGGCACGTCGAGCTGGTCGGCCACGCGTCGTCCCATCAGATGGCGCATCAGCGCCGGAGGAACCGGTCGCAGCACCCACGGGACGATGCCCTGCATGATGTGAATCAGCTCGTGAATGAGCACCTTCGACTCGCGCGTTTCGGTGCACGAGCGCTCGAAGAGCACTTTGTGGAGCGCGCGCGCCTCCGTCACGTCCACCGGTTGCAGCTCCGGGGAAAGACCCAACAGGTGCCCGACCGTCTTCCAGGCGCAGAGCGTGGCCTCCTGCTGCGCCGCGGTCTGCGCGATTCCCAGCTTCGCCAACGCATCGATCGTGCAGAAGCAGAAGCACAGAACCGCTTCGCACAGGTCTTCCTGGTTGATGGGCCTTCCGCACCGCTCGGCGTTCCACCGGTGATCCGCGTCTCTCGGCAACGCGAGCATCAGACGAATGCCCGCGTGAATCATCCGCAGCTTTTGCACGGTCATGACGCCCGGACCCTTGCGCACCCCGAGCGGGCCGGCCGTGGCGTCGCGCTGGGCGGGCGCAAGCCAGAACTGCGCGAGACCGCCGTACTGCGTGAAGCTGGTGATGAACTGGGTGATCTCGAGCAACCGGTTGCGCAGCGATTCGGGGCTGAAAATCTTGGCCAGGTAGAACGACCGCGCCCCCGCGGGATTGGTGAAGAAGTGCGGCACCGCGCACATCAGCAGCGCCACGCTCGACACCGGGCCGTACTCGAGGAAGAGCTGCTCGGCCACCCGGATCTTCTGCGGGTCGACGAATGCCGGATAGGCCACCGGCGTCGCAAACCACTCCCGCATGGAGGCCGGGAGGGTTTCCGGGATCGGTGCCTCCCAGTCCTCGAGCGCGCGGGTCATCCTGACGAGGCCCGGCGGCCCTTCGGCATCGAAGAGCTCCCGCGCAAGCGGGTCGGTCTCAGGGTCCGCCACCAGGCGCATCCGATCCAGGAACTCGTGCGACCACCGCGTCGACGGCACCTGGTCCTTCGGCAGCTCGGACACGAGAAGTGACCGGGGCGGCATGCCGGTCATACCGCAGCCACCCGTTCGTGCGTGCCACGGTCACCCCGACGTAAGCGACCACGGAGCTTCACGAGCGTCCAGACGATGTAGGTGTAGACCATCGCCGTGAGGAGCCACACCGCCGAATCGAGGAACGGCAGTCGCTCCAGCCAGCCGGCCATCTGCGGCCCCAACCATCGGACGACCGGCACGCCTCGATGCTGCTGCAGATACGCCAGCAATCCAAAGACACCCGAGGCGAGGACCGCCGACCACACGAGCTGCGCGACGAAGCGCCAGATGGCCGTGGCCTTGCTCGCCGCCCCGCGCAGGACCTGGGCATGACGCCGCACGAGCGTGCCTTGGAACAGCGTGTAATCGTTGACGCGATCCTGGATGTCGAGCCAGCCGGTTTGCGACGCAACCAGACGTCGCAGCATGTCCGGTGCCCGGAGCGCGGTGAGGCGGCGGCGCTCGGCGCGACGGAAATAGCGCTGCAGCATCTTCGTGTAGTTCACCTCCGCGTAGAGGTGGATCAGCGACATGTCGAGTGTCGACAGCGCGCGATGAATGCGCAGCCAGGCCCACTCCATCGTGCACTTGTGACGCACCAGGATTGTCACGACCTCGATTGCGGCGTTGTCGATCGATTTGTCGTGGTAAGGCAGCTCGGGCACGTCGGTTCGTGTCGCCCAGGCCCGAAGGGCTCGGACGAGCTCGTCCTTCACCGTGTCTTGATCGAGGTCCGGCAAGCTGGCCGTCAGCATGAGGCTCAGGTCCGCGCTCTTCGCGTAGTCGCGCGTGGCCAGCGCAAGCACGAACATCCGGAATTTCTGCAAGTACTCGCGTTCGGTGAAATTGCTCGCTCCGAAGTCGATGAGGGCGATGCGATCGTCTCGCAGCAGGAGGATGTTCCCGGGGTGGAGGTCGCCATGATACAGGTTGTCCTCGAGCATCTGGCGAAAGAGCGACAGAATGAGCCGCTTCGCGACCTTGCGAGGGTCGATGCGGTTCTCGTGACGCCACGCCGCCAGCCGATCGGGATCACCTTCGGCGGCCTGCACGTACTCCGCCATCGACACGGCGTCGATGTACTCGGCCACGAGCACTCGCCGCGACGAATAGCGCCGGAACACGCGGGGGACGTAGATCGAGTGGCGCCGCAGCGTGCGTCTCATCCGACGCATGGCGGAGGCCTCGTAGTGATAATCGATCTCCTCCTTCATCACGGCGCGCAACTCGTCGTAGCCCCAGTCCCACCGCATGTGCGGCCAGAACCGCACGAGGCGCAGGACCGTCACGAACGCGCGGACGAACGCCAGATCGCTGCCGAAGAGCCGCGCGGCGTCCGGCTTCTGGACTTTGACGGCCACCACGACGCCTTCCCGCCGCAGCCGGGCGCGATGCACCTGACCGATTGAGGCGACCGCAAAAGGTTGGTCATCGAACTCGTCGAAGTGGTGCTCGAGCGCGACGCCCAGATCGGCCTCCACAATGCGACGCGCCGCTGACGCCGGGAATCCAAGCGAACCGTGCTGCAGAATCGCCAGTTCCTGGCAGAAGCCGAGGGGGAACAGATCGATTCTGAGCGACAGGAGTTGCCCCACCTTGAGCCACAAGCCGCCAAGCTGCTCGAAGCCGTGACGCAGCCGTGCGCCCGCCACGCGCGCATCGAGGGCGCCCGTCAGTCGAAGCCAGGCGAGTGCGCCGGCAAAGCGCAGCAGCACCGTCGCAATCGCCAGCGTTCGCAGCCGAGCCCATGGAGCCCGGCGAGTGATGAGGATCGGGGCCTTCCCCACGGGCCCGAGGAGGCGCGTTGGAACGAATCGGAGGGACAACATGCCGTGAGCACCAAAGACTACCACCGTGTGCTATAAGAACCCGGACGGGAATCGGGTGCCACATGGACAGACGACCTCTCAGCAAGAGCATTCGGCGCGTGACTGTGTTCGAGGGCGATGCCTCCGGCCAACTGCGTCCGCGCACTGTGTACAAGGGCGGCCGGAGCCGCAAGCGTCAGACACAGGGTCTGAAGCCGCTCGAGCGGATCGTGCGCATCGCCGCGGACGCGGGCGACGCGTTCTCGGGCACCTACCGCAGGCGGCACCGACGCTCGAACAAGAAGCGCAAGGACGGCTGGCTCCGCGACAGCGCGGCCAATCTCGCAAAGGCCGGTGACCGAGCCCGCAAGAAGCTCGACCTCGTTCGGCTACTTGGCTGGTAACGGAGACGGCATGATGAGCATTTCCACGGAACAGTCCAACCCCTCACCGGCTACGGACACCCCGGTGAGCAGGCCGTCCGGCCCGACGCCAGTCGTTGTCGATCTCGGCAAACATCGACGTAAGCAGATCAAGCAACTCAGACGCGGCGAAGGCAAGCTTCTCCGTGAGGTCAGCGGAGCCGTCGAGGAACTACGTGCCTCTGGGACCATCGCCGCTGATGCTCAGGCCGTCGTCTTCGTCGTCCGTGAGCGACGGCGGCGGTTGAAGTCCTTGCTTCCGCGCCTCTAGCGGCGCTGCCTCCGCGTGCCGCCGATCATCGGCGCGCCGCCGCAGCCTGGAGGCTGACTCCAACTACGACTGCGGCAGCGCTCGACTCACTGGCTAGGCCTTCTTGGAGTGCAGCCCGAACGCGGCGCCCTGCGGGTCCATGGCGTTCACGATCCGATCGCCGTCCGGGACGTCCATCGGTCCGTTGAGGATCTTGCCGCCGGCAACCTTGATGCGCTCGGCGGCCGCATCCACGTCGGGCACCCGGAAGTAGAGCTGCCAGTTGGACGGCACGTTGGCCATCTCCGGGGGCTTGTTCATCATGCCGCCGATCTGGCCGTGCCCCTGCGGACGCTTGAAGATCTGGTACTTGCCCATCGCGCCCATGTCCATGACCTGATCGAGCTGCCAGCCGAACACGTCCTGATAGAACTTCATGGCCGCGTCCGCATCAGTCGTCATCAGCTCGTGCCACGAGGCATCGCCCACTTCCGGCGCAGCGTCGGGCCGCTGTTCGGTGCTGGCCGGCTCGATGATGTAGAACGCCGCGCCCTGCGGGTCCATCATCAGCTGCATGCGGCCGACGCCCTGGATCGCGATGACGTCGGTGTGCGTCTTGCCGCCCCGCCGTGTGATTTGGGCGACGGCGTCCTCGAGCTTCGGCACGGCGACATACATCGCCCAGAACGGCGGCGCCTGCACTCCGGTGGGCCTGTCCATGATGCCGCCGATCGACACGCCACCGCTGCGATTGAGCGCCGTGTAGGGCTGGCCCGCGCCTGCGAACGGCTCCGCCGTCCAACCCACCACGGTCTTGTAAAAGGATTCGGCCGCTTTCATGTCGGTAGTCATCAGCTCGTACCAGACTGGACGGCCGAGCAAGGTCGATGTCGCAACTGCCATCTCAACACCTCCGGATGTCTACGAAACCGCTAGTCTGCCATCGATGTTTCGCATGGCGGCTCGAGCGTGAAAGATTTAACGGGGACGGTCCGCGGATTTCACAGTTGTGGCGGAACTAATCTCGTAACACCCACGTAAGCTCTCCTGTGGCCGCGACCGGCCACCGCGATCAGGAGCCTGCGTGGGGGTCGACTCACTCTTCCAAGACATCCGCTATGCGGCACGGACCCTCCGGCGGGCGCCGCTCTTCGCGGCAACAGTCGCGGCCACCATGGGGCTCGGCCTGGGGCTGCTGGGCTCCGCCTTCACCATCCTCAACGCCTACCTCCTCAAGCCCATCGACCTGCCAGACCCGCGGGCGTTGCACGCGCTGAGCTGGGACACCGAATCCACGCGCCGCCAGCGGTTCACCATGGCGGACTACGAGGCGCTGCAACCGGAGGCGCGCCGCTTCGCCGAAGTGGCGGCTGCGCACGACGTCGCGATCATGCAGGACGCTGTCTCGACAGGCGGTCTGCTCGTGACCGGCAACTACTTCGAGCTGCTCGGGGCCCGGCCAGCCCTCGGGCGAGTACTGAGGCCGGCTGATGCGGCCGTGCGCGGCGGCGGGGCGGTCGTCGTGCTCTCGCACCAGGCGTGGCGGTCGCGCTATGGATCGGATCCCGCGATCGTCGGCCAACGAATCCAGCTCGGACGTGAGCGCTTCGAGGTGGTCGGTGTCGCGGAGCCGCACGCGCGTGTGACCGGCCAGGAATTCGTGACTTTCTGGGCCCCATTGACGATGGCCGGGGCGTTTCCCGGGATCGATCCATGGTCGGAGCCAGACGCCGCGTCGCTCGTCGTCATGGGGCGCCTGCGGCCGGGCGTGACCGCAGCGCCGCTGCGTGCCTGGTTCGACGTCTGGCTGCGTCAGCGTTATCCGGCGACGTCCGATGCGGCGCCAGTCGCCGTGCGCGTGGACTCGCTCGCCACGCGCATCACCCTCGACGGGCGCACGCTGACGCTGTTCGTGTTCATCATGTCGGCGTTCGGCCTCGTGCTGCTGGTCGCCTCCGCGAACGTCACCAACCTGATGCTGGCGCGCGCGCTGGCACGACAACCGGAAATTGCCGTGCGGCTGGCGCTTGGCGCCAGCCGGTGGCGCGTGGCGCGCCAGTTGATCGTGGAAAGCCTGGTGCTCGCCGTTCCGGCGGTCGCTGCGGGGCTCGCCCTCGTCCTCGTCACGGCTCGCGTGTTTCCCGCCGTCATCCTCGCCACGTTTCCCGGCAGCGTGGCGCCGGTCGAGAACATACTGGTGCCACTCGATGCCGACTGGCGCGTGATGGCCTGCCTCGCCGCGGCGGCGGTCCTGTCCGCGGTGCTCATGACGCTCGCTCCTGCCGGACGCCTTGCCGGTACGCGCCTGGCGCACGCCTCGCGACGCGACGCGTCTTCCGACGCGCGCGGGTCCCGTCTCCGATCGGGACTGGTGGCCGTGCAGATCGGCGCGTGCGCCCTGTTTCTCGTCGGAGCCGTGGGACTGCTCGACGAGTCGTCGCGTCTCGCGAATCCGCAGCCCAAGCTCACCTACAAGCGTGTGTCGCTGATCAGCAGCGATCCGAAGGTGCGAGCCGCGGTCGCGACACGCCTGGCGTCCGACGCTGCGGTCGAGCAGGTCGCGGTGGCGTGGAAACCTCCCTTGTTCGCGGGACCGCTGCCCACAACCCGGGTGACAGCTTCCGCCACCAGCGTCGCGCAGAATGTCGGCTACACCGGCGTGTCGCCCGAGTACTTCACTTTGTTCGAGATTCAGATCGTCCGCGGGCGCACGTTCACCCCGGCTGAAGCGGCCGCGGGAGCGGCGGTGGCGCTCGTCAGCGAAGCGACGGCGGCGGCACTGTGGCCGGGCCTCGACCCGCTGGGGCAGACGCTCGACTTGGCTGCGGTTCCGGGGGGGCGTGCCGACCGGCGACTGCCGCGTGGTCGCGTGCAGGTCATCGGCGTGACGGAGGACGTGGTCAGCGGCAATATCTTCGACGAGGTCGATGCCAGCTGTGTCTATTTCCCGACGGACGCGCAGGCGCTCACGAACATGTCGTTGCTCGTCCGGGCCCGTACCGATGACGTCGCGGCATTGCGGTCAGCTGTGACGAGCGCCATGAAGGAGGTAGCACCAGAGATGCCGTTTCAGGTGCTCCCGATCCGAACGATGGTAGGCCTCGCCGTATGGATCTTTCAGGCCTTCTCGGTGGCCGCCTCGTTACTCGGCATCGTGGGGCTGCTTTTCGCGTACTCGGGGACGCATGCGGTCGTCTCGTTCCTCGTCGCCCAGCGGACACGTGAGTTCGGGGTCCGGATGGCGCTCGGTGCCAGCGCCTGGCGGATTGTGTGGGGGATGCTCGTCGAGACGTCTCGCACCGCCTCGATCGGCCTTGCCGCCGGGTTGCTGGCGGCGGCGGGGCTGTTAGGTCTGATCCGCGGTTCAGTCTCGATCCTGCCGGATTTCGGTGTCCATCCTTTCGTGGTGGGCGCGGCAATCGTCACCGTCGCGACCGCCGCGGCCGCGCTGCTGCCGCTGCGCGCGGCCGCGCGGATCGATCCGGCGCAAGCTCTTCGAACGGAGTGAGGAGACTAGGTACGCGCCGCAACCGTGACGACGATCTTGCCGTGCGCATGACCGGCCTCGAGGTGGCGGAACGCCTCGGCCGCCGCGGTGAGCGGATAGACCTTGTCGATCACAGGTGCGACGGTGCCCGCCTGGATCATGCCGGCCAGCACCTGCAGATCGGCACGATTCGGTTTCGTCACGCCGAACAGGATCTTCTGACTGATGAACGGGCGTGAGGCGAGCAACCGGAGCAGGCCGCTCACACTGATGCCCTTCTCGGGGCTGCCCCCGCCGTTCGGCACGAACGTTCCGCCCGGCTTCAACACCCGCCGGACGCCTGCCAGCGTGCGGTTGCAGACGTTGTCGAACACGACGTCATAACGCGCGTCGCCCGTCGTGAAATCCTCTCTGGTGTAGTCGATCACGCGATCGGCGCCGAGCGAGCGCACGAGATCCAGCGCACTCGTGCTCTGCACGCCCGTGACGTGTGCGCCGGACGCCTTGGCGATCTGCACGGCGAGTGAACCGATGCCGCCCGCGGCGCCGACAATCAGGACATGGTGGCCGGATTGGACCTGCGCCTTGCGCAGGATCTGGAGCGCCGTGAGTCCGGCCAGCGGCACACTGGCTGCCTGCTCGAAGGTCAGGCGCTCCGGCTTGGCGGCGACCTTGTCGGCCGGCATTGTCAGATACTCGGCGAGCGCGCCGCCGCTTTCGCAGTACCCGAACACCGGCTCTCCCACCGTGAATCCCGTGACCGCGCACCCGACAGCTGCAATCGTGCCGGCGAAGTCGCCGCTCACGCGCCGCTGATGCTTGGGCCGCCTGAAGCCCCCGGTGACCATCCGGATGGGGAAGGGGACACCACGCACCAGGTGCCAGTCCGCGGGGTTGACGGCGGCTGCGAGGACCTTCACGAGAAGCTCGTGCGGCCCCGGCGCAGGCGTCTCGACGTCGGCGAGCTGCAGCACCTCCGGTCCGCCATACTCCGAGTAGACGACTGCTTTCATGCTTCTCAGATACGCAGATCGTTGTCTTGTGTTCGTCGGAGGGCGTCGTGGGGGCCGCCTTTAGGCGGCCCGCTTCGCTTTCGAGAGTGAGGACGCCCAGGCGGACAGCCTGCCGGGCGAGCGAGTGGTCTTCCAGGACCGATCGGACGCCGGTCTATCGGCTCGGGCCCAGGGACGAAAGAACGATGCGGATAGTCTCGCGCTTGCCTTCGTCGATCGTGACGGAGCGCTCGGTGGACGCGTAGCCGTCCTTGGTCAGGCGGACGCGTTTCTCGCCGGGCTCGAGATGCCGGACGATGACCGGCGACTCGCCCCAGCCGATGCCGTTCACGGTGACACGTGCACCCGGGGGCTCCGTCTGGATGACGAGCTCGGTTGGACCGACGGGTGCAATCCGCGCCGCGTCCGCGGCGGCCACGGTCTGAACCGTCGGAGCTTCCGGGACCTCGCCCGGGAGCGGCGCAGCCGGCGGCGCAACGGGCAGGGCAGTGACGGGCTCCGGCGTCTCGACCGTGCCCTCGACCGTGGCCGTGCGCTCGAACGAACTCCAGCCGGCCAGGCCGACGACGAGCACGACCATCGCGACCGTTGCGAGCACGTAGCCGGAACGGACATGCGCCGGATCGGACGGTGTGGGCGGTAGCGGATCGACGGGCGCCTGCTCGGCCTCCATCCGCGCGACTGCAAGCTGCTCATCCAGGCCCACGGCTCGCGCGACGGCACGAACCTCGGCGCGCCGATAGAACGCCGGCAGCGCCAACGCGTCGCCGCGCTCGAGCGCCTCGAGATGTCGCGGCGGAATCTTGGTCTGCGACGCCATGGCCTCGACGGTCAGCCCTCGGGCTTCCCGCGCTTGTCTGAGCCATCCGCCGACTTGTTGCGTGGACATAGTGGACATAGACGTGCTCAAACGGCGTGACCGCCGGAATCGAACGGTGGAGCAAGGAGTGATCCAGCTGGATCGGGCCGAAACAGCAGTACTTCCGGCCTTTAGGATCCGTGGCCGTGACCTAAAGTCGCCCCGCGGGTGCAGTTTAAATGGCGGCAGCGCTGAATCTGGGTGAAATTCGAGCAGCTCATTCTTCTCGCCATCCTGCGGCTCGGCGACGGCGCGTACGGCGTGACCATCCGCGCCGAGCTCGCGGAACGTGGGGGACGCAGCGTCGCCCCCGGCGCGCTGTATACAGCACTGGAACGGCTCGAAGCCAAACACGCCATCAGCTCCAGAATGGGGGATCCCACGCCGCAACGGGGTGGGCGCGCGAAACGGTACGTCCAGGTCACCGCCTCGGGGATGGAGGCGCTCACCCGTACGCTCCAGGCGTACGAACGGCTGCTCGACGGACTCGACCTGTCGCGAGGTGTGCGTGTCTGAACCGCTCGCTCAACGACCGCTCGCGCTCTTCACGTCACCCGAGTGCGCGGAAGCGGATCATCGGCGCCACCGGCACGGCGGCGCTTTCGCGACGAGGGTCAGGCGCCTTTTCGCGGGCCTGCTCCTCATGATCTCCACGCCGGCATGAGGCGGGTCTAAAGACCCGCGGCTACGGGACAGACCCGCGGCCACACCTGCGGCCACGTGCGGCAGAGTCGGTTACGGCTAGCCCTGTTCTTGCACGTCTAGCGTGCATGCAACCGTCGGGCGACTCCTCCGCCCTGCTCGAAACCCGCAACCTGCTGCGGATCCTGGTCGCGGCGGTGGTGATCGCCGCGCTGCGGCTCGCCCAGGACGTCTTCATCCCGGTGATCCTCGCGGTAATCCTGTCGTTCGTGCTCTCGCCGCTCGTGAACCTCCTCGGTCGAGCCGGCTTGCGGCGAGTGGCCGCAGTGGTCGTCAGCGTGGTCCTGGCGCTGGGGCTCCTCGGCCTCGTCGGGACGTTGATTGGCCGCCAGGCGGCGGGGCTCGCGGCCGACGCGCCGCGCTACGCCCGCACGATCGAGCAGAAGATCGAAGGGCTGCAGACGCTCTTCGCGGCGCGCGTGTCCGCGATCAGCACCGCGTTCGGCATCGGCAGGCCTCCTGGCCCGGCGCCTGCGGCGTCGGCACCAGCCGCGAACCTTGCAGCCCCGGCCGCGCCGGCGGGTGCCACCGGCGAGCAGAAGCGCCCCGTCCTGGTCGAGATGGTGGCGCCCGAAGACTCCACGCTCGTCGTGGTGCGATCGATTCTCGCCCCGGTCGTCGGTCCGCTCGAGACCACGCTGATCGTGTTCATCGTGACGATCTTCATGCTCCTCCAGCGCGAGGACCTGCGCGACCGGTTCATTCGCCTGGCCGGTTCGGGCGACCTCCACCGCACGACGCTCGCCATCGACGATGCGGGGCAGCGTCTCAGCCGCTATTTCGTCAGCCAGTTCCTGGTGAACGCCAGCTTTGGGCTGGTGATCACCCTCGGGCTCTGGGCGATCGGCGTGCCGTCTCCCATTGTCTGGGGCGGTCTCGCCGGCGTCCTGCGGTTCGTCCCCTACATTGGTGCGCTGCTCGCGGCGGTGGCCCCGATTGCGCTCGCCGCTGCCATCGACCCCGGCTGGTCGATGGTGATCCTCGTGACGGGCCTCTTCGTGATCGTCGAGCCGGTGGTGGCCTACGTGGTCGAACCCCTGATCTACGGACACTCCACCGGACTCTCGCCGGTCGCGGTGATCGTAGCGGCGGTGTTCTGGACCTGGATGTGGGGTCCGATTGGCCTCATTCTCTCGACGCCGATCACGCTGTGCCTGGTCGTGATGGGGCGCCACGTGAAGTCGCTTGAATTCATGGACATCCTGCTCGGCGATCGGCCGGCGCTGACGCCGGCGGAGACCTTCTACCAGCGCCTGCTGTCCGGCAATCGGGAGGACGCGCTCGAGATGGCCGAGGCGGCGCTCGCGGCCCGCCCGCGGCTCGACTTCTACGACACGGTCGTGCTGGAGGCCCTGAGGCGCGCGGCGGACGACGTGGCGCGCGGCGCGCTCAGCCGCGAGCGCGCGGTCGCGATGGCGAAGCAGATGCTGGCGATCGTCGATGATCTCGGCGAGCATGAGGACCCCGCCACTGCCGGCCGCGCGGTGATCCCGCAGTCGCGGTCCTCAGCGGGAGTAGTCGCATGTATTGCCGGCCGTGGACCGCTCGACGAGGCGGTGTCGGCGATGCTGGCCCAGCTGCTCGAGGATCGCGGGGTGGCCACGAAGCGCGTCCCCTCTGCTATGGTCGGGCGCGAGCGCATCGCACAGTTCGACCCAACAAATGTTGCCGTGGTGGCGGTGTCGTCGGTCGAATTGGATGGCGCGCCAGCCCACCTCCGCTATCTCGTTCGGCGATTGCGTGTTCGTCTTCCGAAGACGCCGATCGTCGCGGGCCTCTGGCGGGAGGGCGACGAGTTATTGAGCAATCCGGAGCTGCAGAAGACGGTGGGGGCCGACGTGTTCGTCACGTCGCTCCGCGCCGCGGTGGACGCCGCTACACCGGCCGTGGTCCCCGAGCGGTCCGTACTCGCAGTTCCTGTGCATTCTCCATAGCCGCCCCGCTCGCGGTGTTGTCGAAGATGCACCAGGCGTCCACCGCTGCTGGGACCGAGCGCAGCGACGTGGCCAATGCATCGATGAACACGGCGTCGTACCGGGACCAGTACGTACGTGGCGATCCATGCAGCCGGTAGTAGACGAGCCCGGGCCATCCGCCGGGTCGTTGGAGCCCTGGGGCCCGCGCGGGATCGGCCGCCACACGGGCCACCTGATACCGTGCCAGCAGCGCGTCGGCACCCGCGGCCAGCCAGCTGGCATGCCGCGGCTCGCACACCACCGTGCCGTCGTAGAGCGAACGCAGCAGGTCGAAGAAGCGGCCCACCACACGCGCGTCGAAGAGGTGCGACCCCGGCAGCTGCACGAGCAGCGGCCCGCGTTTCTCCTTCAGTCCGGCGCTTTCGGCGAGAAACCGCTCGAGCGTGGGGCGAACACGGCGCAGCGCGAGCTCGTGCGTGATGTGGCGCGGCAGCTTCACCGCGAACTGGAAGCCGGGTGGCGTGCACGACGCCCACTTCGCGTAGGTGGCGGCGGCATGCGGGCGATAGAACGAGGAATTGATTTCAGCGCCGCCGAATAGTCGCGCGTAGCGCTCGAGGTGGGGTCCCGGCCCGCCGCACTGCGGGGCAAAGCCGCGCGGAATCGACCAACCCGCGGTGCCGATGACCAGCCGTCGAGGCATAGCCGCACCTGGGCCGCTCAGGCGATTCGATCCTTGGCGATCGTGCCAGCCTCTGCGCGCCCGACGGCGGTGAGCTGGTCGATGCGATCCCGCAGGGCCGCGAGGAATCGCAACGTATCGTCGGCAGACGCGCCGCTGGCGCGCAGCGCCCGCGCCAGGTAGTCGTCGGTGAGCTGCGCCAGATAGCGGCTGAACCAGCGCACATCTTCCAGCGGAATCCCGTGCGCCACGTCGGCGGTCCGCTGACCGGCATAGCCAAAGGTCACGCAGCCGTCCTTGACCCCGGTCACGAACCCGGGCGTCTGCTCGGCAAAGCCTTCGGCATCCCACCGCCCCCGCGTGGCGGCGTTCCCACCCCAGCGCCCCATCGATCCGCCCCAATCGATCAGGAGGTAGCGGGCTTCACGCTGCCCGCTCGGCAGCCGGTGTTCGAAGATGGCGGTGTTCGAGCCGCGTGCCACGTCGCGCCGATCCTTGGTGTCCCAGTTCGACAGGAGCATCACTACGAGCTTCAGCCCGTTCAGCTCGCGGGTGCCGACGAACGGGTTGTCGTTCCATGCCCAGCTGTGCTCCTCGAACAGCTTCGTCACGGCGGGATCGTCGAGCTCGAATCGCGCGTCGTGAAAGGTGCCGTCGCGCTCGTCGATGCATTCGCGGGCGCGCTGCAGGGTGGTGGCGCCGGCGATCGTGCCGGTGGCGACGAAGTGCGTTTCTTCGGCGAAGAACCCGCACGACGAGGCGAACCGGACGGCGAAGGTCTCGCAGCGCACCTCCTGCCCCCACTTCACGCGCCAGACGCGACCGCGCCCGTCGCGCACCGACACGGAGGGCTGCGAGCCGGTCGTGTGTTCCTCGAGGAACTGAAACGGCAGCTGCGGCCCGCTCCCGGCCGGTCCCGGTCCGTAGATGGCGTCAAGCGCCGTCACCGGTCCCGGGTCGCGCCAGAGCCGATGGGCGGAACTGTGCAGGGGACGCGGTCCCGCCCGCCAGAGACGTAGCTGGCCCCTGGCCCACCACACGGCCGGAACCATCACCTTCACCACGATCACCACGGCGATGACGCCAGCGAGAATCCACACGAGCCAGTCCCTCACGGCTGGTCCCGCCGTACCAGCATCGGCTCCGCCGCTTTGGTACCGTCGCGGCCGGTGCGGACGATATCGGAGAGCGCACTCTCGTCGGCGACCCCTTCGCCGATCGCGCGCACGATCATGTGGTCGCCCTCGATGGCGACCAGCAGGAAATGACACGCGGAGCTCCATGACTTCGTGTGCGCCGCTTCGAAGCCATCGGGCGCCTGGTCGCGCGTTCGCCCACCCCCGCCGGTCACGAAATAGTCGATATCCTCATGACGCGAGTGCTGGAAATTGTGCTCGTGCCCGCTGAACATCGCCTTCACCCCGGAGCGCTGGAAGAGCGGCAGGAGCTTGGCCATCGACTTCGTGTTGTGATGCCGCGGCCCGGCGCTGAACGGCGGATGATGCGCGAAGGGGAGCCGCCACCGGACGCCGTCGGGGCTGGACGCAAACGACGCCTCGAGGAACTCCCAGTGCTTCGGCAACGCGAACAGGCGGTCGCTTTTGAAGAACGCCTCTTTGGAGGTGTCGATGCAGATGAATTCGATGTCCGAGCCGTAGCGAAAGCGATAGAACAGGCCGGGACGAAAGGACGCTCGCCCGGCCGCCTCTTCGCCGGCCAGGCGCTCGCACAGGTAGAAGTTGTCTTCCACCTGCGTGCGGTCGTCACACGCCTCGCTCTCGTCGGCGTCGTGATTGCCGATGGACGGATACACCGGGATGCGATTGAGGATGTAGCGATACGGCTGGAAGTAGGTGAAGAACCAGTCGTCGTCTTCGTCTCCGGAGGCGCTCACGGCAATCCCGAACAGCTTCTTGGTCGCGTATATGTTGTCGCCGGTCGTCAACACCAGCCGCACGCCTTCGCGATCCACGGCGTGGCGCAAGGCGTCGGCAATCTGTTGCTGGCGTCGCGCCGGCGACGCCGTCTTGACCCCGACGCCGAAGTCGCCGATGACGGCGAACGTCAACGGCGCCGGCGCCTGCGGCTCCGGATGCGTGCGGAAGCGGTTATCGTATTTGCCGCCGGTCTGTACCAGTGCCTGCTCGATGGCGGACCAGTCCCATCGCTCGCCGGCCGCCCATTCAGCGTCCTTGACGAAGACGCGGTAGGCGTATTCCGTATCGGGACGCAGCCCCGCCACCCAGCAGTGGTTGGTCGCTTCGGTCTTGGCGGTCGTCACCACGGTACCGCTGGCGTCACGCACCTCGACGAGCGCCGGCCCGTAGGGCGCTGAGCACGCGCCGATCGAATCCTTGCGCGGAGGGTGGACGTACTTCAGATCCTGGTCGTCCACGAGCTTGGCCGCGCCCCGGCTGGTCACGCGGAAGTAGAACGCACCCCAGGCGATGAGCGCCGATTTGTGGGTGATGGCAGGCAGGTAGATATACGGCTCGGCGTGAAACTCCGGCATTCAGGCGTCCCTTCTCCCGATCGTCGCCGGGCGGTTCATGCGGAGGCTGGCGGCGGGAACGACCAGCATGGCAAACGCCGGCAGCGCGCTCGCCGCCAGCCGGCTGCCGGCGGACGCAGGGCCCCGCGACGGCGGCAGGCCAAACGTCAGCGCAGCCCAGACCAGCGCGTAACTGGCGGCGGCGATGGTCACGAGCCGTGCCCGTGCCAGCGGTCGCGGCGGCAGGCGCACCATGCCGGAGCGCGTGAGGAGCAGGACCGCCAGAGCAATGCCCGCGAGCCGGCCCGCGTCGCCGACGTCCGGCCGGCCGGCGATCAGCGCCGCCCCGAGCAGCGCCGCGGCGACGAGTGCGTTGATCAGCGCGGCGCGCTCCACCTCGCGCGGCACCTGTGATCGGGCAAGGGCAGAGAGGCGCAGCACCGTCATGCCGAGACCGACGACGAGGCCTCCGAGGGCGAGACCCCCGAGCACGTCCGCGATGAAGTGACGCCCGAGGTAGAGGCGTGACACGGCCATGAACGACAGCCACACCACGCCCGTTACGCGTACCCACCGCCAGCGGGCCAGGCCGGCGAGCCCGGCCACGAACGTCACGGTCGTGCTGACATGGCCAGACGGAAATCCGAAACCGGTTTCGCTGTCGGCCGCGTTGGCGCGCTCACCTGCGATCTCCCTCGATGGCGGCGGTGTGCTGCGTGGCGGATCCCACCACCCGGCGGCGGGGGTTCCCCAGCGAATCGGGGCAGGTGCCGGCCATCCAAGGATGCGCACGGCCGGGTCCACCGCGAACGGCCGTGGCAGTCCAGCCCTGGTCTTGGCCACGTCGGTCGCCACGCTGTTGAGGCCGAGCAGGAGAAGCAGCGCCATCCCGGCGCGCAGGTGAAAGGCGAACGCGATGAAGACGGCGAGCGCGATTGCCGTACGGGTGTAGCCGAACCAGGAGACCACTTCCATCGTGCGGGTGAGGCCCGGCGACGCCCAGGCTTGCAGCCAGACGATTGGAGCGGTGAGAAACATCAGCGGCACCGGTTGGTCGCGATGGCGTCGCGTTTCTGCTTGAACACGCGCACCCACTCCGCTATTGGCGTACCGCCGACGAGCGCGGCCGCGGGCGGCTCGCCCTTGGTCAGGACGGTGACCTCGCGACGCCGCTCCGCGATGCGACTGACCTCGAAGAGATCGGTAATCTGATGGTCCGAGAGCCGCATCAGCAGGTCTGCCAGGAACTGCCGGCCGGCTTCACCCAGCCGCGGGTTGCTCAACGAGCCGCTGAAGGATGGACGGAGATTGGCGGTGCAGCGCTCCGGGTCCTTCCAGATCGGCTCCGCTGACCACGCGCGGAAGTTGGCGCTGCCCATGCCGTTGTCGTTGATGAAATTCGCCGCGCCGAACGTGAGCCCGACGTCGTTCAGCATCAACAGCGGGCGCGCGCACTGTTCGGCGGGACGCGCCGGTGGCTCCCCGAGGCAGAGCAGCCGCTGCTGTTCCGTCTTGTTGTCGGTGTGCTGCAGGAAGGCGGCCGCGAGCGTCAGCGCATCGCGCTCGGCCTGCGACGCGCCGCCATGTTGCGGATTCACGCTGTCGAGCTCCCACCATGCCCAGCCCTCGTCGCCGGAGAATACCGCGCCTTCCAAGGGTCGTTCGATGACCGCCGCGTCAAACACGTATTCGCCAGACGGCAGC
>Ga0210380_10000053_pt1 | contig 72038 bp, 60 predicted proteins | sample PLM4_5_coexredo_FD_155476 | JGI IMG/M metagenome (GOLD analysis project Ga0210380, IMG submission 155476) | Groundwater sediment microbial communities from an aquifer in East River, Colorado, USA - PLM4_5_coex redo | ecosystem: Environmental > Terrestrial > Soil > Riparian zone | place: USA...
CGTTCGCGTCGCCGCCGAAGACCAGTCCGCCGCCCGTCGCGACGAGCGAGAGCGCGCCCGCGCGCTGCTCGTGTTTCCACACCGTCTTGCCGGTCTCGGCTGAAATCGCCCACACGCTGCCGACGTTCTGCGTGCCTGGTGCGATCACGCCCGGCATCTCGAGTCCGTAGACCTTCGACGGATCGCGCGTGTCCACAGTAGTCGTCGCGTTCATGCACATGTTCTGGAGCGGGTAGTACATCGTGTTGGTCGTCGGGTTGTAGGCGCCGGCCGGCCAGTTCTTGCCGCCCGCGCCCGCGCTCGGGCAGATCATCTTCTCCTCGCCCAGCCTCGAGAAGGTCGATTCCGGATTGACGGTCACTTCACCGGTGGCGCCGTCGATCTTCGAGATGACGTTCTGGAACACCGTGGGCCGCGCCCACAGGAACTCGCCGGTCTGCCGGTCGAGCGTGTAGATGAGGCCGGTCTTCCCCGGAATGCCCGTGATCACCTTGCGGCGCTCGCCCGGCTTGATCTTCGGGTTGATCCACGGCACTTCCTTGGGATCGGGCGAGATCGCGGTCTCGACCAGCAGCCGCTCGAACGGGTGATCGAGGTCCCAGTGATCGACGACGTGCTGGTAGTACCACTTCATCTTCCCGGTGTCGGCATCGAGCGCCAGCGTCGAGTTGTGGAACAAGTACTTCTTGTCGTTGCCGTCGAGCGTGAACTTCGGCGCCGGGATGGTGACCGAGGTGCCCACGAAGACGGTGTTGGTCTCGGGGTCGTAGCTCGGGACCATCCACGTGCCGACGTGCCAGCGCTCGGCCATCGGCACGGCGCCCCACGTGTCGTAGCCGAGTTCGCCGGGCAGCGGAATCGTGCGCGTGCGCCAGAGCTCCTTGCCGGTCTTGGCGTCGTGCGCCGTGACGATGCAGGCGTCGTTGCCGGCCTGCGGCTGACACTGGCGCCCCTCGATGACCTTGCCGTTGGCGATGATCGGCCCCGAGCTCGCCGACGCGCGCGCGGTCGGGTCGAGTACCTTCGTTTCCCACACCAGAGCCCCGGTCGTGGCGTCGATGGCGTACATCTGGTTGTCGGCGCTGCCGTCGATGATTGTCGTGCCCCAGATGGCGATGTTGCGGTTGGTGCCGCCGCGCACGCCTTCGGGCAGCTTGCGGCGGTTCTCCCAGATCAGATCGCCCGTCCTGGCATTGAGCGCCTGGATGTAGTCGGCCGGGCCCGGGGCGTACATCACGCCGTCGTAAACCAGCGGCGTCGACTCCATGTTGCCGCTGCCCATGCCGCGCGCCCACACCATCTTCAGCTTGCCGACGTTGGTGCGATCGATCTGATCGAGCGGGCTGAAGCCCTGGCTGTCGAGGGTGCGCCGCCACGAGAGCCAGTTCGCCGGGCTCGGCTTCCACAGCATCTCGTCGGTCACCGGCACGAAGCCCCGGTTGCCGCCGTTCGGCGGCGGCGTGGACCCCGGCCCCGCCGCGCGCGCCGGCGTCTGCGCCTGGGCGGCCATCGCCCACATCAGCACCACCGCGGTCATCACCCATGGACTCGTTCGCTGCATGGCCCATCCTTCGGCAGGGAAACACGTTGCGACCGCCTGGCGGCGTGGCCGCCGCGGCGCTCGAAGCGAGACTGGTATATCACGATCCATGGGAGGCGCCACGCTCGGGCGGCGCACCTCCGCGCCGGGTCGGCGGCCGGAGCCGCATGTCGAACCGTTCCCACGCTCGGGCACCCTCCGGGTAGGATGAAGAGCGATGGCCTTGACCCCACTCCGTGCGCCGCATCGCGTGTTCCTCACCTTCGTCCTCGCGGCCGGTACGGCCGCGCTGCTGGCCCAGGCCCCGGTCCCGGCCCCGGCACCGGGGCGCGAGACCTCCGCGGCGTCGGTGCGATCGTACCTGCCGACGCAGTTGATGCCGGTGGATCCGGAGGTGGCGACCGGCACCTTGCCGAACGGGCTCCGCTACTACGTGCGCGCCAACGGAAAGCCGGCGCGGCGCGTCGAAATGCGTCTCGTCGTGAAGGCGGGCTCGGTGCTCGAGGATCCCGATCAGCTGGGACTGGCGCACTTCGTCGAGCACATGCAGTTCGAGGGCACGCAACACTTTCCCGGAAACGGGATCAATAGCTTCCTGGCATCGCTGGGGCTGGGCATTGGTCCCGACGCCAACGCCGAGACGAGCTTCGACGAAACGGAGTACACGCTACGCATTCCGGCCGGTTCGCCGGCCGTACTCGATCGCGCGCTCCTCGTGCTCGAGGACTGGGCCCACGCCGCCACCTTCGATCCGGACGCCATCGACCGCCAGCGCGCCATCGTGCTGTCCGAGTGGCGGTTGCGCCTCGGCGCGGCCGAGCGCACGCAGGACAAGGTCCGGCGAATTCAGCTCGAAGGGTCGCGCTATGCGGATCGCCCGCCGATCGGCGACCCCGCGGTGATCGATAAGGCGCAGCGCGAGCAGCTGGTGCGCTTCTATCGCGACTGGTACCGTCCCGATCTGATGGCCGTGATCGTGGTCGGCGACGTGGATCGCGACGCCGCCGTCGCGATGATCAAGGCACACTTCTCGCCGCTGGTCTCGCCGGCGACGAAGCGGCCCCGGCCCGCGTTCGACGTGCCCGAGCGCCTGGGCACGCGCTACACCGTGATCACCGACAAGGAGGCAACCTCCGCTGCGGTCGCGATCAGCAACCTGCGGCCGGCGCGCCCCCAGGATTCGGTGGGCGGCTACCGGCAGATCATGATGGACCAGCTGTTCGGCGACATGCTCGACGCGCGCCTCGCCGAGCTCGATCAGCGCGACGATCCGCCGTTCCTGAGAGCCGCCGCCGGCCGCCGGCTGTTCGACACGCCTCGCACGAAGGACGAAGTCCTGCTCCAGGCGTTGGTTCCGAACGACGGTGTCACCAAGGGGCTCGAGGCGCTCGTCACCGAAATTCAACGAATCGCGCGCTACGGGTTCACGGCCACCGAGCTGGCGCGCGCCAAGCAGGCGAGGATGCTCAGCTACGAGCGCAGCGTGACGGAGAGCCCCGACCGCGAGTCGTCGAGCCGCGCCGATGAATACACGCGGAACTTCCTGCAGCGTGAAGCGCTGCCCACGATCTGGCAGGAGCTGGCCTTCAATCGCCGGTTCCTGCCCGGCATCACCCTGGTCGAGATCAACGCACTCGCCGCGCAATGGTTTCCCGAGCGGAATCGGCTCGTCATCGTGACCGGTCCCGAGGCGGCCGGCGTCGCCCTTCCCGACGAAGTGCAGCTGGCTGCCGCCATCAAAACGGCGTCGGCCCGCCCCGTGGATCGCTACGTCGACGACGGTGCCGACCAGGTGCTCATGCCGACGCTGCCGGCCAAGGGCTCGATCGTGAAGGTCACGCCGCGACCGGACGCCGGCATCATCGAATGGACGCTGTCGAACGGCGCGACGGTGGTGCTCAAGCCCACCACATTGAAAGAGGATCAGATCCTGTTTCGCGCGTTCGCGCCTGGCGGTACATCGCTCGCGGGCGACGCCGACGTGGTGGCGGCGCGTGGCGCGGATTACGTCGTGCCGGCGGGCGGCGTCGGCCAGTTGAGCGAGGCCGCGCTCGACAAGCTGCTCAACGGCCGGGCGGTGCTCGTGACACCCTTCATCGGCGAGACCGACCAGGGCATGGCCGGGGGCAGCACGCCCCAGGATCTGGAAACCTTCTTTCAGCTCCTGCATCTGCGGTTCACCCAGCCACGCGCCGACCGGTCGGCGTTCTTCGCGCTGTTGGCGCAGGTGCGTGCCCTGCTTGCGAACCGGGCGGCGAACCCGGACGTGGTGTTTCGGCAGGAAATCGCCGCGGCGCTCACCCGCAACAGCCCACGGCGTGCCCCCGACACCGAGGCGACGGTGGCGCAGTGGGACCTGACGAAGTCGATGGCCTTCTACAAGGCGCGCTTCGCCGACGCCAGCCGCTTCACGTTCGTTTTCGTCGGCAGTTTCACCCCCGACGCGCTCAAGCCCTTCGTGGAAACCTACCTTGCGAGCCTGCCGGCGACGCGGGCCGGCGAAACGTGGCGCGACGAGGGCATCACGCTGCCGCGAGGCGTCGTCGAGCGGAGCATCGAGAAAGGGATCGCGCCGAAGAGCCAGGTGGGGATCGTCTATTCCGGTCCCATCGTCTACGACGACGCCCACCTGCTGGCCCTGCGAGCCATGACGATGGTGCTGCAGGGGCGGCTGTTCGAAAGCATTCGCGAGGAGCTCGGCGGAACCTACAGCATCACCGCCGAGCAGCGGACGCAGAAGGTCCCCAGGCCCGAATACACCATCCGGATCGAGTGGGCGTGCGACCCGGCGCGCACGACCGCCCTGGTGCAGCGCGTGTTCGACGAGATCCGGTTCGTGAAGGACACCTCCTTCACGCCGGAGCAGGTCAGGCGCGTCCGGGCCGCCCTGGTGCGCGATTTCGAGCAGGACAGTCAGGACAACGGCTACCTGCTCAACCAGATCGCGCGCCGCTATGCCGACGGCGACGCGGCGCACATCGGAGCGGTGCTCGACGTGCCCGACCAGATTGCGGCGTTGACGGGGGAAGCGATTCAGCAGGCAGCGCGGACCTATCTCGACAACGAGAACTACGTCAAGGTGACGCTCATGCCGGAGACGAAGTAGCACGCCGGGCGCTGACCCGGGGCCCCGAGCTGTGACCGTCGTCATCACCGGCCCCACCTCCGGCATCGGCCTCCAGATCGCGCGGGACCTCGCCGCGATGGGCGCGGCGCTGGTGCTCGCCTGCCGCGACGTGACAAAGGGGGAAGCCGTCGCGGCCGAGCTGCGCCGGCTCGGAGCCGCCGGCGTCACGGTCAGGCACCTCGACGCGGCCAGCGCGCCGTCGATCGCGGCGTTCGTTACAGCCTGTGCGGCGGAATATTCACGGGTCGACGTGCTGGTGAACAACGCCGGTGTGGCGCAGGCGAACCGGCACGTCACGGGCGACGGCTACGAGCTGACCTTTGCCACCAACGTGCTCGGCTATCACCGCCTGTCTCTGGGACTGCTCGGCCAGCTCGAGGCCAGCGCTCCGGCACGCATCGTGAACGTCGCCTCGACATTTGCGGGCGACCTCGATCTCGACGACCTGCAGTTCGAGACGCGCCCCTACGACGAGCTCCAGGCCTATGCCCAGTCCAAAGCGTGCAACCGTCTCCTCACCTGGGCATTGGCCCGCCGCATCGAGGGGACCGGCGTGAGCGTCAACGCCATGGCCCCCGGCTTCGTTCCAGCCACGGGCTTGTTGCGCGGTCTGTCGCCCGATCTGCAGCGCGTTTACGCCCGGCGCACCGGACGCAGCCTGAAAGAAGGCGCGGACACCGCCGTCTGGCTGGCGGCGAGCCCCGACGCGGCGGGGATCAGCGGCCGGTTCTTCTACGACCGCCGCGAGCGTCCCTGCGAGCTTCGCGACCGCGCAGTCGAAGAACGCCTGTGGAACCTCGTCACGCCCGATGGCAGGCCGGGTGCCGCGTGATCGCGCGGCTGCGAGCCATCCAGTCCGCCGGCTTCCTCTTGCTGCTGTTGCTGGTCACGCTGGCGTTTGGCGTGCTCATCGCCACCTTCGTGGTGCCGGTGTTCTGGGCGGCGGTGCTGGCCATCGTCTTCCGCCCGGTCGAGCGGTCGCTCGGGATTCGCTTCGGGTATAAGCGTCCCAACCTCTCGGCCGCGCTCACCACCATCCTTGTTGTGTTCGTCGTCTTCATCCCGCTCGGCTTCGTGGCCGTCGCGGTGTCGCGCGAGGCGGTCGCCCTCTACCAGCGGTTCGCGACGGGGGAACTCGCCGTGTCGGATGCCATGGATCGCTGGGTGCCGGCGCTGGTGCGGTTCGGCGCCGGGCTCGGCATCACGCCGGGCACGGTCCGCGCCAACGTCACCGACGCGGCGACGTCGATCGCCCAGTTCCTGGCCTCGGGTGCGTTGACGGCGGGCCAGAACGCCGTCCGTGCGTTCGGCCAGTTCTTCCTGATGCTCTACCTGCTGTACTTCTTCCTGCGCGACGGTGACCAGCTGCTGCTGGCGATTGCGCGGGCGCTCCCGCTCGGCGACGCGCGCGAGCGGGTGCTCTTCGAGCGCTTCACCTCGGTCACGCGTGCCACGCTCAAGGGCACGCTGGTCGTCGGCTTCGTGCAGGGCACGCTCGGCGCGATCTTCTTTGCGCTGCTCGGACTCGAGGGGCCGATCTTCTGGGGAGCGATGATGTGGGCCTGCTCGCTCATTCCGGTGATCGGGCCGACCATCATCTGGCTGCCGGCGGCGATCATCCTGCTGCTCACCGGCTCGATTGCGAAGGGGCTGCTTCTTCTGGGCCTGGGCACGTTCGTCATCGCCCTGGCCGATAACATCATCCGGCCGATCCTGGTGGGGCGCGAAACGCGCATGCCGGACTTCCTGGTGCTGCTCTCCACCCTCGGCGGCCTGTCGCTCTTCGGCCTGTCGGGATTCGTTGCCGGCCCAGCCATTGCGGCGCTGTTCATCACCGCGTGGGAGATGTTTGCGCTCGAGTATCCGTCGTCGGATCGCGTCACACGCACGTCATCCGCCGCGCCCGACAAATAGCCGGATATGTCGTCAGCTCGGCATACCCGAGCAATCTGTGCTGTAGCGGCAGCGTTCTATTGCAAGACAGGGAGGCGATTCCTGCCCGATCTTCTCCGACTCGACCGCGCTCGCGCCGCGAATTGACGCGCGCGATCGCTGGATCTAACTGACAACGGACCAGATCGCCATCGGGTCTCAACCGGATGATTCCGGCACGGCCGTTGCCTCTCACGTGCCGATGCTGGACGTGCAGCCGGCTCGACCACAAGTGCATTTCATCCCCAGTGCCGTCGCCGATGCCGCGGACGATGGACGCGTGTTGATCGTGTCCAACCGTCTGCCTGTGACGCTGCGCGAGTCGCCGGGCGGTGTCGAGGTGGTGCCGTCGGCCGGTGGTCTCGCCAGCGGGCTGCGCGGATATTACGAGTCTGCATCAACGACATGGATTGGGTGGCCCGGGCCGCTCTCGGCGGCGGCCTCGCGCGCCGGGCGCCGGTGCCTCGACGCGCAGCTCGCGTCGCACAAGCTGCGGCTCGTCGAGCTGGCGCCGATCGACGTCGAGGAGTATTACGACGGGTTCTCGAACGCCGTCATCTGGCCCCTGTTCCATTACCTGCTCGACCGCATTCCGCTGCGCAGCCAGAACTGGGACGCCTATCGTCGCGTCAACCAGCGCTTTGCCGACGCGATCGTCGAGGAACTGCAGCCCGGGGATCTCGTGTGGGTGCACGACTACCACTTGATGCTCGTGCCGGGCCTGGTGCGCGAACGGCGCCCTGACGCGCGCATCGGATTCTTTCTCCACATCCCGTTTCCGGCGCCGGAGGTGTTTCGCATCCTGCCATGGCGGCGGGAGCTGCTGATGGGTGTGCTGGGCGCCGATCTGGTCGGCTTTCACACGCTGTCGTATGCGCGGCATTTCGCCTCGGCGGTGCGGGCGCAGTGCGGGCTCGACGCCGGGCACGACCGCGTGCCGGTAGACGGACGCACGGTTCGTGTGGGGCACTTTCCCATGGGCCCCGACGTCGAGCAGTTCCAGCGGCTGTCGCAGTCGCCGTCGGTGCGCGAGGAGACGGCGCGCCTGCGCGAAGACTCGCGCGGGCGCTTCTTGTTCCTCGGCGTCGATCGGCTCGACTACACCAAAGGCATCCCGCGCCGGCTGCTCGCCTTCGAGCGCTTGCTGCAACGGGATCCCAGCCTGCGCGACAAGGTTCGGCTCATCCAGCTGGCGGTCCCGTCGCGGGGCGAGGTCCAGGAGTACGCCAGCTTCCGCCAGCAGGTCGAGGAACTGGTCGGACGCATCAACGGCGCGGTGGGCACCCTCGATTCCGTTCCCATCCACTACCTGCACCGGACCGTCACGCCCGAGCAGCTCACGGCCCTGTACTGCGCCGCCGACGCCATGCTCGTGACGCCGCTTCGCGACGGCATGAACCTGGTCGCGAAGGAGTACATCGCGTCGCGCGCCGATGAAGACGGCGTGTTGCTCCTCAGCGAGTTCGCCGGCGCCGCCGAGGAACTGGGCGAGGCGGTGATCGTCAATCCCTACGACGAGAACGGCATGGCCGACAGCATGGCGCATGCAATGGCCATGGAGCAGGTCGAACGGACGGCCCGCATGCGCGCGCTGCGGCGGCGCGTGCTGGCCCACCACGTCAACGACTGGGCGCACTGTTTCCTGACCGCCATGGCGGAAGCTGCCGAGTCGCGCGGAGGGCCCGAACGTCTGACCGGTCCCCACGAGATCGAAGGGCTGATGGGGCGCATCACTGGCGCGGCGCGTGTCGTGCTCGTGCTCGACTACGACGGCACGCTCGTCGGCCTCCGTGAGATGCCGGAGCTGGCCTTGCCCGATTCTTCGCTGCTGGGCCTGCTGGCCCTGCTCTCGACCACGTGCGACGTGCACCTGGCCAGCGGCCGTTCGCGCGAGGTGGTGGACCGCTGGTTCGGCACTCTCCCGATTGGTTTGTGGGCCGAGCACGGCCTGTGGCATCGCCCGGCACCGGGCCAGCCGTGGCAGAAACGCGCCGAAGTGTCCACCGAGTGGATGCCGGAGATCCGTGAGCGCATGGAGGATTTCGTCGCGCGTGCCCCCGGGGCGCGGGTCGAGGAGAAGTCGGCATCGATCGCCTGGCACTACCGTCTGGTGGAGCCGGGCACGGGCGCCATGCAGGCCGAGGCGCTGAAGCGCGACCTCGAACAGCGGCTCGCCGGCCGGCCGCTCGAGGTCATCGAGGGGCACAAAGTTGTCGAGGTGCGGCAGACCGCGGTGGACAAGGGGACCGTCGTCCGCGAAGTCGTGTCGCAGGCGCCAGCGGGCGCGCTCGTCGTGGCCATTGGCGACGACCGCACCGACGAAGACATGTTCGCGGCGCTGCCCCCCGATGGCGTGGCGATTCGCGTCGGCGCGGGCGATTCGTCGGCGCCCTACCGCCTCGACTCGCCGACGGCCGTCCGGGCGCTTCTCGGGGCGCTCACGTGAGCGCCGGCGACCCACTCTGGTACAAGGACGCCGTCATCTATCAGATCCACGTCAAGACCTTCTTCGACAGCGACGGCGACGGCGTCGGCGACTTCAAGGGGCTGTCGAGCAAGCTCGATTACCTCGAAGCGCTCGGCGTGAACACCCTGTGGCTGCTGCCGACGTTTCCGTCGCCCTTTCGCGACGACGGCTACGACATCGCCGACTACTACAGCATCCACCCGATGTACGGCACGATGGAGGACTTCACGTCGTTCCTCGGCGCGGCGCACGCGCGGGGCCTGCGCGTGGTCACCGAGCTGGTCCTGAACCACACCTCCGACAAGCACCCCTGGTTCCAGGAGGCGCGCAACTCGCGCGACAGCCCGCGGCGCGACTGGTACGTGTGGAGCGACACCGACGATCGCTACCGCGGCGTCCGCATCATCTTCCTCGACACGGAGACCTCGAACTGGGCCTGGGACCCGGTGTCGAAGCAGTACTACTGGCACCGTTTCTTCAGCCATCAGCCCGATCTCAACTACGACAACCCGGCGGTGCGCGAGGAGATGTGGCGGGTGATGCAGTTCTGGGCCGGGCTCGGCGTGGACGGCTTTCGCGTGGACGCGGTGCCGTATCTCGTCGAGCGCGAGGGCACCACCTGCGAGGGCATGCCGGAAACCCACGAAGTGATTCGCTACCTGCGGGCCCAGCTCGATGCCCACTTCCCGGGCCGGATGCTTCTCGCCGAGGCCAACCAGGTGCCGGAGCTCGTGCGGCCGTACTTCGGCGACGGCGACGAGTTCCACATGGCGTTCCACTTCCCGCTGATGACGCGCATGTTCATGGCGATCCGGCTGGAAGACCGCGGGCCGCTCACCGACATCGTCCGCCGCACGCCGATCCTCCCGGACACGTGCCAGTGGGCGGTGTTTCTGCGGAACCACGACGAGCTGACGCTCGAGATGGTGACGCCGGAAGAGCGCGAATTCATGTACGACGAGTACGCGAGCGATCCGGTGGCGCGCCTCAACCTCGGCATCCGCCGCCGCCTGGCGCCGCTGCTCGACGGCGACCGCCGCCGCATCGAGCTGATGAACGGGCTGCTCATGTCGCTGCCGGGGAGCCCGATCGTCTACTACGGCGACGAGATCGGCATGGGCGACAACGTGTACCTCGGCGACCGCAACGGGGTGCGCACGCCGATGCAGTGGAGCGGCGGCTGGAACGGCGGGTTCTCGAGCGCCGACCCGGAGCAGCTCGCCTTTGCGATGATCTCCAACCCGGTGTACGGCTACCAGGCCGTCAACGTGCTGGCGCAGGAGCGCACGCATCACTCGCTGCTCAATTGGATGCGGCGCCTGATTCGCGTCCGACGATCCACGCGCGTATTCAGCCGTGGGACGATCGCGCTGCTCGACCCTCCCAACCAGCGGGTGCTGGCCTACGTCCGCACCTTCGAGAAGGAGCAGGTGCTGGTTGTCAACAACCTGTCGGGCACCGTGCAGGCCGTCGAGCTCGATCTCTCGTCGCTCGCGGGCGCGATTCCCGTCGAGATGTTCGGCCAGAGCCTGTTTCCGCGCATCGGCAGCCAGCCCTACTTCCTCACGCTGGGGCCGCACGCGTTCTACTGGTTCCGGCTGCGCCGCCTCTAGGAGAGCCTGCGCGTGGCGGACGAGAGCCTCCTGTCGGACGACCTCCTGCGGCAGCTGGTGGCCCTCGGCCATGTGGATGTGCTCGTGGGTATCCCGACGCTCAACAACGCCACCACCGTGGTGGACGTCGTGCGTGCGGCACAGGCCGGCCTCGGCAAGTACTTCCCGCGCGCGCGCAGCGTCATCTTCAACGCCGACAGCGGATCCGACGACGGCACGCCGGTGCTCGTGCGCGACGCCACGACGGACGACACCGGCACCGTGACGGCCTCGCGTCCGCTGCGCACGACGCAGCGCATCACCACGCCGTATCACGGCCTGCCGGGGAAGGGCAGCGCCATGCGGATGATCTTCGCGGTGGCGGACCTGCTCTCGGCTGACGCGATCGTCGCGCTGGACCCGGATGTCACCAGCGTGACGCCGGAATGGATCTCGGCGCTCGTGCGTCCCGTGCGCGAGGGTCAGGCCGACCTGGTCGCGCCGCTCTATTCACGGGCGGCCGTGGACGGCCCGCTCGTCACGCAACTCGTGCGCCCGCTGGTGCGCGCGGCCTACGGCTGGCGGGTGCAGGAACCGCTCATGGGCGAGTTCGGTTGCTCGCGGCGGTTTGTCGCGCATTGCCTCGAGCGCTCGTGGGGCACCGGCGTCATCCCCGACGGCGTCGACCTGTGGATGAGCGGCGAGGCGCTGGCCAACGGCTTCCGTCCGGGCCAGGCGGCGCTCGGTCCGCGCCTCCTCGCCCACGCGCGCAAGCCACCGGGTCTGCCCGATGTGTTCCAGCAGGTGATGGACGCGGTGTGCTCGTGCCTCGAGCTGCACGCCGGCTACTGGCTCTCGCGCGGGCCCGCCGAGCCGGTGCCGTGCTACGGCACACTCCCCGGGGCCGTGGAGCTGGGGCCGCGGCCGGACGTGACCCGCATGGCCGAGAGCTTTGCGCGGGACGTGTCGGCGCTCAACCCCGTGCTGGCCACGATTCTCAGTGCGCCGACGCTGGCCGGCGTCACCGCGGCCGCAGCGACCCGGCCGCTGGTCTATCCCGACGAACTGTGGGCGGCCACCGTGTTCGAGTTCCTGCTCGCGTATCACCGCGCGGTGATGACGCGCGAGCACGTGACGCAGACGTTGCTGCCGCTCTATCTCGGCCGCACGGCGTCGTTCCTGCTGCAGCACGGGTCGTCAGGCCCGGCCGTGGTGCACGACGCGTTGGAATCGCTCGGCTTGGCGTTCGAGCAGGCCAAACCTCAGGCGGCGGCGCAGTGGAAGAAAGCATGAGGGCACGGACATGACTCAGTTGGTGGCGGATGCGGTGCGTCAGGCGAGCGTGAACTTCGTGGACACCGTGGCGATGCTGCTGCCGCGCGTCCTCATCACGGTGAGCATCGTCGCCGTGGGCTGGGTGATTGCCTGGGCGTTGAAATGGGCGGTGCGCTGGATTCTCATCTGGCTGCGGTTCAACCACGGCTGCGATCGCATCGGCGTCGGGGCCGTGCTCAAGACGGCCGACCTGCCGCCAGCCGACACGCTGGTCAGCCTGATCGTGTTCTGGCTGGTGTGGGTGGGATTCCTGTTGTCGGGCGTGGACGTGCTCGGGTTCACGGCGCTCGAGGGTATGGTGCGCAGCTTCGCGCTCTTCGTGCCGCGGCTGCTGGTGGCCATCGTGATCCTCGTGCTCGGCGTCGTGTGCGCCAACTTCGCATGGCGCGCCACGCTCATCGCGGGCGTCAACGCGCGCATTCCGTCGCCGCGCGTGGTGAGCGGCGGGGTGCGCGCCCTGGTGCTGATTCTCGCCGGGGCGATGGCGCTGGATCAGATTGCCGTCGCGCGCACCATCGTGCTGACCGCCTTCGCGATTGCGTTCGGCGCCGTCATGCTCGGCCTGGCGATTGCGTTCGGGGTCGGCGGCGGCAGTATCGCCCGCCGCATCCTCGACCATTGGTTCCCGGAGCACCCTGGAGCAGAACAAGAAGAGTTTCGACACCTCTAGGACTGGTAGGACTGGTAGGACTGGTAGGACTGGTGGGACTGGCGGGGACGTAGAGGGCGGTCTTCAGACCGCCCTGGAGGACTCGTGGCCGCGGGTCCTCTGCTGTACTGTGGCCGCGGGTCTTTAGACCCGCCTCATCGGCCGGTCCGAAGACCGGCCGCTACATTCGGCTGAAGCCCGGCCGCTACGTCGCTCTTACCCGCCTGACCGCGCGCTCAACGCGCGGCCCCACCCGCCTTAACCGCCTTCCTCGAGGCCGGCGGCTCTCGCCGTGGCCGGCTCGATCAGCATGGACGACACCGCGACGCCGACCGCGAGGACGAGCAGCACGACGTCGAGGACGAACTGGGCCGCCAACAGGCCGGCGCCAATCACGAGCGACACGACCAGCAGGATGTCCGCGAGGCGGATCCACGGCACGGACCGCCGCCGCGCCCACGCAAGCTCGCGGGGATGCTGGCGCGACGAGAACCACAGATGCAGGCGCAGCATGGCCGCGACGACCACCGCGCAGGCCGTGGCGAGGAAGAAGCTGCGGCCCTCGATGCCGCCAATCTCGACACGGGCTACCCAGGCCGGGAACAGCATCGCCGAATACGCGGCCGCGGCCGCGACCTGATGGAACTCCCACCAGAACCGGCTGGGTCGGGCGGCAGCGGGCGACGTGACGGCGCCGGCCAGGCCGTCGAGCATGGCCACGAGCTCGCGCGCACTGCCGACGCGTTTGGCTGGCGTGGTCTGGCGGGAATGGTCGGCGATGCGCTGCAGCAGGCCGGCGAGCAGCTCGTGCTCCGGCGTGCGATCCCGGTTGACCGGTGCGGCGTCGGCGACGCTCAGCGGATGGCGGCCCGACAGCATCTCGGCGACGATCACGCCAAACGCGTAGATGTCGGAGCGGCCGTCTACCGCCTCGCCCATGAGCTGTTCCGGCGCCATGTAAGCGGGCGTCCCGATCATCGCGCCCGCGCGCGTCAGCCTGGGCTCGTGCGTATGACCGGGCCCCTCGAGCCGTGCGATACCGAAGTCCACGATCTTGGCGGACCCGCCGGGCGTGATCACCACGTTCTCGGGCTTGAGGTCCCGGTGGACGACGCCGGCTTCTTGTGCGGCGCGCAGGCCCTGGGCCACCTGCAGCGCGATGGTGTACACATCGGCCACGTTCATGGGGCCATCGTCGAGGACGGCGCGCAGCGTGCGGCCGTCGAGGAACTCCGTCGCCAGCAGCACGTGTCCCTCGACCTCTTCGAGCGAATACACCGTGGCAACCGCCGGATCGGTGATCGTGGCGGCGGCGCGGGCCTCGCGCCGCAAGCGCTCCCGCAGCTCCGCGTTGCCGGCCAGTGCTGCCGGCAGCGACTTGAGCGCGACGTTGCGGTGCAGGCGCCGGTCCGTCGCCAGGTAGACGACGCCCATTCCACCGCGCCCGATCGGCCGGATGATCTCGAACTCGCCGATGCGGTCGCCGGCGTGCCAGATGACTCCGTCGTCGGCGCTACCGTCGGGCGACGCCTCCGGCGGCGACGCGAGCGCGAGATCCTCCGGATCCACTTCGGCCGGGCGAGCGAGGAACCCGCCCAGCGTGTCGTGCGAGCGAAGGAGCTTCTCAGCCTCTGCGAGGAGGGCGACGTCGCCGCCACACTCCGCCTCCAGCCAGGCCGCCCGCTCGGGGGCCGGGCGCTCGAGCGCGCCCTGGAACACGTTCTTGATCTGGCTCCAGCGCTGTGGCGTCATGCCCCGCCTTCGAGCGCCTGTTTCAACCAGGCGCGGGCCATCGCCCACTGCCGTTTCACGGTGGCCGGCGACACGCCGACGGCCTCCGCCGTCTCCTCGACGGTGAGGCCGCCGAAGTAGCGCAGCTCGACGATCTGCGCCTGCTCGGGATCGAAGGCAGAGAGGCGCGTGAGGGCTTCGTCCAGGGCGAGCACGTCGACGTCGCCCGGCCGTTCGGCGTCCGAGCGCTCGAAGCCGGCACGCACGGCCGACGGCGGGGCAGTGAGGTCGTTGAGCGTCACCTGGTGTCCGCCCCCGTCTCGCTTCGCCGCGCGTTTGCCGCGCGCGCGCTGCACCAGAATCTGGCGCATCGACAGCGCGGCGATGGCCAGGAAGTGGGTCCGGTTCTGAAACTCGCGCGTCCGCTCGGCGGCCAGCCGCAGGAAGGCTTCGTTGACCAGACCGGTGGCGTCCAGCGTTTGGCCGGGGCGCTCGCGGCCCATGTAGCGAGCCGCGATTCGGCGCAGCTCGTCGTAGACGAGCGGCATCAGGTCGTGGTGGGCTTTCACTCGTGTCGAGGCCCCGCGCGCGCTTCGGGGAAGTGAAGTGCGTGCGGGTGCGTGGTTAGTGTGCCACCGCTCGAGGTGGCTAGCTGCGCGTTATTTTCACCTGGTTGATCACGACTTCCTTCACGGGCCGATCCTGACGGCCCGTGGGCGTGCTCCCGATCCGGCGCACGACGTCCATCCCGTCGGTCACCTCGCCGAATACCGAATGGCGGTTATCGAGGTGCGGTGTCGGTGCCAGCGTGATGAAGAACTGGCTCCCGTTGCTGTTGGGCCCGGCATTGGCCATCGACAGGATGCCGGCCTTGCTGTGCCGCAGCGACGGGTGGAACTCGTCCTTGAATTTGTAGCCCGGGCCGCCAATGCCCTGTCCGAGCGGGTCGCCGCCCTGAATCATGAAGTCTTTGATCACGCGGTGGAAGACGATGCCGTCGTAGAAGGGCGTGTTCGTCATCTTCTGCTGCGTGCCAGGGTGGGTCCACTCTTTCGTCCCCTCCGCCAGACCCACGAAATTCTCCACTGTGTTCGGCACTTCCTGGTCGAACAGACGCACCGTGAAACTGCCTTCCGTCGTTGCAAACTCTGCGTGGACTGCCACTCGTAAATCCTCCAAGGGGCTATCGTACTTGTGTTTTCGCCGTCTTTCGGTCGCCTTCGGTCCATCGCCCGCGCGAAGGGCGGGCAATTTGGGCACGGTGCTCGCGAGGCATGGCCTTGAGGCTTGTTGGGCCGGGGCGGAGCCTCGCTAGGTAGAATGAGTGCCGATGAGCCCCGTCAAGCGGGCCGAAGCGCGAGCGCTGGGCGCCGTGGCCGAAGGGCTGAGCGACGATCCGTTCGCGGTGCTCGGCCGCCATCCTGCGCCTGCCGGCGGCCCGGTGGGTGCCGTCATCCGTACGCTGCAGCCTGCTGCCTCGGCCGTGGACGTCGTGGCCGGTGACCGCGTCATTCCCATGAAGCGGCAGCACCCGCGCGGGCTGTTTGTCGCATTCGTCGCCTGGGACGGTCCGCTCGACGCGCTGGGCTACCAGCTGCGCGTGCACGAGGACGGGGCCGTGCGCGATGTCGTGGACCCGTACCAGTTCGGTCCCGTCCTCACCGAGTTCGACCTGCACCTGTTTGCCGAAGGCACCCACTACCGCGCCTGGGAGCAGCTCGGGTCGCGAGAGCGCACGATCGGATCGGTGAGCGGCGTGCACTTCGCGGTATGGGCCCCGAACGCGCAGCGCGTCAGCGTCGTCGGTGATTTCAATCGCTGGGACGGCCGGGCGCACGTGATGCGCCGCCTGGTGCCGTCTGGCGTGTGGGAGCTCTTCGTCCCTGGTCTCCGCGACGGCAGCCGCTACAAGTTCGAGGTGCGCACCCGCGAGGGCCACCTGCTCGAGAAGGCGGATCCCTACGCGCGCGAGTTCGAAACACCGCCGCAAACGGCGTCGATGGTCTGCACCGGCGGCCGTTACGTCTGGGGTGACGGCGAGTGGATGCACGGCCGCGAGGCCCTCGACGAGTGGCGCGAGCGCCCGATGACGATCTACGAGGTGCACCTCGGCTCGTGGCGCCGGCGCGACGGCGAGCCGCAGTTCAGCCTGTCGTACCGCGAGCTGGCCGACACGCTCGTGCCCTACGTCCGCGACATGGGCTACACCCACATCGAGCTCCTGCCGATCATGGAGCACCCGTTCTTCGGCTCGTGGGGCTATCAGGTGGTGGGGTTCTTCGCGCCGTCGAGCCGGTTCGGGACGCCCGACGATTTCCGGTACTTCGTCGATCAGTGTCACCAGCAGGGCCTCGGCGTGATCCTCGACTGGGTCCCAGGCCACTTCCCCAAGGACTCGCACGGTCTGAGGCAGTTCGACGGCACCGCGTTGTACGAGCACGAGGATCCCCGGCGCGGCGAGCACCGCGAGTGGGGGACGCTCGTCTTCAATTACGGCCGCGACGAGGTGCGGACCTTCCTCCTGAGCAACGCGCTGTTCTGGCTCGAGGAGTTCCACGCCGATGGGCTGCGCGTGGACGCGGTGGCGTCGATGCTGTACCTCGATTACTCACGGCGCGAGGGGGAGTGGCTGCCGAACGAGCACGGCGGCCGCGAGAACCTCGAGGCGGTGGAGTTCCTGAAGCAGCTCAACATCGTTACGCATGGACGCCAGCCCGGTACCGTGACGATTGCCGAGGAGTCCACCTCGTGGCCGGCGGTGAGCCGTCCGACCTACGAAGGCGGGCTGGGCTTCACCTACAAATGGAACATGGGCTGGATGCACGACATGCTCGCCTACATGCGCGAGGATGCCGTGCACCGGCGGTGGCACCACGGCCAGATCACCTTCTCGATGCTCTATGCCTTCACCGAGAACTTCGTGCTGCCCTTCTCGCACGACGAGGTCGTCTACGGCAAGCGCTCGATGCTCGACAAGATGCCCGGCGACGCCTGGCAGCAGCACGCGTCGCTGCGCGCGCTCTACGGCTATCTCTTTGCGCACCCGGGCAAGAAACTGATGTTCATGGGCGCCGAGTTCGGGCAGCGCCACGAGTGGAACCACGACGCCAGTCTCGACTGGGAGCTCCTCGCCGAGCCCCGGCACGCCGGCTTGCAGCGCTGGGTACGCGACCTCAACGCCGTCTACCGCGGTGAGCCGTCGCTCCACCAGGTGGACTTCGACGGCCGCGGCTTCAGCTGGATCGACTGCCACGACGCCGACCACAGTGTCGTGTCGCTGCTGCGCAAGGCAAAAGACGAGACCGACTTCACCATCGCGGTCGTGAACTTCACTCCGGTGCCGCGCCCCGACTACCTCGTCGGCGTGCCCCAGGACGGCTGGTACCGCGAGCTGCTCAACAGCGACGCGGGCATCTACGGCGGGAGCAACATGGGCAACGACGGCGGCGTCCAGGCCGTCGGTCCGGCCGCCCATGGTTTCCCGGTTTCTCTCCGCGTCACCCTGCCGCCGCTCGGCTTCCTGTTGCTGAAGAAGACCTGACATCGGGTAGGACAGGTAGGGCAGGTAGGACTGGTAGGACAGGTAGGACAGGTAGGACTGGTAGGACTGGTAGGACTGGTGGGACTGGTAGGACTGGTGGGACTGGTGGGACGGGCGGTCTGAAGACCGCCCGTAACTTCCGACGTGGCCGCGGGTCTTTAGACCCGCCTCATGGAACGGCACCTGCCAGGCCGCGGGTCTTTAGCAGGGACCACCCTTGCGGGCGATTCGCCAGCTGACGGATGCGGCCTTTGCCGGGCGGTCGCCGCAGTTCGATCGGCTGTACTCGACGATCGCGCGTCCCTCGATTCCGCCGCAGCAACTGCTGCGGGCGTCGCTCGTGCAGACGCTCAATACGATCCGGAGCGAGCGGCTCCTCATGGAGGAGATCGACTACAGCATCCTGTTTCGTTGGTTCGTCGGGCTCGGGCTCGATGAGCCGATCTGGTTGCCGACGACCTTCTTGAAAAATCTGGACCGGCTGGTCGAAGGGGACGTGGCCGCAGCGTTCTTTGATGCGGTGCGTCATCGCGCCGCCGGGGCCGGTTTGCTCTCCGATGGGCACTTAATCGTGGATGGCGCGCAGCTCGAGGCGTGGGCGAGCCTCACGAGCAACCGCCGGACGACCCGGGCAATCCCGACGTGGATTTCCGCGGCGAGCGGCGCGCCAACGGGACGCACGCGTCGACGACCGATCCGGATGCGCAGCCTCTATAGAAAGCCGACGGCCAGAAAAGCGTGCGAACGGGAGGCGGCCGAGATCATGCTGCTGGCGGGCCGCCGGCCGCGCACGCTCGCGGCCGACAAGAACGACGACGTGGCGAGCTTCGTGGCGACGCTGCGCGCAGCGGGCATCACACCGCACGTCGCGCAGAAAGCCCGGTGCACCGCGATCGACGGCCGGACGACGCGTCAGCCGGGCTATCACCGCAGTCAGCGCAAACGGAAACTCGTCGAGCAAGCCGTTGGGTGGATGAAGACTGTCGTGGTGCTGCGGAAGCTCCGCCATCGCGGCGGCGAGCTCGTCGACTGGATGCTTACCTTCACCGCGACGGCCTACAACCTGGTACGCGTACGTACGATCGGGGCCACGTGCTGATGCCGGCTGCAGCCGAACGCCCGCGCGCGGACAGCGCCGAGAGCCCCAAGCCCAAAGCCCAGAGCCCAGAGCCCAGAGCCGACAGGGCCGGCGGGTTACTTTTTCAACGGCCTGTTAGACCCGCCCCATGAGTTCTTCCACTTCCGCCATCGTTGGCACGCTGCTGAGCGCACCGGGCTTGGTACAGCTGGTGGCGGCGGCCGCGGTGGCGAAGCGAAGCAGCCGATCCGGCGGATCGCCGCGCAACAGTGCCACGATGAACGCGCCCCTGAACACGTCGCCCGCTCCGGTCGTGTCCACGGCTTCAATTTGGGGCGCCGGGCACCGGTATACCCGATCGCCGTCGAGCAGCAGCGCGCCCTGCGCACCCATCGTGACGCAGCGCATCCGGGCGTGTGGTGTCGGCAGGCGGCGCAGTGCGCGTTCCGGATCCGCCTCGCCGGTGATCGCTTCGGGCAGCCCCTGGGCCAGGATGGGAATCGTGAGCTCGGCGAGGAGTGCCGGGGTGCCGGTGCCGATGGCGTCGAGGTCGCAGGTCACCTCGGCGCCGCTCTCGCGTCCCAGGCGCGCCGCCTCAATCGACGCCGCCTCGTCCACACCGTCCACGTGCACCACGCGTGCCCGCGCCAGCACCGCCCGCGGCAACGCCTGCGGGGTCAGTGCCAGCGCGGCGTCCCGATGGGCCATCACGACCCGATCGCCGTTGCGCTCGTCGACGAGGATCACGGCGGAGCGGTTGGCCACCGGCCGCACCAGCGCGTGGGTCAGATCGAGGCCGCGAGACTCGAGGGCGGCTCGCAGCCGTGTCCCGTCGTCGTCGTGGCCGAAGAGGCCGACGTAACCGGCGCGGAGACCCATCGCCGTGCACGTACACAGCGCCGTGACGATCTGGCCGCCGGGCTCGTGCGTCGCGCTGCTGATGCGTATCTTCGTGGCCCCGTGTATCTCTGGCAGCGCCGGCAGGCGCAAAACGTGATCGACGGAATTCTCGCCGACGCCGACGACGTCCCAGCGTCCGGCCATCACGACTCCGCCCCACAGGCGCGTTGCAGCTCGTAGAGCGCAATGCCGGCGGCCATCGCCACGTTCAGCGAATCCACCGTCCCTGCCATCGGAATGCGTGCGAGGTGAGAGCACGCGTCCGCAGCGCCGGACGTGAGGCCGTCACCCTCGTGGCCGAGCACGAGCACCACTCGTTGTCCGCGCGCGCCGGCGAGGACCGCCGTCAGCGGCTCGGCGGCGGCGAGCGTGAGCCCGACCACCATCCAGCCGTCCTCGCGAAGACGGCTGAGGCTCGTGGGCCACGGCACGTCAGTCGCAAAGGCGACCTGCAATGACGCGCCCATCGAGGTGCGGATGGCCTTGCGGTAGAGCGGATCGGCGCACGCGGCGTCGAGCAGCACACCGCCGGCGGCAAACGCCGCCGCCGCCCGGAAAGTGCCGCCGACGTTGTCGGCGTTGCCGACCCGCTCGAGGGCGACGAGGTGCGAGGCGTGGCGAGCCACCTCATCCCATCCGACCGGCATTGGTCGCTCGCCAATGGCCAGACACCCGCGGTGGATGTTGAAGCCGGCGATGGTGTTCATCACGGCCTGGGGCACCACGAAGACCGGGAGGCATGGGCGCGAGTCGACAAGGTCTGCCACCGCCTCGAGTGCGGTGGGCGTGACCATCACCGATCGAGTGACGAAGCGCGATTCGAGCAGACGACGCACTACCAGCCGCCCCTCGGCCACGAACACCCGGCGGGCGCGGGCCAGTTCCGGATCCGGGATGCCGCGATAGTCGGCGAACCGGGGATCGGCCGCGTCGTCCAAGGACAGGACGGGCACCGGCCAATGGTAGTCCGGCAATTTCCTGGGGACGAACGCTGGGACCAAATGCAGACGACGGGTGATCAGTTACGCGGAATTCCGCGTCAGCGGGCGCCCTGGCGGGACCAGGCGGCTGCGGGCCTGCCGCTGGTCACCCCGATCGCTCTTGACGAGTCCGCGGGCAGCGTCGATAGTGCTTTCATGCACCAGTTCGTGAGCCGCCGGACGCTGCTCTTCATCGCTCTCGGCGCCACGGTACTGGGAGTCTTCTCCGCGATCCAGGCCTACAACTACGTCGCGCTCTTCAGCGAGAAGCCGCAGCCATTCGGCATCCTGCTCGGCCTCAACCTGTCGTACTGGTACGCCTGGGCGCTGCTCGCGCCGTTCGTGCTGTGGCTGGCGCGCACCTACCGGTTCGAACGCCTCAAGTGGACGCGCGCACTCGTCGTACACGTGCCCGCCGTCGTGGTGTTCACGTTCGCCCACGCGATGCTGCTCGGCGCCGGCCGGGTCGCGACGCTGCAGTTCCTCGCGGGGCGTGAAGTGGAATGGTGGTTCGGCGTCCGCGAGCGCTTCTTCCTCTATTTCGACTGGGAGATGATGACCTACTGGGCCATCATCGCGGTGAGCCACGCCTTCGACTACTACCGTGAGTCGCAGGAGCGCGCGCTCACCACCGCGCAGCTCCAGACGCGTCTGGCGGAGGCGCGCCTGCAGGCGCTGCAGCGGCAGCTCCATCCGCACTTCCTCTTCAACACGCTCCACACCATTTCGGCGCTGATGCACCGCGACATCGACGCCGCCGACAACATGCTGGCGCGACTGAGCGACCTGCTGCGCCTGACGCTCGAGCGGGTCGGCACTCAGCTCGTGCCACTCAAAGACGAGCTCGATTTCATCAACAAGTATCTCGACATCGAGCGGACGCGGTTCGGCGAACGGTTGCAGGTACAGTTCGTCGTCGAGCCCGATACCCTCGGCGCCTCGGTGCCCAACTTCCTGCTGCAGCCGCTGGTGGAGAACGCGCTCAAGCACGGGATTGGTCCCAAGGTCGGCGGCGGGCGCGTGGAGGTGCGTGCGCATCACAACGGCGAGTGGCTGCAACTGGTGGTGCAGGACGACGGCCGTGGCGTGCCGCAGGACAAGCTCGATGCGTTCAACACCGGCGTCGGGATCAGCAACACCCTGTCGCGCCTGGAGCATCTGTATCCGGGCAATCACACCTTCGAATTCCAGACGCCGCACGGCGGCGGGCTGGCAGTGACGGTCGTCATCCCGTTCGCGGCGGATGTTGAGCTCATCGAGGAGTCGCGGAGCGTCGCATGAACAAGATTCGAGCCCTGGTCGTGGACGACGAGCCGATGGCGCGCGACCGCGTGTTGGCGCTGCTGCAGCACGAGGAAGACGTGGAAGTGGTGGGCGAGTGCGGCGACGGCACGCAGGCCGTGAGCGCGATCCACACCCAGGCGCCCGACCTCGTGTTCCTCGATGTGCAGATGCCCGGCCACAACGGCTTCGAGGTGATCGAGGCGGTGGGCGCCGATCGCATGCCGACCGTCATCTTCGTGACCGCCTACGATGAGTACGCGCTCAAGGCATTCGAGGTGCACGCGCTCGACTACCTGCTCAAGCCGTTTGGGCGCGACCGCTTCCAGCAGACGCTGCAGCACGCGCGCGCCATCCTCGAGCGGCGGCGCGCCGGCGACCTGGGCCGGCGGCTCCTGGCCCTGGTCAACGACATCAAGACCGAGCCCGGACCGACGCGGCTCGATCGCCTGGTGGTGAAGTCGGGCGGCCGCGTCTTCTTCCTCCGGACCGATCAGATCGACTGGATCGAAGCCGCCGGCAACTACGTGCGGCTGCATCTCGGCGAGGAATCGCATCTCTTTCGCGAGACGATGAACCGGATGGAGGCGCGCCTGGACGGCCGCCGGTTCGTGCGCATCCACCGCTCGCGCATCGTCAACACCGAGCGCGTCAAGGAATTGCAGCCCTGGTTCAACGGCGAGCACGTGGTCATCCTGCAGAACGGCACGCGCCTCACGCTCAGCCGCGGCTATCGCGAGAAACTCCAGGAACAGCTCAAACGCGGCTTCTAGCCAGCCCGCTTTCGTGGCCGCGGGTCTTCAGACCCGCCTCGATGTGGCCGCGGGTCTTCAGACTCGCCCCAACGGATGCAGGGCATTCTTTAGACCGTCCTGACATCATTGCCCGGTTCGTCACGTCGGAGCGCGAGTACGTTCCGCCGGTCCTCCGGCTCGACGCCGCGGAAAAACGCCTCGCGCGCGATCTGCCCTTGACGCGCAACGCTCGTCGTTTTTCGCCTGCCGCTGGCGCTCCCGGCGCTCGCAGTCGGACGGCAGAACATACTCGCGCTCCGTCGTTCCGCTGCGCGTTTCGACTGATTGGCCGTCTCGTCGCTGATGTGGCCGCGGGTCTTCAGACCCGCCTCACAAAGTAGAGGGCGGTCTTTAGACCGCCTTGCAGTTGCTACAGCGTCGGCGCGAAGAACTCGGTCAGCGCCAGCGAGAAACCTGGCAGCAGCGGCGACGTCAGCGTCTCCCCATCGTCGGCGGCGAGCTCCGCGACGCGCGTGAACGATCCGTCGGGCGCCCGGCGCGACACCTTGATCAGGTCCGCATCGGGGTCGACGATCCAGTACTCGCGCACATCGGCCCGCGAAAAGAGGCGGCGCTTGGTCTGCTCGTCAGTCTTTCGGGTACCGGGCGACAGGATCTCGACGACCAGCGCTGGCGATCCCTGCACGTTCTTGGGCGTGAGAATTTCGAGCTGATCCTGCGCTACGAACAGCAAGTCGGGCTCGACAACGTCGTGCGGCGAAAACACGACGTCGAGCGGTGACAGGAACACGTGACCTGTCCCGGGATGCACCGCCAGATGGTTGCCGATCGCGAGGTGCAGGCGGCCGAGCAGGACCTGGTGACGCGGGGTCGGAGACGGCGTCACAAAGAGCTCGCCGTCGATGATCTCGCGCCGCTTCCGGTCGTCCGGGAAGAGCAGAAGGTCGTCGTACGTGAGGCGCGTGTCGCTGTCGGATCGGACGGACGGCGGCATCGGGTCGCTCCCGGCCATGCGTGGATGGTACACCTGGCCACTGTGCGGGGCCACGCCAGCCTCGTCCCGCCAGCGAATCGTCCCGTAGTCGCGTGTTGCTGATCGATAGGCGCAGGAACCGCACGGGCCGCCGTGCAGACTCAACGCGGATTCTGCCGCTCTCACTTCGAGGCGGCCTGCCGCTTCAGAGATGGATTTACTTGGCCCAGAGGCGGTCGGCGCCCTTGTAAGTGCCGAGCACGCGCAGCATCTGCGCGAAGTCGCCGAGTTGCGCGATGGCCTCGGCGCAGGCCGCCTCGTCGGCGCGCGCGTCGACCTCGATGTAGAACAAGTACTCCCACGGCCGTCCGCGCAGCGGACGGCTTTCGAGCTTCGACAGGTTGATCTCGCGCAGCGCGAACACGCTGAGCGCCTTGAAGAGCGCCCCCGGAGTGCTCGGTAGCGCGAACACCAGCGTCGTCTTGTTGGCGCCGGGCGACGGCGTCCCGCCGATGATGGCAAAGCGCGTGATGTTGAATTCGTAGTCCTGGACCGCTTCCTGCAGGACTTCGAGCCCGAACACTTCCGCCGCCCGCCGCGACGCCAGCGCCGCTGCGCCGGCGAGCCTCTGCTCGGCCACGAGCTTGGCGCCGCCGGCCGTGTCGTAGATGGCTTCGACCGTGACGCCGAGGCCCTTGAGGTACCGTTCGCACTGGGCGAGGGCCTGCGGGTGCGAGTAGACGGTCTTGACGTCGGCCAGCGAGGTTCCGGGCAGCGCCTGCAGACAGTGCACCACGTCCAGCTCGATCTCGCCGGTGATCGCCAGCTCGTGCTCGACCAGCAGGTCGTAGTTGCGGTGGATGGTGCCGCCAATCGAGTTCTCGAGCGGCAGCACGCCGTGTGTCGCGCGCTGCTCGGCCACCGCGGCAAAGACGTCGTCGAACGACTTGCACGGCATCGTCTCGACAGTGCGGCCGCCGTAGAGCCGCGCGGCGGCTTCGCTGTAGGCGCCGGGTTCTCCCTGATAGGCCAGCTTCACGATGTCTCCCTGCCGGCGTTCGAGCCCGCGGATGGCCCCGCTGCCGCTGGCGGCGTCACTGGCGACGACTCCAGCGCGAGCCGTGCCTGCATGCGGATCCACGCGCCGGCCAGCATCGCGGGTCCCGTCGTCACGAGCAGCAGGGTGCGCATCCAGATCGGCAGCGCCACGTATTCTCCGGTCATGAACCCCCAGGCCAGCGAGCAGCTCTCGGCGGCGGCGGCGATGCCGGTGAACGTCACTTCGCGCGTACCCGCAATCCTGCCCGACAGATAGCCGGCCAGGACGGCGACGAACGCGTTGATCACGACCTTGGCGGCCAGCAACGGCGGCCGGTTGAGCACGGCGAAATAGGCGGCCATGCTGGTGACGCTCTCGCCGCCCACGGTGCGCACCAGCGTGTACTCGAGCACCTGCGACAGCACGGAGAACAGCACCAACGCGCCGAGCACCGCGGTGATCACGCGCACGGCGTTGATTGGCGGGGCCGGGTCGCTCATAGCAGGATCGTCACGATCGCCCGGACGATGGGCACCAGAATCGTGAGCACGGACACCACCATGCACGTGATGCCGATGACGACGTGATCGATACGCTCGGGCCTGAGCGGATCCAGCAGGCGCCCGGCCAGGTAGCCGCCGGCAAACCCGCCGATGTGCGCCGCGTTGTCCACGCCTGGCAGGATGAACCCCATCGCGCCGGCGGTGAGGGCGTACGACCACGCCTGACTGGAGGCCATGCTGCTGCCGGAGCGCCGCCCGTAGTAGACCACTGCTCCCAGCAGGCCGAAAATCGACGCCGAGGCTCCCACGGTGTAGGCGGCGCCGAAGAACGGCATCCGGGGAAAGAACCAGCCGATGGTCGAGGAGAGAAGAAACCCGGAGATCGACGCGACGGTGTAAATGATGATGGTGCGGCCGGGGCCGTAGAGGTCGGCCGTGGCTGGCACCAGCTGCCGCACCCACATCATGTTGAACACGATGTGCAGGATGTTGCCGTGCAGCCAGCCGGCGCTGAGCAGCGTGGACCAGCGCTGATACCGCCACACCGGAACGGCGCCGCTGTTGCCCAGATAATCGAGCACGAGGAACCCGGGCGACAGCATCCCGCCGAACGACCCGCCGGAGAGCGCTAGCGAGAGCACGTAGATGGCACCGCAGGCGCCGATGATGAACGGCATGAAGCCGAGGTCGCTGCCGAGCGCGCGCAGCGCCGGCGCCCAGCCCCAAAGCCCGGGATTGCGGCGGCCGCAGTTGAGGCAGGCGGGGGCATCGACGCTCACGAGCACGCCGCACGAAGAGCACAGGACCGAGCCGGTCCGCTGACGTTTCAGCACGCCGTCGATGATAGCCTGTTACGTCAGAGCCCTTTGCCCCGATGCGCCTGATCGTTGCTCTCAGCGGAGCCACCGGTTCGATCTACGGCGTCCGCCTTCTCGAATGTCTGCGCGACGCCGGCGTGGAGACGCATCTCGTCATCAGCCGCTGGGGCGTGCGGACGCTGCTGCACGAGACCAGCTACTCCAAGGAACAGGTCGAAGCGCTGGCCACCAAGGCCTACGCCCCGGGCGACATGGGCGCGGCGATCTCGAGCGGGTCGTTCCGCACCGACGGCATGATCGTGGCGCCGTGCAGTGCCAAGACGCTCGCCGCGATCGCGCACGGCGTCGGCGAGAACCTCATTCACCGGGCGGCCGACGTGATCCTGAAAGAGCGGCGGACGCTGGTGCTCGCGGTGCGCGAGGCGCCGCTCAGCGACATCCACCTCGAAAACATGCTGAAGCTGTCGCGCATGGGCGTCGTGGTGATGCCGCCGATGCCGGCGTTCTACACCCGGCCGCAGTCGCTCGACGAGGTGGTGAACCACACCGTGGCGCGGCTGCTCGATCAGTTCGGCATCGAGGTGCCCGGCCTGTCGCGCTGGACCGGCGAGATGGGAACCGGCGGCGAAGACTGATGTAGAGGGCACAGACTGATGTAGAGGGCGGTCTTTAGACCGCCCTGCCGTTACTCCAGCTGTTGGCGCGCGGCCTCGACGGCCCGCTCCGCATCCTCGACGACCTGTGCTGCGTCGGCCGCCTCCGACGCGGTCTTCCGCGCGGCGTGTCGCGCCGTCTCCGCGGCCGCCGTCGCCTTCTCGAGCCCCGCCTCGAGGTCCTTCTTTTCCTTCTCGAGGTCCTTGAGTCGCGCAGCCGCCTTCTTCAGCGCCGCCTCCGCCGAAGCGGCCTCGCGCTTCGCGTCCGCGAGCGCGCGTTCGGCGATCTTGAGCGCGGCCTGCGCGGCCTTGCGCCGTTCGGCGTCACGGGCCTTGGCGTCGGCGGCACTCGTGCCGCCAGACTTGGCCGCTTTGCCCTTGGCCGGAGCGCGGCGATCCGCGTGGAAGGCCAGCACGCGCGCATCGCCGCCGGTGCGAGCCGGCTTGTCACCGGCCTGGCGCGGAGCCAGCGCTGTGATCGTCTCGAAGCCAGGCGGATCGACGTCGGCGGTGAGGCGCCCGGGCGCCGGCGCGCCGGCCCGCTGCCCCTGGGCGGCCAGCCCTTCGAGCGTCATGGTGACCCGGCGCATGACGTCGGGGCTTGGCTGATGACCCGACTCCGACAGAATGGCCGCCGCCCGGCGCGACAGCTCGGTGAGCGCTTCGCGGTGCGTCGTGAGGAGCTCGCGCAGGTTCGTGGCCTGGCCGGCCAGCTGCGAGGCCTGCGCTTGGCGCAGGCGTGCGCCCACCGTGAGGAGCTTGTCGAACCCGGTACGGACGCTCCAGAACAGCTGGTTCACCACCCAGGCTGACACGGGAGGCTTGGCCAACGCCTTCACCTCGGCCGCGGCTGTTTTGTCGCCCGCTTTTTGGAGCTTGGACGCGAGAGCGTTTCGCGCAGCCGTGAACTCGGGAAGCGCCAGTTGGAAGAGCGCGTCCACCTCGGAATCCTTGCTCGCCACGAGTGACCTAGTCTGTCACACCCCTTCCGTAGACTGTCCTCAGGCGGTACCGACAGGCCGCAATCGAGATGGCGAGTCGAGCATCCAAGTAACGGTGTCCGGCCCACAGCGTGGCCGGCAACTCCACGGAGGACAGGTCATGGCGCAGGCTCAGGCGTTTCGGCAGGCAGATTCCGACGGACAGCTGGCACTTCGCGGTTTCCGCGCATCCGCGCGCGGTGTGCAGCTCAGGGTTGACGCGCGCGGACGCCAGGAAGCCCCGCTGTGTGCCGGGTGCCGCGCCAAGGAGGCCCGCTACGGCTTCCGTCCCGAGGGCATCGAGACTCCGGGCGAGGAGCGCCCCCGCACCCTGTGCTTCGACTGTTTCCGGGTCGAAATCGACCGCCGCCGCCGCGTGGCCGCGCAGCTGGCCAGGGGGTGGAACGCGTGCCAGGTGGGCCTGCCGCTCGAGGACACGCTGAACGAGCTGTCGTTGCGCCGCCGCCGTGCCCAAATCGCTGCCCGCCACGCGCTCGGGCTGGTGTAGCCGCGGGTCTTTAGACCCGCCCCATGGCGTGTGGTGTGGCGGCGGGCCTTTAGACCCGCCTCATGGCGTGTGGTGTGGCCGCGGGTCTTTAGACCCGCCCCATGGCGTGTGGTGTGGCGGCGGGCCTTTAGACCCGCCTCATGGCGTGTGGTGTGGCCGCGGGTCTTTAGACCCGCCTCATGGCGTGTGGTGTGGCCGCGGGTCTTTAGACCCCCCTCATGGCGTGTGGTGTGGCCGCGGGTCTTTAGACCCGCCTCATGGCGTGTGGTGTGGCCGCGGGTCTTTAGACCCGCCTCATGGCGCTCCGCGGAATGTCTCAGCTGCGCCGGAAGTGGTGAAATCGAGCGTCTGTCCGGCGGCCCGTCCGCTCACCGTGTAGCGGCCCTGCAGCTGGAGAAAGTTCACGTTGTTCGCCAGCGGGCCCTGCGCCATCCGCGTCGTCACGGCCGACGCCACGTCGAAGCGCAGGGTCAGGTCCACGCCGGTGCCGAGCGCACGAACGGTGATACGCGTCGGCTGGCCGTCGGCCGCGTTTGTCTCGTCGATCCGCACGTTGGTGGCAAAGCCAAGCGGGCCATCGGGCCCGAGCACGCCGACGAAGCCGGGGAGCCGATCGCGGTCGGCGGCCTCGGCGGGTGGGAACACGCGCCCATAGACCACCGACATGCCCTCGTGCTGCGCCTGGCCCCACTGCCACGACACGCCCTTCCAGAATCCCCAGTTGTGATCGTGATACCCCGTGCCGTCGAGGGCGATCGTCTGCGCGGCCGCGGACCCGCGCGGCGTGACGGTGATCGCCCCTGACAGCGTGCCGGACATCACCGGCACCACGTAGCCGGTGCGCCAGCCCTTGGCACCGAGCATCTCGATCGGCGGCACCAGGCGGCCGGGCGCGCCTTCGAGGCTCACGTCTCCCGTGACGCGCGCGCCGCCTGTGCCCGTGAGGTCGAGGTGAATGCGGTAGCGGCGGCCGTCGAGGCGCACGCTGCTGGTGCCGATGGTCAGGTCGGGTGCGGTGGCGACGTCGGCATCGGTCATCAGCGCGCTCGTGTCGTAATTGTCGGTCCGGTCGCCGCGCTGCAACTGCAGGCGCACGCCCGCCGCACGGCGGCCGTCCGTCGTGCGCGGGCCGACGAGAAACGTCAGGTAAAAGCGCGTGTCGGCGGCGCGGCCGTTGAAGTAGAGCCACTCGGCCCACGAGTCGGCCCATACGGGCGCGTCGGCAATCGGGTGGAAGCGATCGATCTGGCGGAGCGCCGCGGCGGGATCGCTATGGGTCCACGCCCGATCGCCCTCGGTATCGCGCCACGCGTCGATGCCACTCGTCTCGCGATCGCCCAGCGCGCGCTCGAGGCTCGGGACTCCGCCGCGTCCGGCCACGCGAATGCGCTTGTTGCCTTTGGAAAGATACAGGTCCGCCGTCTGGGTCGGCGCGGCGGTGGCGATGCGGTTGCGCAGCGCGTCAGCCTGAAGCGTGCCCGAGAGCAGCAGCGCCGCCGGAATCTGCCGTCCCACTCGGATGACGACGTCGCCGCCGCCGACGAGATCCGGCGACTGCGCCTGCTGCAGCACGATCTGCGCGACGCCGAGCAGGATGGCCATCACCGCTACACCCGCGCCGAAGCCGACCGACAGGACGCCGCTCCGCACCGGGTGCGCGGTGAGCGAGCGCAGCGCGAGCCGGCTGATCACCGCGTCGCGTCGCTTTCGACGCGGCCGTCGCGCATGGTCAGCACGCGCCGCGCCCGTGAGGCCAGCGCATGGTCGTGGGTGACGATCACCATCGCGGTGCCGTCGGCGTTGACGCGATCGAGCAGCGAGGCCACGTGCTCGCCCGTGGATTGATCCAGTTCGCCGGTCGGCTCGTCGGCCAGCAGCAGGCGCGGCCGGTTGGCGAGCGCGCGGGCAATCGCGACGCGCTGCATTTCTCCGCCCGAGAGCTGCGACGGCCGATGGTCGGCGCGCGCCGACAGGCCCACGTAGTCGAGCAGTTCACGCGTGCGGCCGCGTCGCTCGGCGGTCGCCATGCCGGCCTCCGACATCGGCAACTCGACGTTTTCGGCGGCGCTCAGCATCGGCAGCAGGAAGAAGCGCTGGAACACGAAGCCGATCGATTGCAGGCGCAGCAGGCTGCGCTCGCGATCCGAGAGGGTCGCGACGTCGTGCCCTTCGAAGAGCAGCGTGCCGCTGCTCGGCGTGTCCACGCACCCCAGCATGTGGAGCAAGGTGGACTTACCGCAGCCCGACGGCCCGCGCACCGCAATGTGATCGCCAGAGGCGATGTCGAGCGAGACGTCGCGCACGGCGGCCACCGGTCCGGCCGGCATCGCGAACACACGGCTGACGTGCGCGGCCGTCAGGATCACGAGAGCACCTCGTTGCGCAGCGTCGCGGCAATCGGCAGGCGCGCCACGAGCTGCATCGGGTAGAGGGCGGCGGCCAGGGCCGTAACGCCGAGCAGCGTGGCGTGCAGGCCGAGCGTGGCTGGCGCGAACACGAAGAAGTACATCTCCCCGGGGATGCCCGGCATCGTCTTGAGGATGCCGTCGAGCCCCTGCGCCAGGACGGCGCCGAGGGGCAGCGACAGCAGCCCGCCCAGTCCGACGATCAGCAGCGACTCGCACAGCACGTCAGCCACCACGCGCGCGCGCGAGAAGCCGAGCGCACGGAGGGCGGCAATCTCGCCCAGCCGCTGGTTCACCGACACGGTGAGCAGGACGGTGATGAGGAGCAGCGCAAAGCCGAGTGTCACCGTGGTCAACACGGCGGAGATTTGACGGAAGTAGGTGAAGCCGTTGCGCTGCAGCCGGCCGAGCATCTGTTCGTTGGTGGCGACGCTGAGGCGCGGTTGCGCGGCTCGGATGGTGGTGGCGGTGTCCCCCGGCTCGCCGGTGGCCGCGGCGAGAATGATATCGGCCTCGTCGGTCCGGCTCGCGCAGGCCTCGTCGATGACCGCCATCGGGCCGCCCGCGGTGGGATCGCCGACGAGCTCGAAGGGAAATTCGGCAATGCCAGTGACGTGCAACCGCGCCGGCGGCAGGATCTGGTCGCCCGCCAGGCAGCGGGCCCGGATCGAGAAGTCGTCGCCGGATGCCAGGCGCAGCGCCTCGGCCAACGCGCGACTCACCACAACCTCGCCGGCGGCCGAAGGGTCGCGGCCTTCGAGCACCGTCCACGGCCGGGCGTCGCCGAGGACTCCCTCGAGAGTCAGCGCAATCGTGCCTGCCGGTTCCTGGCTGCGATTCGATTCGCCGTTCGCCTCGGCGGTCGACGGCTGTCCCGTCGCGCCGCCCGCCCCATCGGCTTCTGCCTCGACGAACCGGAGCGCCAGCACCGTGCCCACCGACGGCAGGCGGCCGATTGCCTCGAGGGTGGCCGACGCATGTGGCATGCGATCGCCGTCGCGGCGCAGGTCTCCCGACGCCGTGATGCGGATGTCGAAGCCGGTGCGGTCGAGCAGATCGCGCATCGAGACGATGAGACCGTCCGACAGCATGAGCATGTCGAAGAGCAGGGCCCCCACGGCGGCCACGCCGAGGATGCCGAGCGCCGCGCGCGCCGGCTGCCGCACCAGGCTTCGCCACGCGAAGCGGAGGGCGATCATCGGCGGGCCAGCCGCAGCGCGTTGCGCCGCAAGAGCAGCCACGAGGCGACCACGGTGGCCGACACGCCAAGCGGGATGGCGATCATCAAGCAGGTGGCGGCCACCGACGGCGTGACCCGCACGAAGAGCAGGGCCGTGTCGTAGCGCCACTGGAAGAAGCGGTTGATGGCGCCTTCCGACACGAGCGCCAGCGCAAGGCCGAACACCGACCCGGCGCCCGCGACCAGCACACCCTCGATCAGGACCTGGACGAGCACCCGGCTGGTGGGCAGACCGATGAGCCGCAGCACGCCGACGGTTTCGCGGCGTTCGTCGACCATCATCACCGTGAGCGCCACCAGAAAGACCGTGGACGCGATGATCGTGACGATGGCGATGGCCAGGTGAAAGCGCTCGAGCACCCGGAATGGCCCTGCCGCCGCGCCGGCATCCGAGGTCGGCCGTGCCGCCAGGCCGGGCAGGCGGGCGTTGACGTCGCGGGAGAAGGCCGCCGCGTCGGTCCCCGGCGTGAGCCGGATGTTGATGGCGTCCACCGACTCGGCGCCTGCGGGTGCGTCGGGCGGGCTGGTGAGTGCGAGCACGTCGGGCAGGTGCAACCGCACCGCGTAGATGGCGTTGCCCAGGCGCGACGGATCGGGCGTCGGCTCGTAGATGCCGGCCACGCGGAAGTCGCGCGCGCGCGACCCGTCGGGCGGCGCCACTTGCACAATCGATCCGACCGAGAGATCCAGGGCCTCCGCGGCTTGCCGCGACACCAGGACGGCCGGGAGCTCGAGTGGGGGCGCGGTCTGCGCCGACGCGTACAGCGGCGTCAGACACAGCAGGGTCAGCGCCAGCCGCGCGAGGCCCGTCGTGTTCAACGGCTCATCTTCTCGATGCGATCCCACTCGGCGTCGGTGACCGGCATGACCGACAGGCGCGGCATGCGGGTGAGCGGAAACGACGCGAACGCAGGCACCGCCTTGATCGCGGCCAGCGTGACTGGATGGGTGAGCGCCGACACCGGCGCGATGTCCACCACGTGGGCCTTGCCGGTCTTGTCCGCCGGGTCGGGATAGGCGTCGCTCGTGGCCCTGGCGATGGCGACGACCGCCTTCTCCTTGCCGGTGTGGTAGTAGAAGACGCGGTCGCCCTTGCGCATCGACCGCAGGTGTTTCTGCGCGAGCGGGTTCTTCACGCCTGCCCAGACAGTCTTGCCGTCGCGCTCCAGCTGGCCGTACCCATAGTGATCGGGTTCTTCTTTGACGAGCCACTGCGCCATGGCTGAATTATATCGGCCTGCCGTATGCTGGCAGCGCAGAGGCGATGGCGACCACGCTCCGCTCCTTTCTCTTCGAGCAACTCTGGCAGCGCGGCGTCCGCCACATCTTCGGCATTCCCGGCGACTTCGTCCTGAATCTCTACGAGGCGCTCGAGCGCGACGGGCGCTTCGGCCTCGTCCGCCTGAGCCACGAGCCGGCGGTGGGCTTTGCCGCCGACGGCTGTGCCCGCATCACCGGCGGGCTCGGTGTCTGCTGTGTGACCTACGGCGCCGGCGGCCTCAACATGGTCAACTCGGTGGCTTGTGCCTATGCCGAGGAGTCGCCGCTCGTCGTGCTCTCGGGCGGGCCGGGGCGCATCGAGAAGCGCGCCGGGTTCCCGGTGCACCACGAGGTGAAGACGTTCGAGTCCCAGCTGCGCGTCTACGCCGAGGTCACGGAGTACAGCGCCATTCTCGACGACCGCCGCACCGCCGCCGCCCACATCTCGCGTGCGCTCGACGTGGCGGTGAAGATGAAGCGCCCCGTCTATCTGGAAATCCCGCGCGACATGGTCGAGGCCGAGATCGACCCGCCGCCGCCGGATGCGGCGTTCGAGCTGAAGACCGACGACGGCGCGGTGGCCGAGGCAGTGGCCGAAATCGTCGAGCGCCTGCTGGCCGCCGAGCGCCCGGCGTTGATCGTCGGCGTGGAAGTGCACCGCTTCCAGCTCCGCGATCAGGTCGTGCGCCTGGCGGAGCGGCTGGGGGTGCCGGTCGCGTCGTCGTTCCTGGGCCGCGGCGTCTTCCCGACGCGGCACCCGCAGTTTGCGGGCACGTACCTGGGAGTGGTGTCGCCCGCGCCGCTGCGCGACATCGTCGAGAGCTCCGACTGCGTGGTGCTGCTCGGCGAGTTGATCAGCGACACCAGCCTGGGCATCTCGGCACAACGCCTCACCGAAAGTAACCTGATCATCTGCGTGGCCCGCGAGGTCTTCGTGGGCCATCACCGCTATCACGACGCGCCACTCGAGCGCGTGGTAGCGGGCCTGCTCGACTCGACGGCCCTGGCGTCGTCGCCGGCGCATGCGCCTGCGGTGCCGGTCGCCGTGTCGTCGGGGGCCGAGCCGCGGTCGGCTGACAGCGCGCCAATGACGGTGCTCCGCCTCATCGAGGCGGCCAACGAATTTGTCGAAGCACATCCGGAAGTGCCGCTCGTGTCGGACACAGGCGACTGCCTGTTTGCGGCGGTCGAAATCCGGTCGAACGACTGCGTGGCTCCGGCATACTACGCGACGATGGGGTTTGCGATACCCGCGGCCCTGGGCCTGCAGGTGGCCAGCGGCCGCCGGCCGCTGGTGCTCGTGGGCGACGGCGCCTTCCAGATGACGGGACCCGAAATCGCGCATGCCCCCGCGCTCGGTTGCAACCCGATCGTCGTGCTCCTCAACAACACGCGCTGGGAGATGCTGCAGTCGTTCTACCCGCACGCCACCTACAACGAAACGGTGCCGTGGCCGTTCGCGCAGCTGGCGGCGTTGTGGGGCGGGCGCGGCGTGGTGGCGCCAACGCTGGGCGCCCTTCGGAGCGCCTTGCGTGCGGCGTGGGACGAGCCACGGTTGACGCTCATCGAGGTGCCGCTCGCCAAGGGCGACATTTCCCCGGTGCTCAGCCGCTTCGTCGCCGCGTTCAAGGAGCGCGTCTACCGATGAGCAGCCCTGCCTCGTGGGCCGACGCCAAGCGGCTCTTCGAAGCGGCGCTCGACATGCCCGAGGCGCAGCGGGCCGCGTTCGTGGACGCGAAGTGTGCCGGCAACGCCGCGCTGCGCGACGAAGTGCAATCGCTCCTCGCCTGGCACAAGGGCTCAACCGGGTTTCTCGAAACCCCCGCGAGCAAGGTCGTCGAGATGGCTGCCACGGCGGCCTCGCCGGTGCGGTTGAGTGGGGAGTCCGTCGGCGCCTGGCGCATCCTCGATGTCGTCGGCAGCGGCGGTATGGGCGTCGTGTATCGCGCCGAGCGCGCCGACGCCGCGTTCACGCGTCACGCGGCGCTGAAGGTCGTCCGGCCCGGCCCCGATTCCCCGCAAATCGAGCAGCGCTTCCAGCTCGAGCGCGAGACGCTCGCGGCGTTGGATCATCCCAACATCGCGCGGCTGATGGACGGCGGCACGACCGCCGACGGTCAGCCGTTCTTCGTGATGGACCTCGTGGACGGCGAGCCGATCGACCGCTATTGCGACGATCAGCGTTTGTCCATCGACGAGCGGCTGGATCTCTTCCGCAAGGTGTGCGCCGGCGTCCAGTACGCACACGAGAACCTGGTCGTCCATCGCGACCTCAAGCCCGACAACATCCTGGTCACGAAGGAGGGCGTGCCGAAGCTGCTCGACTTCGGCGTCGCCAAGATCGTCTCGCGCGACGGCGCGCCGCCCGAAGACCCTGCGGCATCCGCAGCGACCTGGATCATGACCCCGGACTACGCCAGCCCCGAGCAGGTGGGCGGGCGGCCGAGCACCACGGCGACCGACGTCTACTCGCTCGGCGTGCTGCTGCACGTGCTGCTCACCGGCGCGCGTCCCTACACCTTGACCGGCACCACGCCTGCCGCCATCGAGAAGCAGCTGCTGGAGTTCACGCTGATTCCGCCCAGCCAGCGTGCCGTCAGCAGTCCGGAGTCGGATGGGCGCGCGGCGCGCCGCAGCACGACCGCGCTCAAGCTCGCCAAGCGGCTGCAAGGCGATCTCGACGCCATCGTGTTGCGCGCGCTCGGCCGCATGCCGGCGTCGCGCTATTCGAGCGTGGAGCAACTGGCCGAAGACGTGGCCCGGCACCGCGCGCATCAGCCGGTGCACGCACGGGGGCGGACGCCCGGCTACGCCGCGCGGTTGTTCGTCCGGCGTCACCGCGGCGCGATTGCCGTGGCGGCGGTCGTGGCCGCGGTGATCGCGAGCGGCATCGTCGCCGTGCTGTGGCAGGCGTCGATCGCGGCCGACGCGCGGCGCCGTGCGGAGCGGCGCTTCAACGACGTTCGCGCCCTGGCCGGATCGTTCATCTTCGATGTCTACGACGCCATCGACGACGTGCCCGGCACGACGCCCGCGCGGCAGCTAATCGTGCGCCGGGCGGTGCAGTATCTCGACAGCCTGGCCCGGGAGGCGTCGGGTGATGCCGGCCTGCAACGCGAACTGGCGCGGGCCTTCATCCGCGTCGGCGACGTGCAGGGCAATCCCACGCGGGCCAACGTCGGCGACCCCTCCGGCGCGATTGCGAGCTACGAGCGCGCGATTGCGCTGGCCGGCGCCGTGCGTGCCGAGGCCCCGGGGGATCTCGAGGTGCTGCGCACGCTCGCCTCGGCCTACCGGCAGCGCGGGGACGTGCTCGCGCTGACCGGCGACAAGACCAAGGCGCTGGCCGATGCCGAGGCGTCCGAGCGGCTCTATGCGCAGGTGGCCGAAAGAGACGGTGCGACGCTGGACGACCGGCTCGCCGTCGGCGTGGCGGCCATCAAGCTCGGCGATCTGCTCGGCAACCCCAATTTCGAGAACCTCGGACAGGCCAGCACCGCCAACCTTGCCTATGCCAAGGCGCTCGACCGCTTCCGCCAGCTCGATCGCAGCACGCCGGACGACGTGCGCGTCCGACGCTATCTGGGCGTCACGCTCGAGCGGATCGGCACCATGCACGAGGATGCCAAGCGCTGGACCGACGCAGCGACGGCGTATCAGGAGTCCTTCGAGATCCGCCGCGATCTGGCTGCCAGTCAAGCCACGCACCGCGACATCCAGCGCGACCTCGGTATCGCGCACGAAAAGCTGGCCAACGTGCAGCGGGCGCAGTCGGGTGCGGCGATGGCCGTGGCCGAATATCGCCAGGCCCTGGCCGTGTTCGAGAAATTGGCCGGTGCGGACCCGACCGACGTGAACGCCACGCGCACCGTGGCCATCAGCCGCGAGAATCTCGGCGACGCGCTGCGGGAGAGCGGCGCCGTGACCGAGGCGCTTGCTCTGTACCGCAAGGCGCTCGAAGCCCATCGCGGCTTCATCGTCCAGGACGGCCACAACGTCCGGGCCAAGTGCGACGCGGCCCGGGTGTCCGAAACGCTCGGCGACGTGTTGGCCTCCGCGGAGGCGCCGGGGTCGTGCTTGGCCTGGCGCGAAAGCCTCCAGAGCCGGCAGGGCATGCCGGACGGGGCGGCGTGGTGCGCTGCGCCGACTGAGGTGTCGCGTGTCACGCTCAAGCTCGGTCGCTGCTGATCAACAGGGGATCCTGGGTGGCGGACGTCGGTGAGGTGACGCGGCTTCTCGAACGGGCGTCGTCCGGCGACGCCGGCGCACGCGCGACCCTGTTCGACGTCCTCTACCGCGAGCTGCGGCGGCTCGCCGAGGCGGCCATGCGCGCCGAGCGCGCCGACCACACGCTGCAGCCGACGGCGCTCGTCCACGAAGCCTTTCTGCGCCTCGCCGGCGACCACGGCCGTTTCGAGAGCCGCGCCCATTTTCTCGGCGTGGCGGCCAGCGCCATGCGCCGGGTACTGGTCGATCACGCGCGCGGCCGCAACGCCCATAAGCGCGGCCGTGGCGCCACGATCGTCACACTGGACGATCTCGACGATCTGCCGCAGCCGGCGGCGGAGGACGTCGATCTGGTCGTGCTCGACGACGCTCTGTCGCGGCTGGCCGCCCTCGACGCGCGGCAGGGCCAGATTGTGGAACTGCGCTTCTTCGGTGGCCTGTCGGTCGAAGAGACGGCGGCGGTGGTCGGCGTGTCCGAGCGCACCATCAAGCGCGAATGGCAGATGTCCCGCGCCTGGTTGCGCCGGGAGATATCCCGCACGGCGGCTGTATCTCGCCCGCCTGAATAGAGCGTCCTTCGCAGGTATGGCGGATTTGGGCCCGCTTTGGCCCTTTTGGCCCGTGGCACAGGTATTTCTCGCCATCTCTACCTGGAGGGGTCTGGTTGGTGATCGAACCAGGAGGGCTACAGGTGGATGCTGCAACGATTTCGCTGCTCGAAGGATGGGTCAAAGCGTCGCCGCTGGCCCGGCTCAAACGCCGGAGCCGCATCATCTTGTTACTGTCCAGCGGGCTGTCCCAGGCCGCCGTGGCAGCCAAGCTCGGAGTGAGTCGCAGGACCGTCGCCATCTGGCGCCAGCGATTCGTCGAAGGCGGTCCCACGACGCTTCAGCACGACCGCCCCGGCCGGGGGCGTCCCAAGGGCCGCAGCGCCGATGCCGTGGCCGCCATCAACGCCGCCATGGCCAACCCGCCGGCCGGTCAGGAACGCTGGACCGCACGCGCCCTCGCCAAACACGTCGGCGTGAGCCACTCCACCGTGCTGCGGGTCTGGCGCGATAGCCAGGAGGCGGCGCCGCACTAGGATGGCCGCGTCGCGCGGCACGCCTGCGCCAGACGAAAGGTCGCCGGATTGAGCGGCTGGTTGTTAGACCCCGAAGGCAGGATCTTGGCGGGTGGCTACCGCCGCGCGCGACGGCGGAGCCAGAGCGCTCCCGCGCCGGCTCCCCAGAGGATCAGCGTCGACGGCTCCGGAACATCGAGCTGGATGTCGTTCACGCCATCCCACGCCTCGCGCAGCGGCGCCTCATGGGTCACCGCCACGCCGCTCCGGTTGCCGCTGTCGGTCAGCACGAGGTCCGAAAACGCACTCCCGCCGCGAGTGCGGCGCGAAATGCCGAGGGTGCTGGCGATCGACTGGTCGAAGAGTCCCGGCCCGAAGGTGTAATACGCGTCGGCCGACCCCTCGTCTGACTCCTCGGCCCACACCGTCAGGCCCGCAATGGGCGCCGCGAACGATCCGCTACGGAAGGCGCCGTTGTGTTCGAGCGCGAAGAAGATCTCGAAGGTGCCCCCGGTGTAGTAGTAGGTTCTGCCCACCACCTCGCCATTGGCGTCGACGTCGAGCGTCTGATGATCCAGGGGACCGCTGCGGGCCTGATACCCTGTGTTCCACACATCCCAGCTGGAGTTGTCGAAGCCGTCGACGGCGAACCAACTGAGGTCCCAGCCGTCCTGGCTGGCGTTCCCCAGCCCGAACGTGAAGTCGGAGTTGAGGAACTCCATGAAGACGCTGGGCGCGGCTGCGACGTGTTGAGGAATGCCGAGTAGGAGCACGACGAGGGGAACTGCAATCCGCATGGAAACTCCAGGTCAGAAAATGGCTACCTCGGCTGCAAGGCAGGTGCCACGGAGGGACGGCGCGGCGTGACGGCCTTCGGCCTCGACGATCTGCGCCGCTACGCCGTGGCCCGCAGCCTTTTTCCCCCGGCCACGCTGCAGCAGGCACTCGACCGGCTTGGGTTCGTGCAGGCCGACCCGATCCGCGCCCCGGCTCGCGCCCAGGACCTGACCCTCCGCCACCGCGTGACCGGATACCGGGCGGGCGATCTCGAGCGCCAATACACGCGGCTCGACGTCCACGAAGACTTCTTCGTGAACTACGGCTTCGTCACCGGAACCGTGTCGGCGCTGATGCATCCGCGCGGCGGTCCGACGCCGTGGTCCGCGGCGCGAGGCCGCCAGGTGCGCCCGCTGCTCGACTTCGTGCGATCGCGCGGCGACGTGCATCCTCGCGAGGTCGACGAGCATTTCGCGCTCGGCACCGTGACCAACTACTGGGGCGGATCGTCGAGCGCGACCACCCATCTGCTGGACCAGATGCACTACCGCGGGCTGCTGCGCGTGGTGCGGCGGGACGCGGGCATACGCGTGTATGGCGCGCACGAGCACGACGCGCCGGCGCGCGACGCGGCCACGCGGCGGACGCGGCTCGACGCGCTCGTCGACGTGATCGTCGGCAAGTACGCGCCGCTCACGGCGTCAGGATTGAACCGGCTCGTGAAGCGGCTCCGCTACGCGGTGCCGCAGTGGTCCAACCAGCTCGATCGCGCCGTGGTGTGCGCCCGTCACCGCCTCGCGCACGCGCGGGTCGACGGTGTGAGCTGGTACTGGCCGGCCCACGAGAACCCCGCGGCGGCCACGGCAGACGAGGCCGTCCGCCTGCTGGCGCCGTTCGATCCCGTGGTGTGGGATCGTCCGCGGTTCGAGCTGCTCTGGAATTGGGAATACCGCTTCGAGGCGTACACCCCGGTGCCGAAGCGAAAGCTGGGCTACTACGCGCTCCCGCTCCTCTGGCGCGACAAGATCGTAGGCTGGGCCAACGTCGGCACCGCCAACGGCGGGATCCAGCCCGTCTTCGGCTACGCCGCGGGGCGCCCGCCGCGCGAGCGTGGGTTCCGCGCCGCGCTCGACCAGGAACTGCAGCGCCTGACGGCGAGCCTGGTGCGCGAACCCTGACCGCCCGGTGCGGCCGACGAACGCGCCGGGCCGGGCCGGGCCGTGCTACCTTCGGGCCTCGCTTCCCGAGGAGGCTCGCATGCGTATCGTGTACAGCGCCGCCGCGCTCGCCGCCGGCGCGATCCTGATTGGCGCCACGGCTGTCGCCCAGGCGCAGGTGATGTTCCCGCAGGCCGGGTGCAAGGCGACGCCCGCGGAACTCGAGGCCAACAAGAAGGTCGCGATGGAGTTCTTCCGTCCCGGCATCAGCGGGCCGGATCGTGTGGCCCTGGCTGACCCCACCTATAAGCAGCACAACCCCGCCTTCGTGAAAGGGGGGAGGGAAGCAGGGCTCGGCGACTACGACTACTTCAAGTCGCGCTTCGGTGGACCACCACGCCAGGGCGGCCCAGGCCCTGGACGTGGCCAGGCCGATGGCCCGCAACCGCCGGCCGGCAATCCGCTCGAGATCGTGATGGCCGAGTGCGACGTCGTCAGCGTCATTCACAAGAACTTCCGCCAGGACCCGACCGCCGCACCCGGTACGTGGTACGAGGTGTTCACGTTCGACACGTTCCGCGTGCGCAACGGCAAGCTGGTGGAGCATTGGGACGGCGCGGTGATCAATCCGCCAGCGCCGCCCGCGGGACGAGGGAACTGAGTCTGCGCCGGGTTATGCCGGTTCGTGGAAGATGGCCGACAGCGGCAGTCGCAGGCCCGGCAGCAGCGGCGTGGTCAGCACATCGCCACGCTCGAGCGCCAATTCGTGGACCCGTTGGTAACGGCCGTGGATCAACCGGTACACCTTGACCACGTCCAACTCCGGGTCCACGACCCAGTATTCAGAAACGGCGGCGCGTTCGTAGAGGCGGTGTTTGAGCGTCTTGTCCCGCCGCCTAGTGCTCTCCGTCGATGAGCTCGTGCCGCTTCCCATCGTCGGGGAAGAGGACGAGCTCGTCGTAAGTGAGCTTCACTCCGGACGGTGGCCGAGGCGAGTCGCCGGGCACGAGGCTCATTCTAGCGCCGGCGTCAGAAGCCGCTGCTTGCATTGGGGGGCGTCATCGCATGTACTACGGCGTCTGCTCGCGTAGGGGAGTTGATCAATGAGCGTTCGAAAAGCGGGATTCTCGCGCCGGCGGCTCCTGACGAAGGGCGCAGCCGCAGCCGCGGCCGGCGCTGCCTTGGCCGTGAGCGGCGCGGCGCCAGTCGCGGCGAGCCCGGCGCAGGGTCCCGGCCCGGCGGTCGTCACCGGTCGCACGTTTCGCGCCTGGGTGTCGCGCGGTACCGGCCGTGGCCGCACGTCGCTGCAGGACGTCACGCTGCGCCCCGTCAGTGGCCGGATGGTGGTCGTCCGCACCGAAGCCACTAATCTCTGCTACTCGAACGTCGGCGTCGTGCTGGGCATCCAGGCGCAGCCGCCCACCAACGGTCCGGTCACGCCGGCCGCGGCGGGTGGGACGCTGGTCGGCACCGACAACATGGCGCTCATCCAGGGTCACGGTGGCATCGGGGTCGTGGAGGCCGTCGGACCCGAAGTTCGACGCGTGCAGGTGGGCGACCGCGTGTGCGTCTCCGGTACACCCCAGTGCGGCTCGTGCTACCACTGCCTGCGCGGCCGCGCCGACATCTGCCAGCTCCTTGGGCGCAACCTGGCGTCGGACCTCCTGCCGGTGGCGGATCTGCGCGACGGCACGCCGGTCTATTCCAACTCGCACATCGGCGGCCTCAGCGAGCTGATGGTGACGTGGGAGGAGTGGATCGTGCCGGTCGTGTCGAAGGCCAGCAACGTCGATCTCGGCATGGTGTGCAGCTGCGTCAGCGTCGCGGGCCTGGGCGCCACCACGTCGGGCACGCTGGCCACATTGGCGCCAGGCTCCGCCGTGGCGGTTGTGGGCTGCGGTCCGCTCGGGCTCAGCGCCGTGCAGGGCGCCCGCATCGCCGGCGCCTCGACGATCATCGGCATCGACCCCATTCGGGCGCGGCGCGACGTGGCGATGAAGGTCGGCGCGACTCATGTACTCGACCCCAACGTGGAAGGCGACAAGCTGATCGAGCGCGTGCGCGCGCTCACCGCCGGGCCGACGAACCGCACGTGGAGCGGCGGACGCGACTCGGGCGGGCGGCGGAGCGGCGCCGGGGCGGATCTCGTAGTCGAGGCCGCGGGTGCGGAGTTCGTGCGCTCGAAACTCGAGTCGGGGCCGGATCCGACCGGCATCCTGCCGATGCAGCAGGCCTACCAGATGGCATCGGCCGGCGGCCACGTCATCACGACCGGTCTCGTGCGCGGCACGATCGCGCTGCCGGCGTTCCTCTTCGCCATCGGCGGCGTGACGCACTCGGGTGGGCAGGCCGGCGGCGCCAACCCGATGCGCGACATCCCTCGCTTCGTCGAGATGCTGCACGCGGGGCGCTACGACCCGAAGCCGCTCGCGACGCGGGTGGTCGGTCTGCGCGACGTGATCGACGCCTACGAGGAGGTCGCCTACCGCACCACGATCACTGCGCTGATGGTCCTGTAGAGGGCGGTCTCTGGACGCCCTGATGATGGCGATGCCGTTGATGTAGAGGGCGGTCTTTAGACCGCCCTTGAACGACCGTGAGCCGCTACCTGTCGCGAGCCAGTCCGAGGCTGCGAATGCGCTTGTGGAGGTTGGTGCGCTCGATGCCGAGCAGACGCGCGGCGCTCGACACGTTCCAGTCAGTCTGATCGAGTGCCCGACGGATGCGGTCGCGCTCGGCCGAGTCGCGCGTTTCGTGCAGGCCGGACGGCCGCGCGGCCGGCGGCGTCCGGATCTCGATCGGGAGCACGTCGGTCCCGATGCGATCGCCGGGGCTCAGAATGGCCATGCGCTCGACGGTGTTGCGCAGTTCGCGGATGTTGCCGGGCCAGCCGTAGCGCTCGAGCACCGGCACCACGTCGTCGTCGAACGCCTTCGGACGAAAGTTGTTGCGGGCGCAGAACTCGGCCAGGAAGTAGGCCGCGAGCTCGCCGATGTCCGGCACCCGTTCGCGCAGCGTCGGCACGCGAATCGGCACCACGCTCAGGCGGTAGAAGAGGTCCTCGCGGAACTTGCCCTCGGCAATCCGCTCGTCGAGCCGGCGGTTGGTGGCCGAGATGACGCGGACCGAGACGCGGATCGACTGCTCGCTGCCGAGGCGCTGCACCTCGCCGTCCTGCAGCACGCGCAGCAGCTTGGCCTGCGAGGCCTCGTGCAGGTCGCCCACCTCGTCGAGGAAGATGCTGCCGCCGTCAGCCAGTTCGAACTTGCCGCGGCGCATCGTCGCGGCGCCGGTGAATGCACCGCGTTCGTGCCCGAACAGCTCGCTCTCGATGAGCTCGGTGGGAATCGCGGCGCAGTTCACCTTGATGAAGGAGCGCGCCGCGAACGGGCTCTCGCGGTGGATGTGAGCCGCCAGCAGTTCCTTGCCGGTGCCGGATTCGCCGGTGAGCAGCACGCCGGCGTCGGAGCGCGCCACCTGCGTGGCTTCGGTGAGCGCGCGGCGGAAGGCGTCGCTCCTGCCGATCATTGTCGGTCCGTCGCCCACCAGCTCGCGGAAACGCTGGTTCTCGCGCTGCAGGTCCGAGCGTTCGAGCGCGTTCTTGACCACGAGCAGCACGCGATCGCGGGCGAGCGGTTTTTCGAGGAAGTCGAATGCGCCGCCACGGGTCGCGTCGACCGCGTCGCGAATGGTGGCGTGCCCGGAGATCATCACCACCGGCGTGGAATCGTCGCTCTGCCGGATGGCGCGCAACAGATCGATGCCGTTGCCGTCGGGGAGGCGGACGTCGAGCAGGTACAGGTCGGCCCGCCCGGGGCTCCGCTGGGCCTGGAACTCCGCCACCGACCCGCAGATCGTCACGCTGTAGCCTTCGCCCTCGAGGATGAGGCGCAGCGACAGGCCGATGTTGGGTTCGTCATCGACGATGGTGACGCGGTGCTTCCGGCTCATGTCAGCTTGTGTGCCGGGTCTGAAGACCCGGGGCCACGCTCATACGATCCGGGGCCACCCGCAATTGGCAGGACGACGCGGAACCCGGCGCCGCCGAGCGCACCCTCGACGAGGGTGATGTCGCCACCCATTCGCAGCGCGTGCTTCTTGGCGATCGACAGCCCCAGCCCCATCCCGTGCTTCTTGAACGTGATCGTCGGTTCGAAGAGCGTCCGCGCCGCTTCTGCACCAAGGCCGGGGCCGGAGTCGTGGATTTCCACCACGACCTCGTGGCCCTGCTGCCGGGTGGTGGCTTCCACCGTCCCGCCGGGTCCCGCCGCTTCGGCGCCGTTTTCGAGCAGGTTGATCAGGATGCCCTTCACCAGATCGGCGCCGGCGTAGACCTGCGGCGTCTGGGCATCGAGGGTACACCGGTAGGTCGTCTCGGGATGTGCCGGCTTCAGCAGCGACACGCGCTCGGCGACGATGGCGTTGATATCGAGCGGCTCGGCGCTGACCGGCGGCTCGCTGGCAAACTCCGAGAACGCGCGTACCCGGCGCTCGAGCGTCTCGATTTCGCCGATCACGATCTGCGCCGCCTGCTGCATGAACTCCCGGTCGCTCTGCGGCTGCCGCGCGACCATCTCTTCGACGGTCAAGCGGATGGGGGTGAGCGAGTTCTTCAACTCGTGCGCGGTCTTGCGCGCCAGCGTCTCCCAGCTCGAGACCTGCGTCAGGTAGACGAGCCGTTCGCGATTCCGGCGCAGCTGCTCGGCCATGTGGTTGAAGGCGCCGACCGCGCTGCCCACCTCGTCGTCGCGGACCATGGCCAGCCGCTGATCCCAGTCGCCGGCGGCAAAGCGGGTGAGCCCCGCGGTCAACGACTGAATTGGCCGGCTGATGCGGTGGGCGATGAAGATGAGCGGGGCGAGCGACACCAGCCACACGAGCGCCACCAGCAGCAGCAGGGTCAGCGTGAAGCCGCGGCGGAGGTCGCGTCCTGCCATCGAACCGACCAGTTCGCGCGCCTGACGGAGCTGTGCCGCCAGCTCCTGCATGTGGATGCCGCCGAGCTCGCGGCTATAGACCTCGACGCGGCCCGCCGCCCGGGCCATGTAGTCGAGACGGTCGCCCCCTGGGCCCGAGAGCGTGAAGCGCTCGTCCTCGCCGCTCTCCCAGAACGCACGTACGGCCTCTGGCGCGGCGCCGGGCTCGTCCATCGTGAACGACGTGGCGGTGAGGCGCGCCGCTGCCGCGTCCTGCTTGAGCGATCGTCGTTCGCGCTCGTAGAACTGCCGCATGGTGGCTTCGAGCGTGCGCGACAATCCGTCGAGCTCCTCGGTGGTGGCGTAGCCCAGACTGCGGTCGAGCAGTGACGTTGTAATCCAGATCGTTGCGCCGAGCGGCAGCAACGTGGCCACGAGAAAGGCCGCGACCAGCCGGTTGCGCAGGCTATGCACGCATCAATTGCCGATCCGGAAGGGGCCGGCCTCGAGTGTGCGCCCCGGCGTTTCGTCCGGCCGCCGCCGGCTCAGCGCCTCGATCAAGGTGCGTAGCGTGAAGGGCGACTCGGTCTCGACCTGGGGCGGCTGGTCCTGCACCCGGTACTCGACGCGAACCCAGAAGGGCAGGTCGCGCGCGAAACGGCCGATGGCCGTGATCGGAATCGCCATGTTCTCGAGGCACCAGGCCTCGGCGTCGCGGGCCAGCAGGTGCGAGATGGAACGTAGTGGGCTTCCCGCGCGAGTGACGGCGTAGCGCTGCTCCCACAAGTCGAAGCTCAGGGTGAACGACTGCCGGTTCTGCGTGACCGCGGCGCCCTGGGCCGCCTTGTCCAGAATCGTCATCTCGAAGTCCACGCGCACCGACCGTCCGTCTTTCAGATGATCGGCCACCGCGCCTTCGATGAGACGCAAGCCGGTGCCGCGCACCTGGAGCATGTCTCCCGCTGCGCGCACCGTCAAGGACTGCGCCGCGGCCAGGCTGGGGGAGGCGGCATAGACCAGGGCCAGCAGTGCGACCCGCCACACATGCGCTGCGGCCGCGGTCAAAACCGCACTCCGATCATGAATGTTGCGCCGGCATCAGGGGCGTTCAGTGGAAACGCGACGGTCACGAACAGGTTGTCGTTGTGGTAGCCGAAGCCGGTGGAGGCGCGCAGGTCGCGCCTGCCGCCGCTCTCCCAGACCGAGCCGCTGTCGAGGAACAGCGCCGCGCCGTAGAAGCGGTACTCGAGCGAAGAATGGAAGACGCGGTTGCCGCCGATGGGGGCCAGGTCGAATTTGTTCCAGCCGCGCAGAGTGGCCGAGTCACCCAGGGTGAAGCGCTCGAAGAGTGGCGCCCCACCGGTGATGCCGCCGCCGAAGGCGTCCGCGATGATGTTGCTGTGACCGCCCTCGAACTCGTAGCGGGCATGGCCGAGGTGTCGCGTATACGAAAGATCGCTGCCAAGTCCGTCTGCCGACGCCCGCACGTCGTAGCCGGCTTCGACGCTCTGCCGCATACGCCGGTCGCGATCCCAGCGCTGGCTGTAGACCAGCGAGCCGGTGACCGCACTCGCCATCTGCGAATCGGGCGAGTCGTGCAGCGACTCGAGACTCGACAGGCTGACGCCGCCGCTGGCGCGGACGTGGCGGGCCAGGGCCACGGTCAGCGACGGCTCCACGGTGATCCGCTGGCGATAGGGCTCGGCGACGAGCGGATTGGCCTCGAGCGCGGCCAGCGTCGGCGCGCGCCAGGTGTTGTTCAGCCACGACGCCTCGAGACTGGCGGCGATGCGCTCGGTGCCGATGTGCCGGTGCTCGAAGCGGACGCGGACGCCGGAGTACTCCTCGACGAGGGTGTCGTTGTCGTCCATCGCGAAGCCGAGCGTGACGCGCTGGTCGCGTTGGCCGATCGGGATGTCCTGCAGGCCGCTCCACCCTGCGTCGGAGTGGTAGACATATTTCGAGCGGGGTTTCGCGAACGGTATCCAGCGCAGCCCTTCGGTCTCGGAGAACTTGAAGACCACGCGGATTTGTCCAGGCCGCGTGCCGCGCTCGATGCGCCGCGCCACGACGTAGCCCGGCCGCTCGGCCTTCAGCTCCTCGACGAGCGTGTCGGCCACGGCCGGGTCGAGCCGCGTGCCCACCAGCGCCTGCAGCCGGTCGCGCAGCGCCGCGCTGATCTCGTGCTCCTTCAGGCCTTCGATCTCGACGCTTTCGACCACATAGCGGGCGTTGATGTTCGAGCCGAGGCCGGCGTCGTCGCTGATGCGCGCCACGACGAAGAAGACGCGCACCCCGCCGCCGTCCCGCGCGTCGATCCGGACGGCGACGACCACCTCGGGGCGTTCTTCCTCGATGCGGCGGGCGAGCTGCGTCACGTCGGGCCGGGCGAGCGGCTTGCCGGCGAGGCCGTCGATGTCGCGCCGCAAGCCCGGACTGAGCTCGTCGGCGGGAAAGCCGAGGACCTCGGCCGACTCGATGGGGGCGCCGTCCGCGGGTTCGGAGTCCTGCGCGCCGGCTGGTGGCGCCGGCGCGCTCAGGATGCAGAGCAGGAGCAGGGTGAGGATTCGCATTGACGCCGACGAGGCAAGCAGCGCGCCATTCTACAAGTTGTTGATCGCGAACGGGTTCGACCTGCCATGAGGTGTGAAGCCACGGCACACCTGTGGCGCGCCCGCCCATCGGCCTGCCCCGGACACGGGGAACTCCGCGGAGAATCGCATCGTCCACGTGGGCAAGCAACGTGCAGTGGCACCCGCACAACCCGTCACTCCACAGGAGGCCCTGATGCAGCTGGTGCTCGTTGGTTCGCTCGGTGTTCTGGCGCTCGGCTCGCTCGCGCTCGCGCAAGCGCCGCGGCCGGCGACGGCGGATGACTTCACGATCGAGCGGCCGTTCGTGGAGGGCGGCCGCGTGCGCCTGCAGTTGGCGTCGGGCGACTACATCGTGCGCGCTGGTGCCAGCGACCGCATCGTGCTTCGCTGGGTGGCCGACGACGAGGCGCGCATCAAGGATCTGAACGAGCTGACGGTGGACGTGCAGGTGGCCGGTTCCACGGCGACCATCGTCACCGACGGCCCAGCCAAGCACGTGGAGTTCGTGATCGAGCTGCCGGCGCGTTCCAACGTGCACCTGCGCATGCGCGCGGGCGAGATCCAGGTGAAGGGGATCGACGGCCACAAGGACATCCGGATGACCGCCGGCGACTTGAAGATCGGCGTCCGCCGCGAGTCTCTGGCGCGCGCGCACGCGTCGGTGACGTTCGGGGACCTCGATGCCCGTGCGCTCGGCATCTCGAAGAGCGGCGTCAAGCGCTCGCTCGACTGGATCGGCGGCGGCACCTATGCCCTGGATGCCCGGCTCGGTGCCGGCGATCTCACCCTCGCCAAGATCCCCTGAGCGGCAGCGTAGAGGGCGGTCTTCAGACCGCCCTGGGGGCCCTGTAACGAAACGGCGGCTCACCCCACAAGGGAGGTGTAGCGCGGATCTGGACGCCAGACGGTCCGCCCATCCAGGAGAGCCGCCGTGATTGCACTCGATGTCCAGCCCCGCGTAAATACCAGAAACGATTCGCCTTTCCGCTTCCTCGGGTGTCCCACCACGCTGCGGGCGACCGCCGCCACGACCAACGGCGCCTTCGGCTTGATCGAAAACACCCTGCCGGCCGGATTCGCCTCGCCGTACCACGTTCACAAGAACGAGGACGAGGCGTTCTACGTGCTCGAGGGCCAGGTCGCTTTCGTCTGCGGCGGGGAGTGGTTGACCGCAGGTCCGGGCGCCTACGTCTTCGGGCCGCGCACCGTTCCGCACGGCTTCAAGGTGCTCGGCGAGTCTCCGGCTCGCATGCTGCTGCTCTGCGCGCCGGGAGGGTTCGAGCAGTTCGTCCTGGATCTGGGCGAGCCGGAGCCCGCGCCGGGGGCATCCCCGTCCGCGCCGGACATGGGCATGCTCATGTCCGCGGCCGCCAGATTCGACATCGAAATACTAGGCCCGCTGCCCGAGTAGAACGCGGCGCCGGCTGCCGCCGCCGGCGCGCTCAAACGGCCATGGCAATCGCAGCCGCTAGAATGAGTGGCGATGAGCGCCGAACTGAGCGAGGCCGATCTCGCTCTGCGGATTGCGGAAGGTAATGGTGAGGCGGAAGCGGAGGTGTGCCGGCGGATGGGCCCGCGGATTCGGCTCTATGGCCTGCGTCATCTCCGCTCGCCGTCAGCGGCGGACGACCTCATGCAGCAGGTGCTCTTGAAGCTGATCGAGGCGCTGCGCGCGGGTCGCCTGCGTGAACGCGACAAACTCGTGCAGTTCGTGCTGGGGACGTGCCGGATGACCGTGCTCGACCTGCGCCGCAACACACGCCGTCAGGAGCGGCTGCTCGAGGCGTTCGGGGCCGACCTCGTGCCGGCGCCGCCAGCCATGCCGACCGTCGACAGTGGACGGTTGTCGGGCTGTGTGCAGGCGCTGAAAGAGCGCGAGCGCAGCGTGGTGGTGCAGACCTTCTATGACGAGCACAGCTCTGCCCGGGTGGCGCGGTCGCTCGGGATTTCAGAGGCCAACGTCCGCGTGATCCGCCATCGGGCACTTCGGCAGCTCCACGCGTGCCTGGAGACACCGGCATGACGGCGTCTGACGGCGGCGCCCGCGCGGCCTGTGCGACGCCGATCGACGCGGTGGCGTTGATGGACTACTGGCTGCGGGCGCTGCCCGCGCTCGACGAAGAAACGGTGGAAACACATCTCATCGGCTGCGACGCGTGCGGTGACCGCTTGCGGGCGGCGATCGCGCTCGCAGAGGGCCTCCGCGAGCTCACGCGATCGGGCATGCTGCGCGTCGTCGTCAGCGATGAGTTCGTGCGGCACGCCACCGAGTCGGGTCAGCGGGTTCGCGAGTACTCGGCCATGCCCGGCGACGCCGTGCAGTGCACGGTGTCGGCGGACGACGACTACCTCGTGGCACGGCTCGGCGCCAATCTCAGCGGCGCCAGCCGCGTGGACCTCAGTTTCTCGATCCCGCACGGTGGTGAAATCGGCCGGCTCGAAGACATTCCCGTGAACGCCGAGACCGGTACCGTGGTGTATCAGGAGTCGATCGCGTTTGCGAAGAGCTCGCCCGACAGTTCCATGATCATGCGGTTGTTGACCGTGGACGTGGATGGCGGGGAGCGCCTCCTCGGCGAGTACGCGTTCCACCACACGCGCACGATTCCCGGCCCACCCGGCTGGTAGCGCCGTCGCCTTAGGGCTCCGGCCGGAATAAGGTTGTCAAGTTTGGGCGCCGAGGCGCCCGTCCGGCAAGGCGCGAGGAGCGCGCATACCGGGTGTATGTAAGCGACGAGCAACGCAGCCCGACGGGATGCATCGGTGGCCAAACTGGCAACCTTATTCCGGCCGGAGCCCTTAGTTCGCCGCGGCGCGCTGAACCCGACCGAGGAGCTCGCCGAACCGTGGATCGCTGCGGACCGCCGCCGGCCACGGGAGCAGCTTCATGCGCACGAGGTCGCTCGACCGCTCGTCCAGGGCCCGGTTCAGCTGCTTGAATGTGTTCTCGGATTCGCCGAGGCCCGCGTGCACGAGGGCGAAGTCGAGCGGCGAGGTGTAGTGCGTGGCGGCCTCGGTCTGCAGGCCGGCCAGCACCGCGCGCGCCTCGTCAACCCGGCCGGCCACGCCGAACGCCTGCCCCAGATAGCCGACGCCAATCCGCCCACCCGAGGCCTCAACGGCGGCGCGCAGCGACTGCACGGCGTCCTCGTAGCGGCCCTCGACCAGCCGGAGACATCCGAGATGGAAGTGGGCGAGGCCGAACGACGGATTGAGCAACAACGTCGTCTTCAGCTGTTCGACCGCCTCGCCCCGCCGCCCGAGCAGCTCGAGCGCGTAGGCGTGATGGCAGCCGATCACCGGCGACAGCGGATCGAGCACCGCCGCCTTCCGCACCGATGTCAGGGCCTCGTCGAACCGGTCGCGGGCAAACAGCACCCAGGCGAGCCACTGGTGTCCGCTGGCATACGCGCTGTCGAGCTCGATGGCCCGGAGCAGCGACGCTTCGCTGCCCGCGTAGTCACGGTCGAACATCAACTGGGAGAAGCCGCGCGACGCGTGCGCCTCGGCCAGCTCGTCGTCGATTTCCAGGGCGCGCCCCGACGCGCTCTTGGCCTTGGGATAGGCTTCGATCGGCGGGAGCACGTTGTAATACCCGAGCAGGTTGAGGGTGTCGGACAGACCGGTATAAGCGAGCGCGTACCCGGGATCCCGTTCCACCGCCTTCTGGAAGTGGCCGATCGCCTCCTGAAACGACGCCGGGGTGCGCTTGTTCCAGTGAAAGCGCCCGCGCAGGTACGACTGGTAGGCGTCCGGGTCGTCCGTGCGCCGGCGCGACCGCTGGTTGATGATGCCGGAGAGGGTGCCCCGCGCCAGCTGGCCGCGCATCTTCTCGACGATGGCCCGCGCGATCTCGTCCTGGATCGCGAACACGTCGTCCAGGTCGCGGTCGTAGCGTTCGGACCACAGCTGCCGCCCGTCGCGCACGTCGGTGAGCTGCACCGTGATGCGCAGGCGGTTGCCGGCCTTGCGCACCGAGCCCTCGAGAATCGTCGCGACGCTGAGGCGCTGCCCGATCTCGGCCACGTCCGCCGTCTTGCCCTTGAACTGGAACGCGGCGATGCGGGACGCCACGTGCACGCCGTCGAGCGCGCCGAGATAGGAGATCAGCTCGTCGGCCAGCCCGTCGCAGAAGTACTCCTGATCGCGGCCCGGGCTCATGTCGGCGAACGCCAGCACGGCGATCGACGCGCCCAGCGTCCGCCTGTCCGGGCGCGGGAGGTCGCCCATGATGATCGGCACGGTGTCGGGCACCACCACGTCGCGCAGGGTCTCGTCGAGCTGACGCGCCAGTTCCCGCGTGGAGTCGTACCGCCCGGTCGGTTCTTTCGCGAGGCAGCGCTGCACGATGGCGTCGAGCGCCTTCAGCACCGGTTGCCGTGACGAGAGCGGTGGCGGCATGTCGCGCAGGATCGCGGTGAGCACTTCCACCGGCGAGTCGCCGGCGAAGGCGCGCTTGCCCGTGACCATCTCGTAGATGATCGCCCCCAGCGAGAACTGATCGGTGCGGAAGTCGGCTGGCGCGCCCTTGCACTGCTCGGGCGACATATAGCCGACCGTGCCGAGCACCATGCCCGGGTTGGTGGTGATGGCGGGCGTGGAGAAGATGCCGGTGCGGGCCTCGGGATCCGGCGGCGGCGTGCGCTTGGCCAGGCCGAAGTCGAGCAGCTTCACGTAGCCGTCGCGCGTCACCATCACGTTCTCGGGCTTGAGGTCGCGGTGCACGATGCCGGCGTCGTGCGCCTTGGCCAGGGCGCGGCCGATCTGTGCGGCGAGTTGGAGGCTCTGGGCGAGCGGCAGCAGGTCGTGGACGATCAGCTGGCGCAGCGTGGAGCCCTCGATCAGCTCCATCGCCATGTAGCGCAGCGAGTCGGCGCCGCCGATGTCGTAGATCGTGACGATGTTGGGGTGATTGAGAGCCGAGGCGGCGCGCGCCTCCTGTTCGAAGCGGAGCAATCGTTCGGCGGTGCCGCCGCCCGCGACGGCGGGAAGAACCTTGAGTGCGACCTTGCGGTTCAGGCGCAGGTCGAGGGCGCAGTAGACCTCGCCCATGCCGCCGACGCCGAGAACCGACAGCACCTCGTACGGTCCCAACTGCGTGCCGGCGGAAACGGGCATTGACTTTGAATTATATCGGTGTGAAGTCCAACCCCACGGTAGTCTTGCCATCCCCCGACGGAATCTGCATCAGCGCGCGCGCCTGGTCGCGCAGCGCGAACATCCGCGCCATGCCCTCGGTCATGCGATCGGGGCTGCCGTTGAACGCCGCCTCGAGCGCCGCGAGCAGCTGGCCGTAGCCGTGCCCGAACGCCTCGAGTGCGCCACGCAGCTGCGAGCCCCTGGGGTAGTCCGCGGCCCGCGCATTCGCCCGGATGGGATACACCGCGTCGAAGTCGACGTCGATGCGTGCGCCGCGCGGTCCGCTTTTCGGCGTGTCTCCTGTGCGGTACGACCGCCCTTTCACCAGCTGCAGGAACCGGTAGTAGTGCGCCGGCTCGCGGCCTTCGCCGCAAATAGACTGGTCGGCATCGAACACGCTGTCGTGTGCCCCCTCGCCCTGCTCGGAAATCTCCCTGATCGCTTGGTGCGCGGTATCCCGGTCCGCGACGACGGTCAGCCTGCCGGCCGCGTAGTAGGCCTCGGGCTGGATCTGCCGCGCGGACTTGCCGCTGAACACCGTCTTCTCACCGAGCTGCTCGCACAACTCGTCGATGCCGTCGCGCACCGCCGCATAGAACTGCGCGATGGTGTGGAACTTCCTGGCCTCGGGTCGTGCCCGTGGCCCCTCCGGCCGCTCGATTGCCAGGAACGTCTCGAGCGCGCGTTTCGAGAACCGCTCGATATTGATCTCGAACCGGTCGCCACTGAAGGGGAGCCGGTGCGGATAACGCGGGACGAAGCCGCGGTGCGTCAGCGACGGCTGCCCGCCGACCGCGTTGAGCAGGTTGGCGGCCAGCGTGAGGTGCAGCATCTCCTCGAGCATGACGCTGCGGATGATCTCAACGGCCTCGACGTTCGTGGTGTCCTTGAGCGAGATCCAGGCCGTGAAATATGGCGGGATCGTCGCGTGCTCGACGGCGAGCGCCGCCTGCAGGTGCTCGCGCAGAGACTCGATCGTCCAGCTCACCGCAGCTCCCTCAGCATCGCGTCGGCGGCGCGAAGCGACAGCGCCGCGGCGGTGAGGGTCGGGTTCGCCGTGCCGATCGTGACCTGGTTGCCCGCGCCCACGACATACAGGTTGGGGTGGTCCCAGGCCTTCATGTTGCGGTCGGTCACCGAGTCCTTGCGGCTGCTGCCCATGCGGTGGGTACCCACGATATGGCCCGACCCCATCAGGTTGTAGCCGGTGCCGTTGTAGGTGACGCGCTGATAGCCGCCCGGCGCCGGGTCGACGAACACCGTTTCGTCCTGCACGTTCGCGAACCTGGCAATGGTCGGCCACACCGTCTTCACCGCCGTCTCGATGCCCTCGAGCGAATAGTCGGCGTAGCTGTAGGACAGCACCGGCTTGTAGTTGCCCAGCTGGTCGCGGTGTTTCGGATCGATCGTCACGCGGTTGGTGGGGGTGGGCAGCTGCTCGAACATGAAGCCGATCTTCACCATGCGCGACATCCGATGCGCCAGCTGCCGGCGCAACGCGGCGCCGTAGGTTTGCTGGCCGAGCAGGAGGCTGATCTGATTACCCGGCTCGCTGCTCCAGCCCCAGTTGGCGAGGCTGGCGCGGAAGGAGGCGTGCACCTGCCGGAACCTGCCGTCGCGGAGGCTCTCCACCCCGCTGGTCGTGTCGGGCCCGCGGAACGGGTAGACCGGCGTCGGCGAATAGCCCCACACATAGAGATAGGGATGGTCCATCAGGTTGCGGCCGACCTGGCCGCTGCTGTTGGCCGCGTTCGACGCCAGGAGCAGCGTCGTGTTTTCGATGGCGTTGGCCGCCAGCACGACCAGCGTCCCGTGCGCCGTCTCGACGCGGAACTTGCCGCCGCCGGGTTTTTCGTAGTGTTTGTATTCGACGCCGGTGATGCGGCCGGTCTCCGGGTCGATCACCAGCTTCGACGCCACGCACTGCGTTCGGATCTCTACCGTCGGCTTGCGCGCCAGCACCGCGATCGTCTTGAGCGCGCTGTACTTGGCTTGCACGGGGCAGAGCGGCATGCACACCGAGTTGCCCTGGCAGCGCTGCCCCTGGTCGCGGTCGCCTACCGCCGGCACCGCGTCGTAGCCCTCGCCGAGCGAGTACTTCGGGTTCGGCGTCGAGTTGCGGGCCACAGGAATCGAGATGACCTTCAACGGATAGTTGCCGCCAAAGAGCTTGACGCTCTTGCCGGTGAGTGCGGCGTCGAAGAACTGATCGACGCGGCTCTGCGGCATGCGGTGCATCGGGTAGACGTAGCCCTCGGGGAACCAGACGCCGAAGAAGCGCTGGTCTTCGACGTCAGCCGCCACGCCGAGCTCGGCTTCCGCACGCCGGTAGGCGGGCTCGAGGTCGTCGTAGGTGATGGGCCAGTCGAGCGCCTGCCCGTAGGTGGTCTGCATGCGGAAGTCGTTCGGTACCAGCCGCAGCGACGTGCCCTGCCAGTGGAGCGTTGTCCCGCCGAGCATGCGCAGGTAGTCGCTCATGAACTGCATGGGCGTGTCGTATGTGTAGTACGGTTCGGGCGCGTTCGGGATGCCCGGCGACGGTGCCGCCGCATTCCAGGGATACGGACCGTTCGGCATGCCGCGCACTCCGCCTTCGGTGTACAGCGTTTGCAGGTACTGGCGGTAGGTATCGGGGTTCATCGCGCCCTCGATGCCCGCTTCGAGGATCAGCACCGACCGGCCAGCCTGCGAGAGCACGCGTGCGACCAGGGCGCCGGCCACGCCCCCGCCGACGATCACTGCGTCGTAGTGTGGCGCGCTCATGAGCTCTTTCCTTCGCCGAGGCGGGTTTGAAGACCCGCGGCCACGTTGTCTCCGAAGACCGGGTCGATCGACCAGCTGCCGTGGCCCGTCGGATTGGCGCCGGGCGGATGCGCGCCGGCCGCGCGATAGGCGAGCTGCGCGGTGTAGGCCTGCGCCGACGGCACGATTTTCTGGGTGGCCGACCAGCCCTTCGGTTTCGGGCTGCCGACACCGCTGTACCAGGAGGCCGCCAGAGCCGGCCAGAAGCCCTGGTACCACAGCATGATCAGGCTCGCGCACATCGGCCACACGGTGGGCGAGGGGAGGACGTCGATGCGCATCGCCTCGGCCCGTGCCGCTGCCGACCCGTGCTGCAGCACGGCCGCCGCAGCGTCGTAGAACAGCGCCATGGCCTTGGCCCCGGTCTGCTGCTCGAGGACGCCGAGAAACGAGTCCACGTTGCCGGTGCCTTCGAGATCCGTCTCGCTGTAGCCGGTCAGCTCGGCCGAGAAGGCGAGGAACAGGGTGCGCTTCGCGCTGGCCTTCATGGCGGGCGTCTACTTCCGCTGGTCGGTCCGCCTAAAGGCGGACCCTACGATGGTCTCGGAGAGCAACGTGTGGCCCGACGCGGCTGCCGGCTGCGACTCGAAGAGCAGCACGCCCACAGCCGCCGGGTTGCCCTTGAAGACCGCGGCCATCTCCTTCTGCATCACGTGCTTGGCATTGCCGACGATGAGCTGTACGGCGGCGGCGGGGAGCGGGGCAATCGGCGAGGTCGCCGCGGTGCTGAACCAGCTCTTGAACACCCCGAAGATCACACGGGCCGACGTGACCATCTGTTTCTTCTTCTTCACGACGAGGTTGGCATAGGCCGGCACTGGCGAGAACGCCACGATGCCCGGCGCCGGCACGCCCGGCGCGTTGGTGTTGACCTTGAGGTCGAAGATGTAGGGGAGCTGCGACTTGGGCGCCGTTGGCGTGGCGTAGCAGCGAATCCACCAGGTCGTCACCAGCGGGTCGTTCACGTCCGGCACCGCGAAGTCGAAGGAGGCCACGAACTTCACCTCGCCGTATTTCTGGCTGCCGGCCTGCACCGCAACGGCGCTGTCGCAGGGCACGTTGATGCGGTAGTTGCCGTAGGTCTTCGACTGGTCCTGACCCGTGAGGTATTCCGCCACCGTGAGCGCCGGCTCCTGGCCCGCCTTGTATTTCGGGAAGACCACGGCGTTGAACTCCACTTCGTCCACGAACGACGAGTAGTTGCTGCCGAAGCCGGCATAGCGCTCGAAATTGAGGTTCACGAGCGCCTTGCCGTCGAAGATGCCGGGTTCGAGGCCGGTGCCGGCGAGCAGCGGGCGCACCACGCTGGCCGGGACGCTGTAAAACACCATCAACGATTGCAGCGACCCGTAGTTGAAGTTCCCGAGCGAGGTGGTTTCTTGCGCTTTTGCCATGCCGTCCTCCGGGTGAGCGAGTATTCTAGCGGCCCAGCTCATGAAGACACCCAACAGAATGCCCCCCGTCCAGACAATCGACCGCGCCGCCATCGACCGCGTCATCACAACCAATCTCTCGCGTTTGAAGCAACCGGGCGTGCTGACGGTGCGGCCCGGCTATGAGTTTGCCGGTGGCCGTATCACCGGTCGGCCCGCGATCGTGGTGACCGTGCAACGCAAGCGGGCGCGCGTGTCGCCCGGCCACCAGCTGCCCGACGAGATCGACGGCGTCCCGGTGGACGTGCGCCCGTCCACGGCGATGCAGCGGCTGCGGGCGAAAGCGCCGGCCAAGCACGCACTGCTGGCGCGATTCGGATCGCAGAAATATCGCGAGCCCGAGTGGCCCTACGAGCGCCGTGTGTCCGACGGCAAACTCCTGTCGGGGCTGCACCCGCCCCGCCACCCGGCGTGGAACGCGATGGCGAAGAAGCCGGAGATGGCCTACACACCAGCCAAGCTGCCGCTCAAGAAGGTATCGCGGCCGATGACGATTCTGGCCTGCGCGAGTCCCGACGCCGGCTTCACCGTGCTCGCCGACTTTCTCGAGGCGGCCAGGAGCCGGCTCACCATCGCCCTCTACGATTTCACCTCCGGCGACATCCTGCGCACGCTGACCGGCGTCATCGGGAAGCGGCGCCTGGCCTACAAGATGGTCCTCGACCATCCATCCCTCAATGCCACCGCCAACCAGAGCGACGAGCAGACCGTGCAGGCGATCGGCAAGGCCGACCGCAACGCCACCGTGATGTGGGCGCTCACCCAGACCGATCCCGACACCAGCAAGTGGATTTTTCCGAGCGCGTATCACATCAAGGTCGCGGTGCGGGATGGCAACGCCTTCTGGCTGTCGAGCGGCAACTGGAACGTGAGCAATCAGCCGAATTTCGCCGCCGACGCGCCGAGCCGCGGCGCGCTCGACACGGCCGATCGCGACTGGCACGTGGTGGTGATGGACGAGGGGCTGGCGAAGCTGTACGAGACCTACATCGAGCACGACTTCCAGGTGGCGAGCGGCGCGCAAGCCGACAAGGCCGTGCTGCAGAAGCAGCTCAAGACGGCCATCGAGGCCGCCGCGAAAGTGCACCGCTCGGAGCAGAAGACGCAGCCCGTGGCGCCGGTGCACTCGCGCGGTGTGCCGTTTACGCTCGGCAAGCCGAAGCTGTTCACCAAGGCGCGCGTCACCGTGCAGCCGCTGCTGACACCGGATCGCGGACGAACGACCACCATGTATGCCGAGAACGTGCTGGCGTTGATCAAGTCGGCGCGGAAGCGGCTCTACATCCAGATGCAGTACGTGCACCCGACGTCGCTCCCCGCGGATCGAGGCTTCACGGCCCTCGTGGCCGCGGTGGCCGACGCCGTGCGCCGCAAAGTCGACGTGCGCCTGATCTGCTCGCAGTACGAGAACACGCCGCAGTACGTCGAGCTCATGCACGAGGCTGGCATATCGGGTGTGCTGCGAGTCCAGGATCGCGTGCACAACAAGGGCATCGTCGTGGATTCGAAAACCGTGCTGGTGAGCAGCCAGAACTGGTCGTCGGCCGGCGTGCTGCAGAACCGCGACGCCGGCATGATCATCGGCCACCCCGGCATCGCGCAGTTCTTCGAGGCAAGCTTCCTGCAGGACTGGGAGGATCGCGCCGACGTCCGCGTGAAACACACGTGACGACGTAGAAGACACCACGAAGCACGCCTGGCGCGCGATCAGGTGGTTCCGCCCAGCACACCCAGACTTCTGAACGCGATCATGAGGGTCTCGGCCGCCAGCGCGACCTGAATGAACATCAGGATGGCGCCGAACACTTGCAGCACGAGCAGCAGGCCCGGAATGCTGACGATCTGGTCGATGTAGAACATCACCAGAAAGTCCAGCGCCATCATCGCCACGAGCGCCAGGGGAATCACGACCTCGATGCCCGGGGACTTCGGCGCGAGCCCAACGAAGATCAGGATCGCGGCGATACCGGCCGGCGGCACGATGAGCGGTACGGCGACCGGCGACATGGCGAGTTGCAGCGCCGTCGGTGTGGAAGAGTTGGTGCTCGGTGGCTCTGCGGCGGGAAACATGATCTTCAGCGCCGACATGAGCAGCACCACACCTCCCGCGAGCCGCAGGCCATCGAGAGAAATGGCATAGGCCGCCACCATCCCCGTGCCGAGCAGCGCGACCGCTGCCACCACCGCCGACGCGAGCAGCGCCGCTTTGATCGCCACCTCTCGTTTGAAGGCTCGAGTGGCTCCGTGCGTCAGCTTGAAAAAGGCCGGAATGACTTTGATCGGGCCCAGGAGCATGAAAAAGACCGTGAAGACGAACGATGCCCTCAACATGAATGCTCCCGTAGTGACCTGACCCGGCTTCGCGCTCAGTGTGGCGATTCGCTCAGCAGCGCTCTGCTCTGCCAGTTGAAGTGGATGGTGGCGGCCCGGATGACGAAGAAGAGCGCCATTGCGACAAGACCGGCAGGCGTCGGAGCGATGCCGCTCCACCGCGTCAGGACGACGAACGTCACGCACGCGAGGAGCAGAACCAATGACGTGTACTGGCCCGGCAGCAGCAGATGTGCCGGCTCGTTCGCCAGCACATCGCGCAGCACGCCGCCTCCGACGCCGTTGAGCACACCCACCAGGACGACACCGGGAGTCGACAGCCCTTGCGCCTGGGCCAGCTGCATGCCGACAACCGCGTACGCGGGGACGCCAACAGCATCGATCCACTCGACGAGCTTTACCGCCAGCCACCTCGGAACCACCACGCGCCCCTGCGTGCCGATTGCGACCGCGGCAGTGGCCGCTGCCACCAGAATCAGGTAGATGCTATTCGTCAGGAACACCGGCGTCTGCTGCAGCACAATGCCGTCGCGCAAGAGCCCTCCGCCGACCGCGGAGACCAGGGCGATGACGAAGACGCCGACAAGGTCGTATCGCCGATGCGCACCGAGGATGGCACCGCTCACGGCCCACGTGAACGTGGCGAAGTAATCGAAGTAGACCGGAATCGTGAATTCGCGCGCGTCCGGCCACAGGAACGCTTGCAGCCACGCGACGCCGTCGTGGACAAAATCGAGGGCGGTCGCGCTCACTCGCCCTTTCCGACCCCAGCCTTCGCGTCGTTGCGTTTCTCCATCTGGGCGCTGACCAGTTTGTACGTGATGTAGTACTTGTAGATGTTGCTGACGTAGGTGACCGTTTCGCGCCCAATCCGTTCCGACGCGACGCGCTCGACGTTACCGAACCACACGTTGGGATCGAGCCCCCTCTTTTCCGCCTCGCGCCGCAGCTGTCGCACACGTCCCGGCCCGGCGTTGTATGAGGCGAAGGTCATGAGCTCCTTGTTCAGCTCGGTCATGGGCTCGTCCTTGAAGTACTGATCCATCATGAAGCGCATGTACTTCACGCCGGCGTGAATGTTCGCGTCGACCTGCGTGATATCGCCGACGTTCAGCTCCTTGCCGGTCGGCGGCATGACTTGCATGACCCCGATCGCGCCAACGGGGCTCTTCACACTCTGGTCCAGCGTCGATTCCTGATACCCCTGCGCGGCCATCAGCAGGTAGTCGAGGTCGTAGCGGTCCCCGTACTTCTTGAAGAGCTCGACCATCGCCAGCAATTTCCGGCGCTCCGCGTCAGCCGCAGCGTTTTTTACATATTTGGTGCTCTGCAGGTATTTGCGCTCGATCACGTTCCGGAAGGCGTCGCCCTTGCCGTGCTTCCGCATCCACGCATTGACGGCTTCCCGGAGGCGGGGGTTGTCTTTACGGAAGGCGATCGCCAGCTGGCCGCCAGAGCGCACGGCGACATCGCGATGCAGCACGATGCCGGTGTAGACCTGGCTCCAGAACTCGGCCAGATAGTCATCTACGACGGTGATCGGAGCCAGGCCAGCGTTGACCATCTCGAGCACATCGTCGTCTTCGAGCACGTCGGGGGCTTCGTTGATCACCACCGCCGGCTTCCCGCGCGCTTTCAGCTGCTCGTTCAGGCGGGTCAGGCTCTCGTAGTAGGCGCTCGCTTTCCGGACGAACACTTCCTGGCCGGCCAGATCGTCCGCCGTGTTGATCGGCGGCGCGCCCGGCCCGGTGACCACCACCTCGTTCACGTTGGTGCGTGTCGGCTCCGAGAAGGCGGCGAGCTTCTCCACCTCAGGTCTGACGGTGACCATGGCCGCGACCATGTCGACCTTGCCGTTTGCGAGGGCGGGCGCCAGCTGATCGCGCGACATCGGCACGATCACCACGTGCACCTTGAGGTTGCCCGTCTTCAAGTCGGTGTTCAGATCGGTCTCGAACGCCTTCAGGGCCTCGTAGGTGATTCCGCGCTCCTGCCCACGGTCGATGAAGTAGTGCGTCCGGTTGAACGTCACCGCCACACGAATCATGCGACGCTTGACCATCTCGTCGAAATCGCCGCTGAACGGCCTATCCACCAGGAGCCGCACGGCGTCCGGCAGCGCATCAAGCGGTGAGGCCGTCTCCGGAATGGGCGCGTCGGCTGCGGCAGAAGCCACCGCCGCGGAGGGGGTGGCCGCCGCCGTCGTTGCCGCTGGCGGCGTCTCCTCTTTCCCACCGGTGCAAGCCGTGGCTGCGGCCAGGGCCAGCAAGGCCATAACACCGAGTGAGACGCCAGATCGGGGAGACCGAGTCTTCAGGGTCGTCATCGTCCTGTTCCTGTCAATTCACGGCTGAAGGGTGGCGAGTCGGGACAGCTGACCTGGTGCGTGTTCCGCATCAGGTTCGCAGTGAGTCTACTGTCGCGAGAGGGAACGATGCCGCTGACCGGCGTGACGAGCACTGTCGTCTTCGAAGTCGCATCGTCGACCCCGTTGGTCGGAGGCATGATGATCGCGGTTGATGGCGCCGCCGAGGCTGTTGCGTCAGTCGAAAGATTTGAGCAAGAACTGGTCCAGGTGCCTCCCAGTCCTGCGTTTCCGCGATCGCGCGGTCGTTCAAATCGACTGAGAAGTAATAGTCCCGCCAATCGCCGACCAGACTACCTCGTGGGGCTGCCGGTTGAGACCCGATGCCGGCTCAGTCAACTGGGGGATTCAGAGGACCGGCGCGTCTGCTCACGATATATCGTGAGCGATTGGCGATGGCTCGGCTAGCCGCCTCACGCCGCTGCCCACGCCGAGGAATCGTCGATGGCGCGATACAGCGCCGATCTAAGCGCGACATCGCGCGGGTCGCCGCTCATCGTTGTGCCCATTTGGCTGGTGACGTACGCATAGCCCACGGCGGCCGTCGGGTCGGCGAATCCAAAAGCGCCGCCGGCTCCTGGCGACCCAAACGACGCGGCGCTGCCGAACGGGATGCTGGCGCTCGGCTTCATGAACCCCAACGAGAACTGCAGCTCGCCCCTCAAGCACTCGTCGTAGAACCCGTGCGTCGCCGGGACTGCGGGCGCCGCCAGCAACCGGAGCGTCTCTGCCCGCAACCCGAGCTCGCGTCCCCCCGTCGCGAACACGCTGTACGCCCGCGCGATCGCCCGTGCGGTGCCGACGGCGTTGCCTGATGGCACTTCCAAGTCACGTGTGTACACGCGCTGTTGATCCATGTAGATCGCGGTCCCGGGATTGATCACCAGGGCCCGGTAGATATTCGAGCGTGGATTCATCGCATCGAGCGCCAGACGAAATGGGAAGCCGACGAGCATCTGCACGCGGCCAGGCGGCGCAATCGACGCGAGGCGCGCGTTCGGGATGGTGTCAGGCAGACGGAGATACAGGTCCAAGCCAAGCGGCGACGCGATCTCGTCGTGGAAGAATCGGCCCAGGCTGCGCCGCTGCGGGTCGACACGCCGCAGCAGCTCGCTCTCATAAAACCCGAGCGTCAGTGCGTGATACGCCTGCCGCGTGCCCGGCTCCCAGGCGGGCTTCTGGCGCGCCAGCACGGCGGCGAGACGGTCGAGGTCGGCAACGATGCTCCGATCGACCGGTTCGTTGATGGCGAACAGGCCGGCCTGATGTGCCAGGAGCTGGCGCACGGTGATGCGCTCTTTTCCCTGCTGCGCGAACTCGGGCCAGTAGGTGCAGACGCGTTCTTCGTAATCGAGCCAGCCCCGCGAGTGGGCGATGGCGAGCGTCATCGCAGCCAGGCCTTTGGTCGCGGAATGGACGACCACCATCGTATTCGGCTCCCACGGCTCTCCCGTCTGGGTATTTCGGAGGCCGCCCCAGAGATCGACCACTTTCTCTGCGCCCTGATAGGCGCAGCACGCGCCGCCCAACTCGTGGCGCCGCGCGAAGTTGTCCGCAAACGCGTCGCGCACGGGCTCGAAGCCACGACTGACCTGGCCGGCGACAAGCGGTGCCGACGGGGTGCTGCGGCCGATCGCCGCGACCCTGTCTTCGCGCCGCAACAGGACAGTCGCGAGCACCACGACCCACAGGAGGAACACCCCGACGTTGATGCGTTCCCACACACCGATCCACGGCGTGGGCAAGTTCGCCGCGACACGGGGAGCGTCGAAGAACGTCAATGCGCCAAACGTGAACAAGGTCACTAACGTCGCGACGGAGAAGGTCCGGAATCGCCTGCCGAGCGCGACACTCCCGAAACCGATGGCGAGCAGCATCAAGAGAACAGTCACGCTGCTCAGGGCGATGTGCAGGGTGTCGCTCAGCGTGCTTCCCCCTGCTGCCAGCACGTCACGGAGATGCATCGACGCAAACGGCCAGAGGAGACCGAGGGAACCGTAGCCCAAGATCAGGCCTCCTGAGATGCGCAACCTGCGGTTCCGACCCGCCAATGTCCAGACGCCCCAGCCGAAGGCCATCACGAGTACGGTGTACAGGGCGCCCGGCAGAAGCCACAGTGAGCGAGTTGGCGCACCGATCGCGGAGAGCTCGCTGATCGTTTGCGACGCGGAACTGTAGCCGGGCCACTGCCGCGCGATGAACACCGTCATCGCGGCATACAACATCGAGGAGAGAATTCCGCAGACCAGCAATGCCTTGTTGAGCATGGTGCCCTCGCCACTTTCTTCAGCTAACGCCGTATCGGAGCAGGTCGCATGCCAGTCGGTGAAGCGACCGTGCGCGTCGATTTCGGTGATCGATTGGCGACCCACACGTCAGGAGGTCTCGCGGTGCCGAAAATCCGGCAGGCGAGCCGAGAAATTCCGCACCTGAACGTCGATTTGTTCGCAGTCGGCGAGTCGACACGAACGCATTCTGGACGAACTGCTTGGGTGCCGATCGGCAAGGTTCGTGCGTGTGGTACTGCCAGTCAGAAGGGCTCCACCGATGTCGTCCCGCCCGCCGATTCCCGCCTCCAGCGCATTCGAGACTGTGGCTCGGGGCGCTCAATTCCGCGACCGGATTGCCATCGTCGTACACGCCTCGCCGGATGCGATCTTTCGAGCGCTCCGCGAGGTTCGGTTGTCGGACATGAAGCTGGCGTGGCTGCTCGGGGAGATCCGGTATCTGCCGGCACGGTTGGCTGGCCAGGTGACAGCGCCGGGTTCGGCGATCCCGTTCTTCGAGACGCTGATAGCGGGCGGCACACTCATCCTCAGCGACGAGAGCCCGCGGGAGGTGATCACCGGGTCGGCCGCGCAACTGCACCGGCTGAACCAGGCGCCACGCCGGTTTGCCACACGGGACGCCTTTGACGCGTTCAGCGATCCAGCCCACGAGAAGCTGTTCATCAGCATTCGCGTGGCCCCGACTGGCGGCACAGGCGAGTCGTGGCTGGTGCTGGAGCACGCGACGCTGGCGCTCTCACCGAACACCGAGCGGAAGTTCTCGCGATATTGGCGACTGATCCGACCACTCGGCGCGTTCGTCACCTGGCTGTTGCTGCGGGCCGTGCGCCGCCGGGCGGAGACCGCGGTGTCGGGAGTGCCGCGCGGAGGCTGGGCGACGCTCGGAAGCGGAGCGAGATCAGTACGTGCAACGCCCGAAGAGAAGACGCGCGCGATGGTTGGTGACGGGCTCATTGATAAACCGATTCGCTCGCTCACCCATGCCGTGACGATCGCGCGGCGCCCCGATGATGTCTGGCCGTGGCTGGCGCAGATGGGAGCGGGCAATCGGGCCGGCTGGTACGCTTACGACCTCGTCGATAACGGCGGTCGGCCGAGTGCCGTGCGCGTCATCCCTGACCTCCAACGGCTGACTGTCGGAATGGTTTTTCCGGCACTGCCCGGCGTGACGGACGGGTTCACGCTTGCCGCGTTCGACCCGGGCCGGTTCCTCATCCTTGAGTGGAAGCCGCCCGACGGGGTGCGGCTGGTGTCATGGGCTTTTGTGCTCGAACCCGCCGGTCGCGGCGCGACGCGCCTCATTGCAAGAGCGCGCGGTGGGCGAAGGTATGAGTTTCGCGGTCTCCCATGGTGGCTGACGAAGCGGATCATCCCCATCGTTCACTTCGTGATGCAGCGGAAGCAGTTGCTCGAAATCGCCAGCCGGGCGGAGTCGTGCGAGACGCCGGGAGTCATCGAGGGTGCCGCGGCCGCGTGATCGAGTAATGACACTCGCGCCTCTGCGTGGGCCCGACGGAGCGGGTGTGAAGCGAGTACTTCGCGCGACATTGAAGTCGGCGGTCGGTCTGCTGGCCGTCGCGTCGGGCGCGTACGCGGGCTACACCCGCGTGACCTGGCTGCGGTACGGCAACCCGATCGCCCCCACTCCCGACGAGGCTGACCCACTGCTCGATCGATTCATGCCGGCGTATGACGTGGCCGAACGCCATCACATCGACATCGCGGCGCCGGCCGACGTGACGCTCGCGGCAGCATGCGAGCAAGATTTGATGGCCCTGCCTCTCGCGCGAGCAATCTTCAACGCACGGGAGGTCCTGCTGGGTAGTGAACGAGACGTGACGGCCCGTCCCCACGGGCTGGTGGCGCTCACGAAGTCGATTGGTTGGGGCGTTCTCGCGGAAATACCGGGCCGGGAGATCGTCATGGGTGCCGTCACACAGCCCTGGCGTGCCAACGTTGCATTTCGGTCGCTGCCGCCGCGCGAATTCGTTCAGTTCGACGAACCCGGCTACGTAAAGATCGCGTGGACGCTGCGCGCTGATGTGACCGGCGCGACCACATCGATCTTTCGCACGGAAACGCGCGCGCGTGCCACCGACGCTGCCGCCCGACGCAAGTTCCGGCGTTATTGGGCGTTCCTGTCGCCCGGCATCATTCTGATTCGACGGGCCTCGCTGAAGCCGTTGCGCGCGGAGGCCGAACGGCGGGCGCGATCGGAGCTGCGAGTCGGAGTCACAGTCGCGGGCACGGGTGTTTAGCTGTGTAAACTTTGTCCAGGATGCCGGCCCGGAAGCGCGGCATGTCGAACGCCGTGCTTAGGATTCGCGGCGTTCATCCACCGGACCAGTCAGCCCCGCCGCGCTGCCTCGATTGTGGCGATGTCGATCTTCTTCATCGGCATCATGGCCTCGAAGGCGCGCTTCGCCTCACCGCCACCGGCCGCCAGCGCCTCGGTGAGCGTGCGCGGGGTGATCTGCCAGGAGAGGCCCCAGCGGTCCTTGCACCAGCCGCACTGACTCTCCGTGCCGCCATTGCCGACGATCGCGTTCCAGTAGCGGTCCGTCTCTTCCTGATCGTCCGTCGCGATCTGGAAGGAAAAGGCCTCGCTGTGCTTGAACGCCGGGCCACCGTTGAGACCGAGGCAGGGGATCCCCAGAACGGTGAAGTCCACCGTCAGCACATCGCCCTTCTTGCCGCTCGGGTAGTCACTTGGCGCCTCCTGAACAGCGGTCACTCTGCTATCCGGAAAGGTCGCAGCGTAGAAGCGTGCGGCCTCGTGCGCATCCTTATTGAACCAGAGGCAGATTGTGTTCTTTGGCTTCATGTTGGTGTGCTCCTTGCGACGCGATCATCGCAATGGTTCAAACAGCTCGATCGGGTTGCCGTCCGGGTCTTCAATCTGAATCTGACATCCGCCGGGACCGCTTTCCATCTCGTTTCGAAAGCGGAGGCCGGCGCTCTTGAGCGCGGGGATACAGCCCTGGAGGTCCGCGACTCTCAGCACGATGCGGTTCCAGCCGCCAGGCTCCTGACGTTGACCGTCCGGCATCGGTCGAGAGCCAGACGCTCCGGGGCCGCTCAGCAGGATTTGTGAACCTCCGAGCGACACGCTGGCGAATGCCGGAAGTTGCTGGTGCTCCAGCTTGAACCCGAGATGCTGAGTGTAGAACGTGACGGAGCGAGCAACATCTTTCACGTGGTAGCGGACGCCGTGGACACTCTTGATGAACTGCCGCGTATCTGGACGAGAGGTTGCGGTGTCCGGCATGGCGACCTCCTTTCGAGTGACGCAGATCTCCTCCGCATGAGCCTGCTGGTCGAGCCACGCCTTCTGACATGCAAACGCTCGCCCATCGACGTCTCGGCCGATATCATTCGAACACGATATGGTGCAGATAGGGATTAGAGGTGGCGGCTCAGGATCGGGGCTGGTTTGACAGGGTCCCCGCCGTCAAGCATCCTAGGGATGTGACGAGGCTCGTCCACCGTCTCGCGGCTCTTGCGCTCACGTTCGGCCTGATGGCCGGGAACGCCGCGATCTGCGCCGGGTGGATGCCAACCCCTGAAGCGCGGATGACATGCTGCGCAGACGGCGTCGAATGCCCAATGCACAAGGGCGATTCGCACCACTCCGGGTCAGAGCGCGTGCCGACGCAGGCCCAGGCCGACGGTTGCTGCGCGTCATCAGAGGGCAAGACTTCCAACCAATCCAGTCCCACCTTTGTCGCCACCATCACAGCGGCGGTCCTCGGCGCCGGGACCGTGCTTCCCGCCAATGTCCCTGCTCTCGTTCTGAGTGACGGATGGCGCACCTCGGCGCCGATGCCAGTCGCGCCAGTGCCGAAGCACGTTCTCCTCTCCGTCTTCCTCGTCTAGCGCCATTCACAGTCGTCGTGTGTCTGCTCGGACTCCAGGTCCGGGCGCGTAGGTTCGCGCGTGTGCGCGGCATGACGAGTGTCGTGGCTCCGCCTTCGCTCATTGAGCGCCGCGGAGCTTCGGCGAGGCGAGCATGATCAATCGACTCATTGACGTCGCACTGAAGAACCGGTTCATTGTCGTCGTTCTGTACCTTGCCCTTGCAGGCTGGGGCTGGTGGGCACTGACGTCCACGCCCATCGACGCGATTCCCGACCTGTCGGACAACCAGGTCATCGTCTTCACGGACTGGCCCGGGCACAGTCCGCAGGAGGTCGAGGATCAGGTTACGTACCCGCTCACCACGAACCTCCAAGGGCTCGCCGGTGTACGAGTGGTCCGGTCGCAGTCCGCGTTCGGCTTCTCGATGATCTACGTCGTCTTCGAGGACAACGTGGAACTCTACTTTGCGCGAACGCGCGTCCTCGAGCGCATGAGCCTCGTCACGAAGAGCCTGCCCACGGGCGTCACGCCCACGCTCGGACCGGATGCTACCGGCGTCGGCCACGTGTTCTGGTACACCGTCGAGAGCCCGACGCATTCACTCCGTGAGCTCCGCTCACTGCAGGACTGGTTCATCCGCTACCAGCTCAATGCCGTGCCGGGCGTCGCGGAGGTGGCCTCCGTCGGTGGCCATGTCCAGCAGTATCAGGTGGACGTCGATCCCAACCGCCTCAGGACCTATAACCTGCCTTTGAGCGCTGTCGTGTCGGCGGTCCGCGACAGCAACCTCAATGTCGGCGGCAACGTCCTCGAGTCGAGCGGCGCCTGGCTCATCGTGCGAGGCGTGGGGTTGATCGCGTCCGTCGACGACATCAAGCGGATCGTCGTTGGCGGCTCGAACGGCGTCCCTATCTACGTCGAGCAGGTGGCGAACGTCCAGATCGGCAACGCCTTCCGCATCGCCTCGCTCGTGAAAGGGACGCAGGAAGCCGTCGGCGGCGTTGTCGTCGCACGAACCGGCGTCAACACGAAGGAGGTTATCGACGCGGTGAAGACGCGCATCGGGCAGATCGCGCCGGGACTCCCGCAGGGAGTCACGATCGTGCCGTTCTACGACCGCTCGGACTTGATCGAGCAGACGGTTGGGACGTTGCGCACCGCGCTGATTGAGGAACTCGCCCTGGTGACGCTGGCGCATGTGATCTTTCTGATGCACTTCCGGTCGATTCTGATTGTCACGTTGCCGTTGCCGCTCGCCGTCCTGCTCTCGTTCCTCGGCATGTACTACGCAGGGATTTCTTCCAACATCATGAGTCTTGCTGGCATCGCCATCGCGATTGGCGTGTTGGTGGATGCCGGCATTGTTGTCACGGAGAACGCATTCCGATTCGTCGAGCAGCGCGGAGTCGACGCCAGCGACCGCCGCCGAATCTGGGAAACCGTGCGGGACTCCACGCGATTGGTCGGGCGTCCCGTGTTCTTCTCGATGGCGATCATCCTGCTCGCCTTCATTCCGGTGTTCGCACTGACCGGCCAGGAGGGCAAACTCTTTCACCCCTTAGCCTTCACCAAGACGTTCGCCGTGCTCGCGGCGACGGTCATCGCCGTCACGCTGGTTCCGGTGCTCTGTACCCTGCTGCTCGGGGGGAAGTTCCATCCGGAAGAGGCAAACCCCGTCATGCGAGTGCTTCGCGCACTCTACCAGCCTATGCTGCGGGGCGCGCTCGGGCATCGAGCACTCACGATCACAGCCGCCGCGTGTCTCTTCATCGGAGCGCTGGTTCTGGCGCGGGGGATCGGCAGCGAGTTCATGCCGCCCCTTAACGAGGGCGATCTGCTGTTCATGCCCATCGCTGATCCCAGCATCTCACTCGAGGAGAACACCAAGATCGCGGCGCGCCAGAACGCGGCCCTGATGAAGTTTCCGGAAGTCGCCTACGTGGTCGCCAAAGTTGCCAGGGCCGACACGTCAACCGATCCGGCACCGCTCAACATGACGGAGACCATCGTCCATTTGAAGCCAAAGAACGAATGGCGGCCCGGAAAGACTCTCGACGGCTTGCGCGCCGAGATGGGGCAAGCCGCGCAACTTCCGGGAGTCTCCAACATCTGGACGATGCCGATCATCAACCGCATCGACATGCTGACGACGGGGATCCGCTCGGAGGTTGGCGTCAAGATCTTTGGCACCGACCTGACCGTGCTCGAGGAATTGGCGCGCAAGGTCGCTGATGCCCTGCACCACGTCCCGGGTGCGAGCAACGTCTATCCCGAACAAGTCACCAGTGGTCAGTACCTCAACATCGAGGTCGACCGCGGCGCCGCGGCGCGCTACGGGATCGGCGTCGGAGACATCCAGCAGGTGATCGAAACCGCCATCGGCGAGACCACGCTGACAACGACTATCGAGGGCCGGCAGCGGTTTCCCGTCCGGGTGCGGTATGCACCGGAGTACCGTGCGGACCCTCGGGCGCTCGGTCAAGTCCTGATCGCCGCGTCCAATGGCGCGCAGATTCCGCTCAGTCAGGTCGCCCGGATCGAGCACGCCCGCGGTCCCGCGATGATCTCCTCGGAGAACGGCCTGCTGCTCGCGACGGTACTCCTGAACGTGCAGGGTCGTGACGTCGGAGGCTTCGTTGAAGAAGCCCGTGCCACCGTCGCGCGCGACGTCTCGTTGCCAGCTGGGTACTACGTTGGCTGGAGCGGCCGATGGGAGAACCAGGAGCGGGCGCGCGCCAGGTTGCAGATCGTCCTGCCTATCGTGCTGCTCGTGATCTTCGTGCTTCTGTACTTCACGTATCACTCGGCGCTCGAGGCCGCGCACGTCCTCCTGGCCGTGCCGTTTGCATTGACCGGCGGCGTCTACCTTCTGTGGCTCCTTGGCTACAACTTCTCCGTCGCGGTGTGGGTCGGCTTCATCGCGCTATTTGGGACCGCTGTGCAGACCGGCGTCGTCATGGTGATTTATCTCGAAGAAGCCGTCCAGCGGAAGCGACAGGAGCTCGGCGGAATGCTGACGTGGAACGGGCTCCGGGATGCCGTGATGGAGGGGGCATTGCTCCGTCTACGGCCAAAGGTGATGACGGTCTCCACGGTCATCGCCGGGCTCCTCCCGATCATGTGGAGCACGCGCCCGGGCGCAGAGGTGATGAAGCCACTCGCGACACCAGTACTGGGGGGCATGGTGTCGTCGCTGGTCCATGTGCTCATCGTCACGCCGGTGATCTTCTTCTGGATTTGTGAGCGGCGCCTGGGGCTTCAACGCGCGCCCGAGCCGCGAGACGAGCACGTACGCAACAGTTCCTGGCGTGTGCCACTCACTGCCGCAGCCGTTGTTCTCGTCGCGTTGATCTCGTTCGCGGTGTGGCGGACTCGACAAGGCGATAACGAGCCGGCGGCCCGAAGTGCTGGGGCGGTCGTGCAAACGATCCGCGCAGGCGACCTCGATATTGCGCTGCTGTCACCGACCGGCACCCTGCGGCAGGGACGGAATAGTTTCACGTTCGAGTTCAGGCGCACGGGCACCACCGCGTTGGTCGACGTCGGCAGCGTGCGCGCGAGCGCCAACATGACGATGCCTGGGATGGTCATGTCCGGCGGGGTCCAGGTGACGCCGACCGGCGTGCCCGGGCGGTACGCTGCGACCGCGGAGTTCGGCATGGCCGGCGCGTGGCCCATGTCGATCGAGTGGAACGGGCCGGCGGGCCAAGGGTCGGTGAATTTCCAGGGAGGCGTGCAATGACCGCGCGAATCGTGTTGAGCGTCCTCATTGCGACGCTGCTGACCGCTGCGTCCACCTCG
>Ga0210380_10000054_pt1 | contig 70749 bp, 61 predicted proteins | sample PLM4_5_coexredo_FD_155476 | JGI IMG/M metagenome (GOLD analysis project Ga0210380, IMG submission 155476) | Groundwater sediment microbial communities from an aquifer in East River, Colorado, USA - PLM4_5_coex redo | ecosystem: Environmental > Terrestrial > Soil > Riparian zone | place: USA...
CGAGATCGCCGAGCCGCCACCAGGCCCGGCGCCGCCGGGCAAGCCGATCTCTCCGGTCTGGAAGCGCCAGACCACGTCGCCGTTCTTCGCGTCGTAGGCCTGGAACTCGCCGTCGGGCTCCACGTGAAAGACGAGCCCGCCCGCCGTCGCGGTGGCCCCGCCGCCACCTTCGCAGCCCGCGTAGTTGACGCGCTTCTGCCAAGCGGTTTTGAGCGTGCGGCTGTCGAGGGCCGTCATCAACCCGTACTGCTGCTGGCCCGGCACGCGGATCGGCGTGATGAACACCCACGGCGACTCCGCGCGGCGCACCCAGGCGGGGTTCACGCACACCGACGCGTAGAGATACCCGGTCTGCGGGCTGTAGGCCATCGGGGTCTGGCGCATGTTCATGTGCGGCAGGAACAGGTTCGGCACCTCGGCGCGAACCGGATCGAAGTAGCACCCGCCCCTGAACCCGGGCGGCAGCATCGCCTGATCGACGCACTCGGGACCGAGCCGGTCAGCGCCCACCGTGAAGGGCTGCGTCGGGGAGGTCTTGAGGAAGGCGTCCTGTTTCGCCGGGCGCTCCTCGACCGGGAGCACTGGTGCGCCGGTGGCGCGATCGAGTACGAACGCGACGCCGTCGGTCCGCATCGCCAGCAGCACCTGGCGCGGCCGGCCGCCGATCGTGGCGTCGTACAACACGAGCGGCGTGCCGACATCGTGTTCCCAGATGTCGTGGTGCACCAACTGGAAGTGCCAGCGGATCTTCCCCGTCTTGAGGTCGAGTGCGACGACCGAGTTGTTGTACAGGTTGTCGCCGGGCCTGACCTCGCCGCCCCACTGCGGCACCGCGTTGCCAGTCTCGAGATAGACGAGCCCCAGCGCGGCGTCAACCGACGGTGTCGTCCAGATGGCACCACCGCCGTATTTCCAGATGTCACTGTCCTGCGGCCAGGTCTCGTGACCCGGCTGCCCCGGGCCGGGAATCACTTCGAAGGTCCACAGCCCCTTGCCGGTGGCCGCGTCGATCCCGAGCGCGCGGCCTCGCATGAAGTTGTCGCCTGAAGACACGACCGCCACGACGACACCGTTGCCGAAGGCGGGCGCGCTGCTCATGCCCTGCGGCGGCAGGTCGGCCGGGCGTTCGAACTTCCAGACCAGGCGCCCGGTCTCCTGCGAGACGGCGATGACGCTGGAGTCGCGTTGCCCGGCAAAGAGCAGCCCGTTGCCGATGCCGATGCCCCGGTTGCCGCTGAAGGGGGTGTCGGGCCGGTAGGTCCAGAGCGTCGCGCCCGTCGCCGGATCGAGCGCCAGGATCGTGCCCTGCGACGTCACCGCGAAGAGGCGGCCGTCTTTGACCATGAGCGGCGCCTTCGACACCTGACCCGCTGGCAGTTCCACCGACCAGGCGCCACCGAGCCGGCTCACGTTCGTCCGGTCGATGCGGGCGAGGCTGGAGTACCTGGTGCTGGCCCAGTCGCCACCAGGGGCCGGCCACTCGTCGCCAGGATAGGAGGCCGTCTGCCCAGTCGGCCGCGCCACAGTCGCCAGCACCACGGCCAGGGCCGCGAGTGCAGCGGCCCACCAGCGCGCGGTTCCCTCTCGTCGCGTCATCACATCGCCTCCGGGTGTGCGGTATCAGTCAGGGCTGGCTGACAGGAGCGCCACTGGCAGGACCGAGGTAGCGGCGCAGGAGTGCCGCGGCGTCGTCTCGGACGGCCGGCGCCGCTCCGCCGCGCGCGCGTCCACCGGCGCCCAGTGCCACGTCGAGCGGGGTGCGCCCCTGCGCGTCCTGCACGTCGGGGCGTGCACCCCGTTCGAGGAGATACGCCACGACGGGAAGGCCGCGCGACGTCACCGCCACGTGGAGCGCGGTCTGCCCCGAACCATCCACCGCATCGATGGCGGCGCCGCTGGCGATCAGCAGCTTCAGCCCCTCGACGAACTCGGCATCGGTCGCGCGATGCGTGTCGTACTCGGCAAAACGGATCTGCCCGCCCGCCCCCGCCAGATACATCAATGCGGTCGTGCCACGCGCGGTCCGCGCGTCGACGCTGGCGCCGTGGGCGAGCAGAACCCGCATCGCGCCCAGGTCGCCTTTGCGGGCCGCCCGCATCAAGGGCGTCGCTCCGGCGCCGAGCCCGCCGTCAGGGTTGTTGTGCACGCGTTCGAGGATCGGTCCGAGGAGCGCAGGGTCGGGCCTGGCGCCACGCGCCAGCAGCCGTTCCATGAGGTCAAGGGCGCCCATCTGCCCCGATGGCACCGGCGCGGGACGCCCGGGCGTCTCGTCCAGCTTGTGCATATCTACGGCGGCATAGAGCGGCGTCATGCCCGTGGAGTCGCCCACGTTTGGATCGGCGCCGAGGTCGAGGAGCGTCGCGGCGAGGTCGTAGTGCGCGTTGATGACGGCGAGCACCAGAGCAGTCGTCCCGTCGGGATCGGTCGCGTTCAGGTTGGCGCCGGCGACCGCAAGCGCCCTGACCGCCTCCGTGGCGTCCTGCCGCACGGCGTACATCAGAGGCGTCCACTCCCCCCGCGGCAGTACCGTGAACCGGGCCGACCGCCCGTCGCCGAACTTGTCGCGCGAGAACGCCATCGTCGCCGACCGCGTGTTGACGCCGGCCCCCGCAGCCACGAGGACGCGGACGGCGTCGGCATGATTCTCCGCCGCCGCCCACATCAAGGCGGTCTCGCCCATCGTCGGATCGGTGGCGTTCGGGTCGGCACCTCGTTCGAGGAGCACGCCGAGCGTCGCGGGATCGCCCGTGCGCGCCGCCAGCATCAGCAGCGTCAGCCCTCCGGCGAGGCGCACGTCGGCTTTGGCCCCGGCCTTCAGGAGTGCACTGGTGATGGCCGCGTCGCCGCGGACGACGGCCGGCAGCAGCGGCGGCACACCGAGCCGGCTCGTGGCGTTGGCGTTGGCGCCGGCGTCCAGCAGCATAGCGACCAGCGCCGCGTGCCCGCCCTGCGCCGCCCAGTGCAGCGCGGTCGAGCCATCGGGAGCGGGCCGGTCGATGTCGCGCGGGTGCGACGCGATCCACGCACGCGCGGCCGGGACGTCTCCCGCGCGAACGAAATCGACGAGCCCGACGGCGTCGGCCGCCGAAAGGGCGCTCGTGGCAACGGCGGCAATCGCCAGTGCCAGCGCCACGGTCAGGCCCGCGGGGCGCCGACGGGCGGCACGAGCCGGGACAGGTGTGTGTCTCGTCATCAGAACAGGTCGATCGTGCCCGTGCTCTCACCGAAGCGCTCGGCCTCGGCGCCGAATTCGTGCGCGACCGTGAGCCACAGATTGCCGACCGGCGTGCGTGGCGGCAGGCGCAGATGCCGATGCCCGACCCCGACGTGTCCGCCCGCCACCAGCAGCGGCAGCGGATCACTGGCATGCTGATTCGGATTGCCCATGCCGCCGCCATACACCAGCATCGTGTGGTCGAGCAGCGAGCCGTCGCCGTCGGGCGTGGCCTGCAGCCGATCGAGGAACCGCCCGAACAGCTCGACGTGATAGGTGTTGATGCGCGCCACCTTCTCGATGTTCTGCGGGTCGTTGCCGTGGTGCGAGACGGTGTGGTGCTGCTCGGTGACGCCGATCTCGGGATAGGTGCGCTGACTGAGCTCGCGGTCGGTCATGAAGGTGAACACGCGCGTCAGGTCGGCCTGGTAGGCCACGGTGAGCAGCTCGTACATGAGCGCGAGGTGCTCCTCGAACGAGTCGGGAATGCCAATCGGCAGCGTGATCGACGGCACCTCGGCGGTCGTGCGCGCTTCGGCGCGCTGGATCCGGCGCTCGATTTCACGAAGGTTATCGAGATAGTCACTGACGCGGCCGCGATCGGCCGCTCCGAGCTGCCGGCGGAGGTCGGCGGCCTGCTCGCCGATCAGGTCGAGAATGGTGCGGTCCCGACGCCGCCGCGCGGCGCGCTCGGCGTCTGTGCCTGGCCTGCCAAACAGGCGCTCGAACACGACCCGCGGATTGATCTCCATCGGCAGCGGCGTCGTCGGTGTGCTCCACGAGATCGTGTTGGTGTAGGCGCAGCTGAAACCGCTGGTGCAGGCGCCAACGTACCCGGTGAAGTCGGTGGTGGCGACCTCCAGCGACGGAAACGGGGTGTCCTGCCCGATGCGCCCGGCCAGAGTCTGATCGATCGTCGTGCCGGCGAGCACGTCCTCGGCCTCGGTCCGCTTCGGATAGATCCCGGTCAGCCAACCGGCCGCGCTGATCGCATGGTCGCCTTCGACGACGCCCGGATTGGCACGGGTCAGGTTGCTCACGACGACGAGTGACTGCTGGAACCGCTCGAGCGGCTTGAGGATGGGCGAGAGCTCGAAGCCGACACCGGCGGTCGTCGGCGTCCACTGCTCCACGATGGCGCCGTTGGGAATGAACACGGCGCCGAAGCGGCGCCGCGGCACCGCAGCTGTCTGTGCCAGTGCCGTGGCCGAGGGCACCATCGCGTCGAGCAATGGCAGCGCCACGGCGGCGCCCATACCACGCAGCAGCGCCCGGCGCGGAATGGCTCGTTTCGTCAGGAAGGCCATCGCTTGTCCTCTCGCATCCACGCGTCCGTCACCGGCGCGCCGTTTCGCGCGGCCCCGCGTCGCCCTGCTCCGGCGCCGTGCGCAATCGGAACGGCGCGCTGCGGGCGACCGCCATGATGATCGCGGAAAACGTGTACTCGTGCAGGGCCGCTTCGCGCACGGCCTGACGGACCGCTGGCATGTCGTGGGCGGTCAGACCGCGGCCAAGGGCATACACCATGAGCTTCTCGACCATCGTGCCGACGAACGCCTCCGGCCGCGCGAGCAGGACCCGGCGCAGGCTGATCACACCGTCCACCGCCGTGCCATCGGCCAGCTCGCCCGAGACGTCCAGCACCCGTCCGCCTTCTGTGGCCCGCCACGCGCCGACGGCGTCGAAGTTCTCGAGCGCAAAGCCGATCGGATCCATCGCCTTGTGGCAGCTGGCACAGGCCGGGTTGGCGCGATGCGCGGCGAGCTGTTCTCGCATCGACCGCGGCTGATCGCCTTTCCCCGGCTCCGTGAGCGACGGCACGTTGGGCGGCGGCGGGGGCGGAGGTGTGCCAAGCAGGTTCTCGAGCACCCACTTACCGCGCAGGACGGGCGAGGTGCGCGTGGCGTGCGACGTCAGCGCGAGGATGCCCGCGTGCCCGAGCAGCCCGCGGCGCGCCTCGTCGCGAACGGCCACGCGGCGGAACTCGCTCCCGTACACACCGGGCATGCCGTAGTGGCGCGCGAGGCGCTCGTTCACGAACGTGTAGTCGGCGCGCAACAGGTCGAGAACGCTGCGATCCTCGCGCACGACGCTGTCGAACAGCAGCTCGGTTTCGCGACGCATGGCCTGCCGGAGGTTGTCGTCGAAGTCCGGAAAGGCGTCCGAGTTCGGCAGCACGCTGCCGATGTTGCGCAGCTGCAGCCACTGGCCGGCGAAGTTCTCGGCGAGCGCGCTCGAGCGTCGATCGGCAAGCAGACGGCGGATCTGTGCGTCGAGGGCCCGCGGCTCGTGCAGGGTGTCTCTGCCGGCGGCGTCGAGCAACGCGTCGTCCGGCAGGCTGCTCCAGAGAAAGAACGACAGCTGCGATGCCAGGTCGAGATCGGTCAGCGGAGACACGGCGCCTGGGGCGGCTGGCGTGGTCCGCTCGACCCGGAAGATGAATTTGGGACTGGCGAGAATGAACTGAATCGCTCGTTGGATGCCCGTCTCGAACGAGCCGTCGGCGCGGCCCGCCTGGTACATGCGCATCGCGCGTCCGAGATCGGCGCGATCGACGTCCTGTCGGTAAGCACGCCGCAGCAGCCGGGAGACGATGCGGGTGGCGCACGGCGTCTCGGCCGACGGTGCGGCTGGCCGGCACACGAAGATCGTCTGCCGGCTCGGCGTGTCGCCCGCGGCCCGGGTGCCAAACGGCCCCTTGATCGTCAGGCTCTGGATGTGCGGCCGCCCGGTCCAGTCGAGCGTGTCGTGCGCGCTCTTGAGGAATGGGCGGAGTCGCACGGTGTCGAGCGATGGCGCCGCCTCGGTAAAGGTGACGCCGACCTCGCGCGGGCCGGCAGCCACTCGAACCCGCGCGCTCAGCCGCGCGTCGATGGCATCGCCGGTTTCGGTGGGCCGTTCGAACGCCGCGTCCAGATCGGCGGGCCCGCCCACCGTGGCCGCCCGCACCGGCCGCCCGTCGATGGCCAGCTCGAAGGGGTGCGGCAGCTGCAGGCCACGCATCATCCCGAGGTTGCTGCGATACAGCTTGACCTGCAGGTCGTACTCGCCGTCGAGCGGAAAGGTGTGGCGAATGAGGGCGCCGCCCAGCGTGCCCAGCGGCAGGCCGTCGATGTGGCGATCCTGGGAGACGTCCTGGCGAATGGTGTAGGTGTGCGCCTCGGGCTCGAGCGCGCCGTCACCGACGGCCAGGGCGCTCACGCGGTCGGCCGCCGCGAGATACCGCTCTTGCAGTGTCGGCGAGAGGCCGAGCACATCCGAGATGTTGTCGAACCCGAACGCCGCGTTGTCGGGTGGTACAAGCGATGCCGGATCGATCGAGAGGCCCAGGAGATCGCGGACGGCATTGCCGTACTCGACCCGGTTGAGGCGCCGCAGCCGCGGCCGGCCGGGATGGGGCTGGACGCGCTCCGCGCGGTCGCGCTCGCCTTCGAGCCAGGAGGCGAACGCCTCGAGTGTGGCCGCGTCGGGACGCGGCGCACCGCGAGGCGGCATCGCGCCGGCCCGGACCCGACGGATGATCGTTTCCCCGGCCTCGGCGTCGTCGCCCGTTCTGAATCGGCTCACGTCGAGTGCGTCGAGACGCAACCCGCCCGCCTGGCCGCTTCGGCTGTGACACGTCGCGCAGTACCGCGTCACCAGGGCCTGCGAACCCGAAGCCCCCGCGGCGGGCGTGACCGGACCCTCTTGCCTCCGCGCTGCCGGCAGGGTCATGGCGGAGGCGATCCACACGGTGGCCGCCAGGAACGCCGTCGTGGCTCTCATCGCTGGTCAGCAGGATACCGCGTGTGGCATCGCCCCGAGCAGGTTGCGAAATCAGATGTGGGGGCCGCCTTCAGGTGGCCTGGGCCGGTAGGGGCCACGTTCAGGTGGCCTGGGCCGGCTAAAGCCGGCCCCTACAAGCCGGCCCCCACGTCAATTCCGCAACGAGCCACTCAGAAATCCAGCTGTCCGCCCAGGCGCAGCAGGCGCCCTTGCAGCACGTTCGTGGGCCGCATCCAGTTCGATCCGTAGGTCGTGTTGATCGACAGGATCGCGCCCGCGTTCGCCGCGTTGTACAGGTCGACGTTCGCCTGCAGGCGGCTCCGCCCGAAACGGAACACCTTCGACGCGCGCAGGTCGAGCTGGTAGAGCCGCTCGTCGTACATCGTGCCCGGTTCGATCAGCTGTACGGTGGCCACGCCGTTGACACCGGTAGCCAGGTTGCGGCCGAGCGACGGCGCGATCTCGGCGTTGGTGTAGCTGCGCGACGCGAGTATCTGCGGGCCGGGCAGGCTCTGGAACGTCGCCGCGAACTGCACGTCCCACCACGGGAGCGGATACACACCCAGCATCTTGACGTTGGCCTGGAACGGCGGCGTGACGTGACAGTACAGCAGCCCCGCGGTGCTCGTGGCGCCCTGGTTTGGCGGCAGCCCGGTGCCCTGCGGCGAATCCACCGTGAAGCAGTAGTCGGTTTCCGTACGGCCGATGCTCGGGCCGCCCGACAGGACGATGCCGTTCGGCAACCGGGCATTCACCGTCAGGTCGAAGCCGTTATACAGCTCCCGCGCCGTCCCGAACGTCGACGCCAGCGAGATCACGTTGTTCTGCGCCACCAGCCGGTTGACGTCGTACAGTCCGCACACCTGATAGCTGCCGCCGTCGGGCAGCCGCGCGTCGGACGGTGCCGTGACGCAGTACGGGCTGTAGTCCGCTGGCGTCACCGACAGATTGTCGGTCACGCGCATGTTGCCGTACCACCGCCGGAAATAGCCGCCCCCAACGGCGACGCGCGGCACGAGCTGATGCTGCACCTGCGCGGCGAGCTCCCAGTTGTAGCCACGGTGCGTCAGCACTTCCGGATCGTAGCGAGTGCTCACGTTAGTCGTGCCGAAGTTGGTCGGCGTGATCGCGCCGAGCTCGTCCGCCTGCGGGATGAAGTCGTTGTTGCGATCCGCCCAGGTTCGCGTCGCGCTCTGCACCAGCGCGCCGGCCGGGTTGGCGGGCCGCGTGAACGTGGGCGGATTGGGTGCCTCGAGATACTTGCCGATCGAGACCTTGACGGCGGTCTGGCCGTTCCCGAACAGATCGTAGGCCGCCCCGAGCCGGGGCGTGACGTCGCGCCACTGCGGCACGCCGCGCACCTCGTCGAACACCAGATTCCGCGTCGGCACCTGCGGGCCCGGCCCGATGGTCTGCGCCGGTACGATGTTCTCGAGGGCGTCGAAGCGGACGCCGGCATTGACGGTGAGCCGCTTGTGCGTCCACTGGTCCTGCACGAAGAGCCCGTAGTTGGCGTTCAGGAGCTCGTAGAACGAGAACGGCGTCGCGAACACGGTGACCTGCGTGGGCACGCCGTTGCGCAACTGCAGCGTCATGCTGTCGTTGACCACGTCAGACGACGTCCACGCCCAGAGATGCATGAACGTGAAACCGGCCTTGATCGCGTGGGACCCGGTCACGTACGAGGTCGCAAACCTGGCGTTGAAGTTGTGGCTCGCGTTGTGGCCGTAGGTGTTCGGATAGTTGCCCCAGGTGAAGCCGGTGCCGAGGTCGGTATACGCCACCTGGTTGGGCGCGTTCGTCTTCTGGGGCTGGGTCGGATAGTCCTTGTTGTTGTAGAGCGCCCCCGCTTCGAAGAGCAGCCGGCTGGTAAACGGCGACGCCCAGCTGACCTGCGACTGGTACATCGGCGCCGACTTCGAATAGTAGATCGCCTCGGGCGCGTTGGTGAGCTGCCCCAGCGAGTAGCCGTAGTACGGACGTTCCTGCCCCGCGTTCTGATGCTGCATGCTGATCTTGTTGCGGGGCGTGGCCTGCCAGGTGAGGCGCAGGCTCTGGTTCTGGTTCTTCTCGAGGCTGTCGGCCGGCCGGCTGAGATCGGGCGTGTACGCATGTCCGGTCGGCGTGAGGTTGTAGTAGATCCCGGCCAGCTTGAGCTCCGACGACTGCCACCGGACAGACCCCCAGAACCAGAGCTTGTCCCTGACGATCGGACCGCCGAACGCGGGATCAACGTCGTAGGTTCGCTGCACCCGCGTCGACGAGGTGAGGCCGCGGGCCGTGAGGTCGTCGTTGAGATTGTTGCTCTGCAGGTTGTGGTTGGAAAACGACCCGATCAACAAACCGGAGAACCGGTTTCCGCCATCGCGCGGCACGAGGTTCACGCGGACCCCGCTGGCCTCGCTCTCGGCCGACAGGCCGGCGGTCTCGATCGCCATCTCCTGCACCGTGGCATCGTTGGTAACGATCGCGATGAACTGGCCGCCGCGGCCCTGCCCGTTATTGAAGTTCATCCCGTCGTACAGGGCGGCCTGCTCGTTGAGACGGCTGCCGTGAACCGCCAGGCCGACCGCCGAAAAGGCCGTTCCGCCAACGTCCTGACTCGTGCTGGTCACCCCCGGAATCAGCACGCCGATCTGCCCGGTAGACTTCATACCGGCTGGAATCGCGTTGAGGACCTCGCGCGTCATCACCTGCTGCTGCACGACGTTCTGCGTATCGACGGTCGGTGACGCGCCGGACACGGTGATGGTCTCCTCGAGTGCACCAAGCCGCATCTCTGCGTTCACGGTGGCGGTGAACGACGACGTGAGCTCGAGGCTCTCGCGCCGCACGGTATTGAAGCCGGTCAGCGTGAAGACCACGGTATACGGCCCAGGCACCAGGTTGACGATCTTGTACTGGCCGGCGCCGTCGGTAACGGCCGTCCGGACCTTCTCGATCAGTGCGGGGCTCGAGGCTTCGACGGAGACGCCCGGCATGACGGCGCCGGACGCGTCCTTCACAACCCCCGCGATGGCACTGCCGCTCTGCGCACGAGCCGCCACCGGCATGACGAAGGTCATCGAGACCGCAACCAGGACGCCCCTTCGATACCAACACGCCATCCGGTCCTCCAATCTTCTGGGCAGGTCTTCAGCCCGCCCCGCAATCGTGGCCGCGAATCGTCCGACCCGCCTCAGTGGCTATGGCTTCGCTTCTGTGGCGACACGCGCCGCCAGGTTCTTCCGCCCGGCCGCGACGTATCGTTTGCACGCGCCGGGGTCGATGAACGCATCGGCCTTGCCCGCGTCGCGCGCGGCGAGCTTCTCGAACGCCTCCGAGAACCCCGGGTGCGGTGTCAGCAGGATGTCGCACGGCAGCGCCTCGAGCGCGGCGTAGCTCGTCTCGAACCCTCTGAGCAGCGGGCTGCTGGTGTACTTGAACCGGTCGTTCGAGATCGGGTTCAAGCTGTCGGCATAGACCAGGTCGACGCAACGCGCGCTCTCGCACGACCGCCACGACCAGCTGGTGCCGCCCGGCGTGTGGCCCGGGGTCAGGTGCGCCGTCATGGCCAACGGGCCCACGCGCAGCGTCTCGCCGTCCGTCAGGGTCGCCACCGACGCCACGCGCGCGATCGGATCGACGATCCCGAACTGCGGGTCGTCGGGCCCGGACGCCCCGGCCATGAGCGCGGCGGCCGTCGAGGGGCTGGCGACGACCCGCGCGCCGCTGAGGCGCTGCAGCTCACTGATGCCGCCGGCGTGGTCGAAGTGGACGTGCGAGTTGACGATCAACTTCACGTCCTCGACCTTGAAGCCGAGCGTGCGGATGCTGCCGGTGATCTGCGGCACCGACTCCGGCAGCGCGCCGTCGATCAGCACGTGCCCCGCGTCCGACGTGATCAGCACCGAGCCGAGGCCGTGCGTGCCCACCCAGTAGGTGTTGCCGAACACCCTGAACGGCTTCTGTGGTTCGTTCCACGCTGCCCGCGGGAACTGCGGCTGTGCCACGAGCGTGGCCGACAAGAGCACGAGCACTGCTGCGGCCGCCACGCCCGGCAGGTCTGGAGACCTGCCTCTACGTACCGGGAGCCGGGAGCCGGGAGCCTGCGTCACCGTCACGGCCCGCATTTTACATGCGGGCCGAACTATCATCAGAAGTTCATGGCCACGATTCTTCAGAAGGTTCCGGCCGGCGAACGCGTCGGCATTGCGTTCTCGGGCGGCCTCGACACCAGCGCCGCGCTGCACTGGATGCGCGCGAAGGGCGCGATCCCCTACGCCTACACGGCCAATCTCGGGCAGCCCGACGAACCGGACTACGACGACATCCCGCGCAAGGCCCTTGCCTACGGCGCCGAGAAGGCCCGGCTCATCGACTGCCGCGCGCAGCTCGTGAACGAGGGCATTGCGGCGCTGCAGTGCGGCGCCTTCCACATCACGACGGCCGGTGTCCCCTACTTCAACACCACGCCGATCGGCCGTGCCGTCACCGGCACGATGCTCGTGCTGGCGATGCGCGACGACGACGTGCACATCTGGGGCGACGGCAGCACGTTCAAGGGCAACGACATCGAGCGCTTCTACCGCTACGGCCTGCTCGCCAACCCGGCGCTGCGCATCTACAAGCCGTGGCTCGATCAGACCTTCATCGACGAGCTCGGTGGCCGCAAGGAGATGTCCGAGTACATGGAGCGCGCCGGGCTCTCGTACAAGATGAGCACCGAAAAGGCCTACTCCACCGACTCGAACATCCTGGGCGCGACGCACGAAGCGAAAGACCTGGAGCACCTGAACTCGGGCATCCACATCGTCGAGCCGATCATGGGCGTGGCGTCATGGCGCGAGGACGTCGCGGTGAAGCCGGAGGAGGTGTCGGTCCGGTTCGAAGAAGGCGTACCGGTCGCGATCAACGGCCGGACGTTCGGCGACCCCGTGGAGCTCATGCTCGACGCCAATCGCATCGGCGGCCGGCACGGGCTCGGGATGAGCGACCAGATCGAGAACCGGATCATCGAAGCCAAGAGCCGCGGCATCTACGAGGCGCCCGGCATGGCCTTGCTCTTCATCACCTACGAACGCCTCGTCACCGGCATCCACAACGAGGACACGATCGAGCAATACCGCGACAGCGGCCGCCGGCTGGGCCGGCTGCTCTACCAGGGCCGCTGGTTCGACCCGCAGGCGCTGATGTTCCGCGAGATGGCGCAGCGGTGGGTGGCCAAGGCGATCACGGGCGAGGTGGTGGTCGAGCTGCGCCGCGGCAACGACTACTCGCTGCTCGACACGCGCAGCGCCAACCTGACCTACAAGCCGGAACGGCTCACCATGGAAAAGGGAGCCTCGGCGTTCACGCCGCAGGACCGCATCGGCCAGCTCACGATGCGCAACCTCGACATCTTCGACACGCGCGAGAAGCTGCTCACCTACACCAGGGCCGGCCTGCTCGCGCCTGGCCACGACACGGCGCTGCCGCTGCTCCTCGAAGCGGAAACACGGCCCAGCGAGGCTGCGCCAGCAACCGAGAGGAGTCTAGCTCCAGGTTTTCTCGGGCCCCCGGAACGCTGAGGCGTCCGGGGGCGGCACCTGCGCCAGCAGGTCGCCGCTTGCGCCGACCACCGGCTCGATGAACTGCCGGCCCGCGTCGTCGTAGCCGTGGTCGACCAGTTCGACGAGCTCCTGCTGCCGCTCGGACGCCTGGTCGAACGCGCCGGCGAAGTCGAACGGTCCAATGGCATTGTGTGACGGGCGGATCGTGAAGATCGCGTCGAACCGCAGCCGGGCCATCTCGAGAGCATCGCGCATCGCTGCGGACTCGACGGCGGTCACGAATTCGCCCAGCCGCTGGCGCGGCTCGAGGCCCGCGGCGCGCAGCCGGTGCGGGTCGCTTTCCGGCGCGCAGGCGGTGACCACGATGACCTGCGTCACGCCCGCGGCCGCCACCTCTTCGAGCAGCCGGTGCACGGCCCCGGGGCGATCGGTCAAGCGATGGGTCTCGCCGCGCCAGTGGCTGTCGGGCGCGAAGGTGACGAGCCAGGGGTCGAACGCCGCCGGCGGGGTCAGCGCTGCCGCGATCAAATCGACCGCACGGTCACGGCCGGGACCCGCGAAGTCGAGCACTTCGGCGCGCCGCTCGCGGTCGGGCCGCGCGGCGAGGAACGGCGCCGCGTAGGGCTCGCTCACGAGCGCGCCGATCAGATCGCGGCGGCTGTCGAGGTCGGTGGCCAGCACCATCAACTCGCGAAAGCCCGGCTGGCCGAGACTCTCCACCAGCACTTCCGCGTAGCGGCGGCCCAGCGCCGACATCGACGGCCGCGCCTCCGGCGCCGCGCCCCGAATCAGTTGCCACAGCGCCGTCATGAACGCCTCGCGGGCCGGTGCGGCGTCGAAGGGAGCCCCGAACATCCACCACCACAGCGCCCCGCGGCCACGGCGGGGCCAGCCAGCCCTCGCCGCCCGTGCCGCGGCCACCAGCACCAGCACGGCGAGCGCGCTCACGAGGATCATGCCCAGACGCGGAACGAACGTGGGCAGCCGTGGGCCGGCAAACGCCGTCTGCAGCCAGCCGGCATAGGTTGACAGCAGCGTCGCGCCAAAGCCGCTCCCGGCCGTTTCGAGGAGGAACCCGAGGGGATACACGATGACGCCGGTGAGCACGACCAGCGCGACCGGCGCCACCAGCGCCGCGCCGAGTCCCGCCAGCAGCCAGCCGGCCCAGCGGATCGACCGTTTCCACCCGTACCAGGTCCGGGTCGCCGGCGCCCGCCACACCCCAGAGGCGTCCCACAGCCGCGCGTGGCCGCCAATCGCGGCCAGCGCGGCGTTGGCCGCGCCGACGCCGTGCCCGGCGTAGACGTCCACCTTCACGCCCGCCTCTTCGAGCGCGCGAAGCGCGCCCGCCTGGTACGCCCCATGGGCGCCCGTGCCAGCGAGAACCACCGCTGTCCGGCGCCCCGGGGAGTACACGGAGGTCACGCTTCGTCGTGAATGGTAATGAGCTTGATCAGCTCGAAGGTCTTGTTGCCGTTGGGCGTCACGACCTTGATCTCGTCGCCCTCTTCCTTGTTGAGGATGGCGCGCCCGATCGGCGACGAGGTGGAGATCATCCCCTTCTCGGCGTCCGCCTCTTCCGGCATGACGAGTTGGTAGACGATCGTGTCGCCGGTGGCGGACTTGAGGTGGACGGTCGAGCCGAAGCCCGCCTTGCCGTGCGGGATGCGGTCGAGGTTGATCATCGAGATCTCGCCGACGCGCTTCTTCAGCATGGAGATGCGGACGTTGACGATATCCTGGCGTTCCTTGGCGGCTTTGTATTCGGCGTTCTCGCGCAGATCACCCAGCTCGCGCGCACGCTGGATCTCCTTGGGGAGATCCACCTTCACTTCGCGCTCGAGCACGGCGATTTCTTCGTAGAAACGCTTGAGAATTCGCTCTTTCATCGGTCGAAATCAGACTGTAGCACAGTCTGTTATGCTCACCTCCGGCGTCTCCCGGCGCCCTTCGACCGCCGCTTCGGCGTCGGTCCCCGTTCTGTGCGCACCATCTCGAGCCGCCACAATCCCGTCGTCGCCGCGTTCCGCGCGCTGGCCGCCGCCCCCGATCCTGCCGGGCGACGTGTGCTGCTCGACGGCGCCCACCTCGTGGGCGAGGCGCTCGACGCCGGCTTCGATTTCGAGGTGATCGTCGTGGCCACCTCCCGTCTTGGTGACTCGAGCGAAGCGGGACGGCTCGCCCGCGAACTGGACCAGCGCGGCCTCCCTCTCGTCGAAGCCGATGATCGGGCGTTCGACGCCGCGAGTCCGGTGCGATCGCCGTCCGGCATCGCGGCCATCGGACTCCGGACCGTCCAGGCTCCAGCGGATCTGTGCGCCGGGGCCGACGCCTTCGTCCTTGCCATTGCCGACGTGCAGGACCCGGGCAACGTGGGCGCGCTGCTGCGCTCGGCCGAGGCCGGCGGCGCCACCGGCGCGTTCGTGACCGGCGCATCGGCGAACCCGTTCTCGTGGAAGGCGCTACGCGGCAGCATGGGCAGCGGGCTGCGCCTGCCCATCGTCACCGGCGCCGCACCCACGGCGATCGCCGGGAGCATGCGGCAGGCGGGGATGCGCACGGTGGCGGCGGTCGCCCGCGGCGGGACCGATCCGGATGCCGTCGACTGGCGCGGCCCGGTCGGACTCTGGATTGGTGGTGAAGGCCAGGGGTTGGCCGACGCGATCGTCGAAGGCTGCGACGCACGGGTGACCATTCCCATGGCGGCCCAGGTCGAGTCGCTCAATGCGGCGGTGGCCGGCGCCCTCCTCGTCTACGCGGCACGGCGGCAGCGTGCCCGAGGATCCGAGGCGGAGCCTCACTCGTCATGAGCAGCCTGTTCGGCGATCCGGAGGACGAGGGCTTCGCGCCGGCGGACAGCGGCCAGTCTCCGAGTGGCACGCCGCTGGCGGAGCGGATGCGCCCGCGCACGCTCGACGACATCGTCGGCCAGGAACACATCCTGGCGCCGGGCACGCCGCTGCGCCTGGCCATCGAACGCGACGTGATCCAGTCGATCATCCTGTGGGGACCGCCCGGCACCGGCAAGACCACGCTGGCGCGTGTCATCGCGGAGCTGACGCAGGCGCGGTTCGTGCCCTTCAGCGCGGTGCTCGCGGGCATCAAGGAGATCAAGGAAGTGATGGCCGCGGCCCAGGACCGCCGGCACCGCACCGGCCGGCGCACCATCGTCTTCGTGGACGAGATCCACCGCTTCAACAAGGCGCAGCAGGACGCGTTCCTGCCGCGCGTGGAAGCCGGCGACATCGTCCTCATCGGCGCGACCACCGAGAACCCGTCGTTCGAGGTCAATGCCGCCCTGTTGTCGCGGTCGAAGGTCTTCGTCCTGCACGGGCTCACCCAGGAGGCGGTCGAGCGCATCCTGCACCGCGCCCTCGAGGATCGTGACCGCGGACTCGGCAATCTCGACTCCGACGTCACGCCCGAAGCCGTATCGGCCATCGCCGGGTTCGCCAACGGCGATGCCCGCGCTGCGCTCAACCTGCTCGAGTTCTCGCTGGCGACGGCGCCGATGGACCCCTCAACGATGGTGCGGCGCCTCGACATGCCGCAACTCGAGCAGTCGATCCAGCGCCGTGCGCTGCTCTACGACAAGGGCGGCGAGGAGCACTACAACCTCATCTCGGCGCTGCACAAGTCGATGCGCAACAGCGATCCCGACGCCGCCGTGTACTGGGTGGCGCGGATGCTCGAAGCCGGTGAGGATCCGCTCTATGTCGCGCGCCGCCTTGTGCGATTCGCGTCGGAGGACATTGGCAACGCCGACCCGCAGGCGCTGGTTGTCGCGGTGGCGGCCAAGGAGGCGGCGCACTTCATGGGCATGCCCGAAGGCAACACCGCGCTGGCCCAGGCCGCGATCTATCTGGCCACCGCGCCCAAGAGCAATGCCGTCTACACCGCCTACGGGGCAGCCGCCGCAGACGCCCATACGGAGGCGGCCGACCCGGTGCCGCTGCACCTGCGCAATGCCCCCACGAAGCTGATGAAACAGCTCGACTACGGTAAAGGGTACGAGTATGCCCACGACGACCCCGAAGGCACCGCAGCCATGGACTGCCTGCCCAAGTCGTTGGCCGGCAAGAAGTACTACCGGCCGACTGAGCGCGGGTTCGAAAAGGAGATCAGGCGCCGGCTGGACGGGTGGGCCGAGATCAAGAAACAGCGGCGGGAGAAGTAAGAGTACGTAGGGGCCGCCTTCAGGCGGCCCAGGGCCGGCTCAAGCCGGCCCCCACGTCGATCTGCGGCTCCTATCGCTTCACGGGCGTTCCGAAGACCTCGATCCGGCTCACGTTGACGAAGCCGCCCCATCCGTGGCCGCTGCCGGGATACAGATCCGCGAAGCCGACTTCATCGACCTTGCTCAAGTCCGGCTGCACCCACTTCTCGCCGCGGGTGACGACGCGGGCGATGTCGAGCGGTAGCCAGCGGACGTTCGCGATCGCCACTTCGGACTCGACGAACAGCTGCGAGTTCGACGACTGCGCGCCGTCCGCAGAATCCCCGACCACAAACGTGCCGTCGGCGAGTTTCAGCACCGGTCGCACGACGTGGAACCCGGACGTCCGCGTCACCCACCGAACGCGCGCGCCCGGGACCGCGAGGTTGGCGAAGCTCTCCTTGTGCCGCAGCGTCACGGCCACGGCCGTCTGGCAGACGCCAGTCCACAGGTTGGGGGGATCGGTCGGCGCGCCAGCGACGACCTTCTCGGGCGCCGGGTTCTGGTTGTAGCCGGCAAGCTGAATGCACGAGGGCCCATGCCAGTCCACCGGGATGGACCCCGCCGGCGGGTTTTTCAGGTAGGCCGGGACGTTCGCGGCCATCGGGTCGTAGACCTTCAACTCCAACAGCGGATTGGTGACCGCGGCGGTCGTGACGCCGCCTTCGGGTCTGAAGCCGGTGCTGGCATCCATCGGTGCGGACTGCCGCCAGGGCTCGCGGAAGAAGAGCGGCGTTGGCGGCGTGGGCGCAAGAAACCGCGGCGCGGCCGGCGCCTGCGCCTGACTGGTGACCTGAACCGCGCCTGCGACGACGCAGACCGCGAAGCATGCTGCAATGAATCGACGCATCGTCATGTACCTCAGGGGCGGGTCTCAAGACCCTGGAAGAAGCCGTTCCATGAGGCGGGTCTCAAGACCCGCGGCCACACTGTTACGTGTCCCACCAGTCCCACCAGTCCCACTTGTCCTACCTGTCCTACCCGCCTTAGATCCTCTCGAACCGCTTTTCCAGCTCGCGGCGCGTGAGGCGGAGCATCACCGGGCGGCCGTGCGGGCAGATCGTCGAATACGCCGTTCGGCGCAGGCCGTCGAGAATGTGCACCATCTTCTCCGCCGTGAGCGGGTAGTTCGCCTTCACGGCCGCATGACAGGCCATCGTGGCGGCAATCCGCTTCAGCGCGTCGCTCACCGCGGCACCCCGATCCAGGCCGTCCAGGTCTTCGGCCAGCGCCCGCACGGCTCGCGCCCACTCGTCGCGCGGCAACAGCGCCGGACACGCCGAGACGCGCAGTGATTCTCCACCAAACTCCTCGATCTCGAAACCCAGGCGATCGAGATCGTCGGCGTGGCCCAGCAGCGCCTCCCGGCCGCTGGCCGACAACTCGACGAGCAAGGGCTCGAGCAACCGCTGGCTCTCGAGCCGGCCCGACGTCAGCCGCTCGGTAATGCGTTCGAACAGAATCCGCTCGTGCGCCACGTGCTGGTCGATGATGGCGATGCCCTCGTCGTCGACGGCGATGATGAACGTGTCGCGAAACTGGCCGAGCGGCATCAGCGTGCGCTCCCCGCTGACCGCGCCCGCAACGAACTCGGCTTCGCCGGCGGCCGCCCCAGGGAACGCGCTGTAGAGCGCCTCGCGTACCTCCGCGACCGCTCCCGGCGCCCCAGTCCATCGGCTCGGAAACGTCGACGCGTACGGAGTCGGGAGTGGCGCCGTCACTGGCAGCGCCTGCACCGGCGGAGCCGCGACCGTGCTGCCGAAGATCGGCGCCGCACCGGCTCCGAGCGCGTCGCCCACGGCCCGCCGCACCACCTGATGGATGAACGACTGATCGCGGAAGCGCACTTCGGCTTTCGTCGGGTGCACGTTCACGTCCACCGCGTCGAGCGGCATCTCGATCAGGAGATGCACCTCCGGGCTGCGTTCCTTGATCGAGGCCTGGCTGTAGGAGTCGAGAATCGCGTGCGTGATCGTGCGGTCCTTCACCGACCGCCGATTCACGAACACGTGCTGCGGCCCGCGCACGGGCCCTTCGGCGGCCAGCGCCGCCACGAAGCCGTGCACGCGCACCTCGCCGTAACTGCGTTCCACCGCGACGAGGTCCGGCCGGTCGCCGTAGACCTGAAAGATGCGATCGCGCAGCGACGCCACCGGGGGGTACTCCAGCGGTTTGCGCGCGGCGCCCGCCAGTGTGAACCCGACGTTGGCATAACAGAGCGCCAACTGCGTCACGACCCGCGTCACTTGCGCCATCTCCGCGGCGTCCGTCTTCAGGAATTTGCGGCGTGCCGGCAGATTGAAGAACAGATCGCGTACTTCGATGGAGGTGCCGATGGCCCGCCCGGTCTCGGTCACCGTCACCGTGCCGCCACCCTCGATGCGCACCTCCGTGGCGGCGGCGCGATCGGCGGTGCGCGTGCGCAGCGCAAAACGCGAGACCGAGGCAATGCTCGGCAGCGCCTCGCCGCGGAAGCCGAGCGTCCCGATGCGCTCGAGGTCGTCGGCCCGCCGGATCTTGCTCGTCGCATGGCGTTCCACCGCCAGGCGCGCATCGTCCGGATCCATGCCTTCGCCGTCGTCGTCCACGCGGATGAGGCGCTTGCCTCCCGCCTCGACGGTGATCGTCACGCGCGCCGCGCCGGCGTCGACGGCGTTCTCGACCAGTTCCTTGATCACGGATGCCGGACGCTCCACCACTTCGCCCGCGGCGATCTGGTTGGCGAGGTCCGGCGGCAGACGGTGAATCTTGCCCATGCGTAAACCGGCTACATCCAGCGGTTGCGGTGGAACACCGCCAGCATGGCCGCGGCGATGGCCGCCATGATCCCCGCCACCCACCAGAACTGCGCCGCCTCGCCGCCCGGGAAGTGTGGCAGCGGCACGTTCATGCCCCACATGCCGCTCAGCACCGTGAGCGGCAGAAAGATGGTGGACATCACCGTCAGCACCTTCATCACCTGGTTGAGGCGGTTGGAGATGCTGGCGAGGTTCACTTCGAGAATGCCGGTCACGCGATCCTGGAAGAGAATCGCCTCGTCGGCCAGCCGCACGACGTGATCGTAGACGTCACGGAAGCGATAGGCCATCTCGTCGGAAATCGCCGCGAACTCACGCCGCGCCAGGCGCCCGATCACGTCGCGCTGCGGCATCAGCACGCGGCGCATCAGGGCCAGTTCGTGGCGCAGCTTGAGCATCCGCCTCGCCAGCTGAGCGTGGCCGGAGAACGCCTCCTCCTCGAGGTGGTCGATCCGCTGCTCGAGCGCCTCCATGACCGGCCGGTAGTGGTCGACCATCGCGTCCACGATACGGTGAAACAGCGCAACCGGCCCTTCGGACAGCAGGCGATCATGGCGATCGCACACCTCGCGCAGGTGCGCAATCGACGTCGCCTCGCCGTCGTGCACCGTCACCAGCCAGGTGGGGCCGAGAAAGAAGTCGACGTCGCGGGTGGCGAAGGCTTTGGGACCCTTGCGGACGTCGATGCCGTGCAGCACGACGTAGAGATAGCCCTGATAGGGTTCGACCTTCGGAAACTGGAGGCTGCTGCGCGCGTCCTCGATCGCGAGCGGATGGAAGTGAAAGACGTCGGAGAGGATGCGGGCGTCCTCCTCGGTCGGGGCCGCAAGGTCCACCCACACTACCGCCTTGGACGACGGGTCGAGCCATGCCGGCTCGACCCGCTCTGCGCGATGCAATGCGCCGTTCTCGCGGACGAAGATCGAGATCAGTCGCGTCTCCCCGGCCGAAACCGCGGCGCTACTTGGCGAGCGCTGCCTGCGCCGCCGCCAGCCGCGCCACCGGCACCCGATACGGCGAACAGCTCACGTAATCGAGGCCGACCTTCTCGAAGAAGTGGATCGAGGCCGGGTCGCCGCCGTGCTCGCCGCAGATGCCGATCTTCAGGCCCGGCTTCGTGGCCCGGCCCTTCGACACCGCCACCTCGACGAGCTGTCCGACGCCCGTCTGGTCGATGGTCGCAAACGGGTTCTTCTTCACGATCTCGAGCTCGGTGTAGTTCGGTAGGAACGACCCCGAGTCGTCACGTGACATGCCGAGCGCCGTCTGCGTCAGGTCGTTGGTGCCGAAGCTGAAGAAGTCGGCCGACTGCGCGATCTCGTCGGCGGTGAGCGCCCCGCGGGGCACTTCGATCATGGTCCCCACCAGGTAGTCGAGTTTCACCTTCCGCTCCGCCTGCACGTCGCGCGCGGCCTGATGCACGACCTCGAGCTGGAGATCGAGCTCCTTTTTGAAGCCGACGAGCGGAATCATGATCTCCGGCTTCACCTTGATCCCTTCCTTCTGGACGATCGCCGCGGCCTCGAACACCGCGCGCGCCTGCATCGCCGAGATCTCGGGATAGCCGATGCCCAGGCGACAGCCGCGGAAGCCGAGCATCGGGTTGAACTCGTGCAACTGCTCCACCCGCGAATGAATCGCAGACGGCGCGACGCCGAGCTTCTTCGCCAGGTCGGCCTGCGATTCCGGCGAATTCGGCAGGAACTCGTGCAGCGGCGGGTCGAGGAAGCGAATCGTCGCCGGGTAGCCCTTGAGAGCCCGGAAGATGCCGGCGAAGTCCTCGCGCTGAAACGGCAGCAGCTTGGCGAGGGCCGCCTTCCGGTCCTCGAGCGTCTCGGCGAGGATCATCTCGCGCATCGCGTCGATGCGGTCGCCCTCGAAGAACATGTGCTCGGTGCGGCACAGGCCGATGCCGACCGCGCCGAACGCGATCGCGTTCTGCGTCTGCTCCGGCGTATCGGCGTTGGTGCGCACTGACATCCGGGTGGCCTGGTCGCACCACTTCATCAGCTGCTGAAAGCTCTTGAACTTTTCGGTCTTCTTGGCAGCGTCGTCCCCCTCGATGAGGGCGGCGACAATTTCCGACGGCGCAGTCTTCACCTTGCCGGCGTAGACCTTGCCGGCCGTGCCGTCGATCGACATCCAGTCGCCTTCGTTAAAGGCCTGGCCGTCCACGGTGACCTTCCGCGCCTGGTAGTCCACCTCTACCGCGGCGGCGCCGCAGACGCACACCTTGCCCATCTGCCGCGCCACGAGCGCGGCGTGCGACGACACGCCGCCGCGCGCGGTGAGGATGCCTTCGGCGGCAATCATGCCGCGGAGATCTTCGGGCGAGGTCTCGACCCGGACGAGGAGCACTTGCTGCCCTTTCTCGGCGGCGGTGACGGCGCGATCGGCGTTCAAGTAGATCTGCCCCGAGGCGGCGCCCGGCCCGGCGGGCAGCCCGGTCGCAATCGCCTTGGCCTTCGCCACCTCGCTGGCGTCGAACACCGGCGCCAGGAGCTGCTCGAGCTGGTCGGCGGGGTTGCGCATCACGGCCGTCTTCCAGTCGATGAGCCGTTCCTTGCACATATCCATCGAGAACTTGAGCGCGGCCATGGCCGTGCGCTTGCCGTTGCGCGTCTGCAGCATGTAGACGACGCCCTCTTCGATCGTGAACTCGAAGTCCTGCACGTCCTTGAAGTGCTTCTCGAGCCTCTGCCGGATGCGTTCGAGCTCGGCGTAGGCCTTCGGCATCTGCTTCTTCAACTCGGCGACCGGCTCCGGCGTGCGCACACCGGCGACGACATCTTCGCCCTGGGCGTTGATCAGGAACTCCCCGTAGAACTCCTTCGTGCCGTTGGCCGGGTTGCGGGTGAACGCGACACCCGAGCCCGACGCGTCGCCGGTGTTGCCGTAGACCATCGCCTGCACGTTGACGGCGGTGCCCCACTCGCTCGGGATGTTGTATTTGCGGCGATAGACGATGGCGCGGTCGTTCATCCACGACCCGAACACCGCGCCCACGGCGCCCATCAGCTGATCCCACGGCGAGACCGGGAACGCTTTGCCGGCGCGCTCCTTGACCAGCGCCTTGAAGCGCACAACCAGCTCCTTCAAGTCGTCGACCGAGAGCTTCGTGTCTTCGATTCCCTCGTGATGGCGTTCGTGCTTGAGCGCCTCGATCACGGTCTCGAACGGCTCGTGGTCTTCGTCGGGCCGCTTCTGAACGCCCAGCACCACGTCGCCGTACATCTGCACGAAGCGGCGGTAGCAGTCCCACGCGAAGCGCGGGTTGCCGGTCTTCTTCGCCAGCGCTTCCACGGTCTGATCGTTCAGGCCCAGGTTGAGGATGGTGTCCATCATGCCCGGCATCGAGTCGCGGGCGCCTGAACGCACCGAGACGAGCAGCGGGTCCTTGAGGTCGCCGAACTTCTTCTTCGTCTGCTTCTCGAGGGCGGCGACGCCGGCCTGCATCTGCGCCTTGAGGGCCGGCGGATAGCTCCGCTTGTGGTCGTAGTAGTAGGTGCAGACCTCGGTCGTGATGGTGAACCCGGGAGGCACCGGCAAGCCGATGCGGCACATTTCCGCCAGGTTGGCGCCCTTGCCGCCGAGCAGCGGCTTCATCGTGCCGTTGCCGTCGGTCGTCTTGCCGAACTGGTAGACGTACTTCCCGGCCTTGCCGGCCTTGGTGGTTGTCGTCGCCTTGGCCGCCCGCTTCACCGCTGGACGCGTTGCCAGCGACCGCACCTGTGGCCGCACCGCCGTTGCCCGTCGCGCCGCTTTTCGTGCTGCCTTCTTCGCCATCTGCCTTCGCTCTCCTCCAGGCCGGTCTGAAGACCGGCCTCTACACCTGCGGGCCTACGAACGGGGTGGGCGGGTCTCAAGACCCGCAGCCACGTCTATGTTTCGGCGGCCATCTCCGAAAGATCCGCAATATCGAGAATGAGCTCGCGCAGGGTCGCCACCAGCCGCAGCCGGGCGTCCCGCAGCGCCGCATCCTCCGTCATCACCATCACGTCGTCGAAGAACTTCGCCACAGCCGGACGCAGCGCCGCGATGCCGCTGAATGCCTGACGATAGTCGCCGCGCGTTGCGGCATCACGAATGCCGGAAGCGCCCGCCGCAATCGCGTCGCGCAGCGCCAGCTCGGCCGGTTCCGTCAACGTGTCGCCGGCCGCCGCCATCGAGCCGGGAGCCGCGACGCCCTTGGAAATGTTCTTCACGCGCTTCAGTAGCGACGCCACACCCAGCAGCGCCTCCGACCCGGCCATCTGCGACAGCGCTTCGAGCTTGCGCCGCACTTCGAGCGGGCTCAGCGCGTCCACCTCGAGGTGCATCACCGCCCGCACCGCGCGGACGTCGTGGCCGCGCTGCTCGAGCAGATACGCGAGCCGGTCGGACAGAAACGCCTTGAGCGGCGCTGCCGCCTCGCCGGTACCGCCAAAGGGCTCGGCAGCCCGTGCCACCAGCGGTCCGACGGTGATGCGCCGATCGAGCCCGGTGAGCTCGGGCAGGTCGGCCAGGATCTTCACCGCGCCTTGCGCCTGGCGCCGCAGCCCCAACGGATCGCGCGACCCGGTCGGCCGTTCACCGCCGATGTACATGCCGACGACCGAGTCGAGCTTGTCGGCGATCGCCACGGCGGCCCACGTGACAGCCGCCCCACCGAGCTGCGCCTTCGACGGCGGCGCCTCCGCTTCGACCCCAATCGGCAGGTAGTGGTAGTAGATCGCCTTCCACACCGGCTCCGGCAGCCCGTCCTCGCGCGCGTAGATACCGCCCATCGTGCCCTGGAGCTCGGTGAGCTCGCGGACCATGTCGGTCGCCAGATCGGCCTTGCACAACCGGCCCGCCTGTTCGGCATCGGCCATCACGTCGGGCCGGTTGAACGCATCCCGGGCGATGAAGGCCGCGAGCCGGGCGACGCGATCGGCTTTCTCGCGGTAGCTGCCCAGCTTCTTGTGGAAGAGAATCGTAGAGAGCCTGTCGAGGCGCGACTCGAGCGGGGCCGAGCGATCTTCGTCCCAGAAGAACCGCGCGTCGCGCAGGCGCGCCGTGAGCACGCGCTCGGAGTTGCGGGCGATGATCTCCGGTTTCTCCGGCTGCATGTTGATGACCGCCAGGAACGCCGGCTTCAGCTTGCCGTCGTCGCCCACCACCGGGAAGTAGTGCTGGTGGTGGATCATCGTCGTCGTCAAGACCTCTTCGGGGAGCTGCAGGAACTCCACCGGAAAGTGCCCCGCAACGACCGACGGGTACTCGACGAGATCAGGCACCTCGGCCAGGAGCGACGACTGCGAGGCGACGAGCGGGCTGACGCGCGCGCCGAGCTTGCGGGCGTGCGTCTCGAGCTCGCGGCGGATGCGGGTCTCGCGCTCGCTGCGCTCGAGGATGACGAAGTTCTCGAGCAGGCGTGCCTTGTAGTCGTCGAAGGTCTTGATCTTGATCGCACGGCCGGCGCGGCCGCTCGTCGTGAGGAAGCGGTGGCCATAGGTGTTGGAGCCGGACCGGATGTCCTGCACCGTCGGGCCCTGCGCGATCTCCGGCCGCCGGATGACGAACGGCACCACGCGGCCGCCGTACATCAGCACCAGCCAGCGAATCGGCCGGGCGAAGACCAGTGCGCCCTTGCCGTCCTCGAGATACGCGTCCCAGCGCATCTGCTTCGGAAACGTCAGGTCGCGCAGCACGCCGGTCATCACGTCGCCGAGCACATCGACCGTGGCCTTGCCACGCTGGTGCACGCGGTGCGCGAGATAGGTGCCTTTGGCCGTCTGGTGACGTTCGAGCGCGGCCACCTCCACGCCGTATTTCTTGGCGAAGCCGGTCGCGGCCGGCGTCGGCTCACCGTCGGGCTTGAACGCCGCCGAGACCGGCGGGCCGGTGACCAGATCCTCGAGGTCGGTCTGGCGCTCGGACAAACGCGCCACGCGCGCCGTCAGCCGTCGCGGCGTGCTGAAGGTTTCAGTCGGCGCCTCGGGCGTCAGCCGCAGAGCTTTCAGGCGCGCCTCCACGTGGGTGCCCATTTGCACCGTCAGTCCTGGCAGCCACGAGGCCGGGATCTCCTCGCAGCCGATTTCGATGAGCAGTTCGCGATCCATCGGCTACTGCCCCTCGGCCGCGGCGTCGGCGGGCGCAGCGGTCGCCTCCACCTGCGCCTTGGCAATGCGCACGGCCAGCTGGCGGATGCGAAGGATGTAGGCGGTGCGTTCGGTGACGCCCACGCTGCCGCTCGAATCGAGGATGTTGAACAGGTGCGAGCACTTCAGGCAGTGCTCCAGCGCCGGCAGGATCAGGCCGGAGTCGAGGAGTGTGCCGGCAAAGGCAAAGTTCTTGTCGAAGAGCTCACGATGGAGCGCCGCGAAGTCGGCACCGGGCATCTGCACCTGACCGAACGCGTACTTCGACTGCTCGATCTCTTCCTGCAGCCGGACCTCGCGATACTTCACGCCGCCGCCCCACTCGAGGTCGAAGACGTTGTCCACGCGCTGGAGGAACATGGCGATGCGCTCCAGCCCGTAGGTGATCTCGCACGAGATCGGCTCGAGGTCCATGCCGCCGACCTGCTGAAAGTAGGTGAACTGGGTGATCTCCATGCCGTCGAGCAGCACCTGCCAGCCGATGCCCCAGGCGCCGAGCGTTGGCGACTCCCAGTTGTCTTCCTCGAAGCGAATGTCGTGCTGCCGCGGGTTGATGCCGCAGGCTTCCAGGCTGTCGAGATAGGTCTGCTGCACTTCGTCGGGCGACGGCTTGAGAATCACCTGGAACTGATGGTGCTTGAACAGGCGGTTCGGGTTCTGGCCGAAGCGGCCGTCGTCGGGACGGCGCGACGGCTGCACGTATGCCACGCTCCACGGCTTGGGGCCGAGCACCCGGAACAGCGTCTCGGGGTGCGAGGTGCCGGCGCCCACCTCGAGATCGAGCGGTTGCTGCAGGAGACACCCCTGCGAGGCCCAGAACGCCGACAGTTTCAGGATGAGATCTTGGAAGGTCACGCGAGATACCGGATCACGCGTGACGCCGAAGGTCGCGCAGCACGCGGTCTGACTTCAACGTCTTCTCCAGATGCATCGTGATGAGCGCCCGATGCACACGTTCGAGTTCCCGAATGGCCGTCCCGTCCACCGGCACGGTGCCGATGTCGTGCGGCGCCACGACGCGCGCCGCCGCCAGGAACGCCGTCGCCCCGGCCGACAGCGACTCCCGCATGTCCGGGTAGAGGCCCTGCAGCCGCAGCAGCCAGTACTCGAAGTAGCGGGCCAGCGGCTCGGCCGGCGCTCCCGACGCCAGAGCGTCGAGCATCGACGCGCCCAGGCGATACAGCCGCTCGTCGGCGTCGGCGTCCTGCGCCCACTCGTTCAGCAGCTCGGCGAAGTAGGCCGCGTAGGTCAGCCCTTCCTCCGCCGCCGCACTACTCACCCTGAGGGGCGACTTTTCCCACGTGCCGCTCGTGAGCCCCAGCGGCGACCGGATCGTTTCGGCGTAATTCAAGCCGACCAGCTCGCGGCGCGCGCTTTCGAAATACGCCACCCGCGCTTCCGTGAGCGGCTCGAGCGCGCCCATGAAGCGCGATCGCGGCCGGCGCGCGCTCTTGGCCACCCCGCGCTTCTTGCCCCGGTCCCGAGTCAGGAACACCACCAGCCGGTCGGCCTCGCCCAGGGCGTAGGTGCGCAAAACCAAAGCGTCGGCGGTGTAGAGGGGCACGGAACCCCGATATTTTACCGTTGTTTTCAGGAGGCGCGCGGCAGGTACTTCGAGAACGCGGTTGCCAAGCCCAAAAAGGAGAAGAACCCGAACACGTCCGTCATGGTGGTAATGAAGACCGACGAGGCCAGTGCGGGATCGATGTTGACGGCCCGCAGCCCGAGCGGCACGAGCGTGCCCGCGGCGGCGGCGACGAACATGTTGATGATCATCGCCAGGCCGAGCACCATGCCCAGGACCGGGTTGCCGCGCGTCAGCCACACCACGAGCGCGGCGCAGATACCGAGCACCACGCCGTTGCCGATACCGACGAGCGTCTCCTTGAGGAGCGCCTTGCGGGCATTGCTCCAGGTGAGCTCCCCGAGCGCGATGCCGCGCACCACCACCGTGAGCGTCTGCGTGCCAGCGTTTCCGCCCATTCCCGCCACGATCGGCATGAAGATGGCCAGCACAGGGAACAGGTCGATGGTGCCCTCGAACAGCGCCACCACGCCGGCGGCCACGAACGCCGTCGCCAGGTTGACGCCCAGCCACGGCAGGCGCTTGCGCAACGACTCCGCGGCCGGGGTGAACGCGCGCTCGTCGCCGGCCACACCGGCCAGGCGGTAGATGTCCTCGGTGGCCTCGTCCTTGATGACGTCGATGACGTCGTCCACCGTGATGCTGCCGACCAGCTTGTTCTCCTCGTCCACCACCGGAATCGCCAGCAGGTTGTAGGCGGCCACTTGCCGCGCCACCTCTTCCTGATCCATGTCCACCCGGGCGCTGATCAGGTCGGACGACATGATGCGTTTGAGCGGGGTCTCCGGCGAGACCAGGAGGAGCCGCCGCAGCGACACGACGCCGACCAGGTGCCGGCGGTCGTCCACGACGTAGAGATAGAAGACCATCTCCACCTCGCGATTGCTCTGCAGCTCGGTGATGGCCTCCCCCACCGTCAGGTCTTCGGACAGGGCGAAGACCTGCGGGTTCATGATGCGGCCGGCCGTCCGCTCGGCGTACTCGAGCAGGTTCTCGACGACGCCCGATTCCTTGGGGCGCATCAAATCGAGGACGGCGGTCGAAAGTTCTTCGGGGAGGTTGTCGATCAGCGCGGCCGCGTCGTCGGAGGGAATCTCCTGCGCGAGCCGGGCGATGTCCTCGGCCGAGCGCGTCGCGAGAAGCGCTGCGCCCACATCGGGGCCAAGCTCGGAGATCGCCTCCATGGCGAGCCGGCCGTAACGGTCCGCCAGCAGGTTGAAGCTGGCGTCGCGGTCGCGGTCGGTCAGTTCCTTGAAAACTTGCGCCAGGTCTGCCGGGTGCTGCTTCTGCAGCAGGTTCAACAGATTGGCGGTCGCCCCGACGCGCAGGAGTCGCCGGACGGAGTCGAGGACGAGGTCGATTCTGCGCTGCGCCGCCATGATGGAAATTCCGTCAGGTCACAAACGACTCACTGTAGCACGGCGCTTACCCCGAAACGCACGTGCGCACGTGGCCGCGGACCTGCCGTACAAGGCCATGGGGTCGTGCGGCACGTAGCAGCGGGTCGTGCCGAACGTGGCCGCGGGTCTTTAGACCCGCCTCATTGAAGGGGCTTCAGCCTATCGGTCGGCGCAATCACCCCGCGCCCAGTAATCGCGGTGCACTTCGCGGGCTTCGTCGACGAGCACCGGCCCTGCCACCTGCACCGGCTGCGACGCGCGCGCAAACAGCTCGCGGCAGGGCACCACAAAGTCGCCGCCGGCCATGACCGCAAGCTCGGTCGCCGACAGCGCGAAGACCACGGACCGGACGCCGGCCCAATACATCTTCCCCACGCACATGGCGCACGGTTCGCAGCTCGTGTAGAGCACGCTGCGGCCGATCTGCTCCGGCGTCAGCTGCCGGATGGCGTCGGCGACGAGGTTGGTCTCCGCGTGCGCGGTTGGGTCGGCCGACGTCGCGACGGTGTTCCGTGCGGTCAGGACGACGGCGCCGTCGAGCACGAGAAGGGCACCGAAGGGATGATTGCCGGCGGCCCTGGCCTCGCGGGCCAAGGCGATGCTCTGCCTGACGAGACGTTCGTCGACGGGCACAAGCGCCGTCACGCTCGTGATTCCGAGAGCTCCTCGAACACCAGCCACACCCCGCCCGGGCCGGGACCCACGAGGAGCGAGAGGGGCGACGTGTAGCCCTTCAGCTGCGAGTAGCGGGTGCAGGCGATGCGCACGCGCCCGCCTTCGGCCGCGTAGGTGCACTCCGAATAGCGGCTGATGTCGCCGGCCGCCTTCGCCAGCAGAATGGTGCGCCGGATGAGGGCCTTGTAGTCCGCGGCCGAAATCGTCAGATCGCGAACCTCGCCGGTGGGGTACGTGCGCCTGGTCCGGATGACCGCGTCGTCGGCGTAGAGATCGGCGATGGCCGGATCGAACGCGCGCTCGAGCGCGATGTACCGCTCGATGGTCTGCTCGGCCTTGGCGCGCGCCTCGCCAGACAGCGGACCTTGGGCCGCGCCCGGCGCCACCAGCGCGAGCGCGATCACGACGGCCACGAACGGGTGTGGGATCATGCTCCCCCGCAAACCCGGCACGGACGACACTGTCGCCGCGCTGTCAGGACGACGGCGCCTGTGAGGGCCGCACCTTCAGGCGGGCGGGGATCTTCTCCACCGTAAAACCGCGCGGCGGAACCGCCGCTGGATCGCGGGGGATCACCACCGTACCGGCCACGAGATCGTGGACCCCCTGGCACCTAGGGGTCAAGTTGGCACTGTTCATGGGGACCTCGAGTGTGGCGGGATTCTACGTGATCGGCCGCTGGCCGACGCCCGCCTCCCGGATCAACGCTGAACCGCCGCGGATCGCACGCCACGCACCCGGCGCGGCGGCTAGTCGACCTGCCGGTTCTGGGCCTCGATATCGTCGAGCAGGCGCTCGTCGTCGCGCCACTCGCTCTTCACTTTGACGTGCAGATCGAGGTAGACCCGCCGTTCCATCTCCCGCTGCATCTCGGCGCGGGCCGCGGTGCCGATGGCCTTGATCATCGCGCCGCCGCGGCCGACGACGATCGGCTTCTGCGACTCGCGCTCCACCAGGATGGTGCAGAAGATCTTCGTGATGCCGTCGTCGCCCGATTCATCGAACTGGTCCACCACCACCGTGGTCGAGAACGGGAGCTCGTCGTGTGTCAGACGCAGCACCTGCTCGCGCACGATCTCGGCCGCGAAGAAGCGCTCGGTCTGATCGGTGATGTATTCCGGCGGATAGAACGGCTCGCCCTCCGGCAGGTAGGTCAGGAGCAACCGCTCGAGTACCTCCACGTTGGTGCCGTCCGTGGCCGAGAGCGGCACGAACTCCACGAAGGGATGCGCCTGCCGGTACGACTCGATGAGCGGCAGCAGCCGTGTCTTCTTGATCAGATCGACCTTGTTGAGCACGAGGAGCGTGGGGGTCTTCAGCTCCTTCAGGACCTCGAGCATGAAGCGGTCGCCGGACCCGGCCTTCACCGCGGCGTCCACGATCAGCGCCACGACGTCCACGTCGCGCATGGTGCCAAGCGCCGTGTTCACCATGCGTGCGTTCAGCCGGTGCGTCGCCTTGTGCACGCCGGGCGTGTCCACGAAGACGATCTGCCCGGCCGGAGCTTGGTCGAGCGCCGCATAGTTCTTCACGCCGCGCACCCGCGCCCGCGTCGTCTGCGGCTTGTCGGACACGATGGCGAGCTTCTGGCCGATGATGCGGTTCAGCAGGGTGGACTTGCCGGCATTGGGGCGGCCAATCAACGCCACGGTGCCGCTCTTGAACGGCAGCGCTGTCTCCGCCACTAGTCTGCCTCGGCGCTCGAGCGGCGGCGCACGCGCACCCGCGTGATGCGGCGGCGCTCCACCTCGAGCACTTCCACCGAGAGGTCGCCGACGTGGAAGGCCTCGCCGACGTACGGCATGCGCCCGAGATGCGACAGCAGGTAGCCACCCAGCGTCTCGAACCCTTCGCGTTCGATCGTCACCCCGAGCCGGTCGCGCACCTCGTCCACACTGACCTTGCCCTTGAAGACGAACACGCCGTTCCCTTCGTCGGTGACGGTGTCGCTTTCGACATCGTACTCGTCGCGAATCTCGCCGACGATCTCCTCGAGCAGGTCTTCGATGGTGACCAGCCCGGCAGTGCCGCCGTATTCGTCCACGACCACGGCCATCTGCACCTGCCGGCGCTGCATCTCCTTCAACAGGTCCGACACGCGCTTGCTCTCGGGTACGAGGTACGGCGGCCGCATCAGCGTCGTGACCGGGGGCTCGGCGCCCGGCGGCAGCGCCACCATGTCCTTCACGAACACGACGCCGACCACGTTGTCGAGGCTCTCTCGGTAGACCGGCATGCGCGAATACTGCTCCTCGCGAAACACGGTGCGCAGGTCCTGCAGTGTGCTCTCCACGGACACCGCGACGATGTCTGGCCGCGGCGTCATCACCTCTTTCACCACGGTCTCCGTGAAATCGACGATCGACTGCAACAGCTCGCGGCCCTCCTCCTCGGAGATGTCGTTCTCGGCCGCGGTGGCCTCGGGTGCCGGCGCCGTGGGTGCGTCGGCGCCCCCGTTGGCGGGCGCGTCGCGATCGCGCTCACGCTCGCGGCGCCCGATCACCTCCACGAGCCCAATCGTCAACGGCATCAACAGGCCCGCGAGCGGTGTGAACACCGGCAGCAGCACGTCGAGCACTTTTTCGGGATCGCGGCGCACGAAGGCCATCGGAATCAGGTGCTCGCAGGCGACCACAAACGCCACGAACGACACGATGAACACGCTCACCGAGCGCAGACTCTGGATGTCGCTCGACCGCGCGATGAGCACGGCGGCCATCACGGTGACGAGGCCAATCAGGATGCGGACGGGAATGAACAGGTAGAGGGGATCGTCGAGATACCGCCCGAGCTGCGCGCTGCGCCCGCCCCGTTCGGCCATCAGCCGCAGCGACAACCGCATGAGCGCGCTGAAGGCAGTCTGCACGGTGCCGAGAAAAATCGCGGCGCAGGCGACGAGGAAGAGCGCGAGCGGCGTGAGCGGCGTCATCTCCGGGCGGCGCGACGGCCTGAGGGGGGCGGGGCGGCGCGTTCGATCAGTCCCTCGCGCAGCCCACCCTTCCGGCGCAGCCGGGCTTCGACCCGGGCCATGCGCCCGCCGTCGCGCTCGTGATCGTAGCCGAGAAGGTGCAGCAGCCCGTGCAGCGCGAGCACGCGCAGTTCGGTGGCGAGCGCGTGCCCGGCGCCGCGCGCCTGCCGCCCGGCAACCCCGCGGGCAATCACGACATCGCCGAGCGTGCCCGGCTCCCCGGCCGGAAACGACAGCACGTCGGTGGGGGCGTCCACGCCGCGAAACTGGCGGTTCAGACCATGAATCCGGCGGTCGGGGACGACCGCCACGGTCACGAGGCCTCGGGCCCGCGCGGGGGCCACGCGGCGGAGCCAGCGGCCAAGCGCCGCCGCACCGTCGCCCGCGCCCATCACCTCCACACGGAGGAGCGAAGCTCCGCCTCTGGACGACGGACCTGCAGGCTTCGCTTCGCTCGGCCAGTATTTGATTGCCCGCCCTTCGGGCGGGCGAAGGCTGGTCACGCCTCGCCGTCCTTGTAGGCGTCGTAGGCTTTCACGATCTGCTGCACGAGCTTGTGGCGCACCACGTCGGTGTCGTCGAAGTAGATAAAGCCTATCCCTTCCACATGCTTGACGATGCGCAGGGCCTGCACCAGCCCCGACGCCTTGGGGTTGGGCAGGTCGATTTGCGTTATATCGCCGGTGACCACCGCTTTGGACCCGAAGCCCAGCCGCGTGAGGAACATCTTCATCTGCTCCGCGGTGGTGTTCTGGGCTTCGTCGAGGATCACGAAGGCGTCGTTCAGCGTCCGGCCGCGCATGAATGCGATGGGCGCCACTTCGATGGTGCCCCGTTCGACCAGCCGGGTCGCCTTTTCGGTGTCCATCATGTCGTAGAGCGCGTCGTAGAGCGGGCGCAGGTAAGGGTTCACCTTCTCCTGCAGATCGCCAGGCAGGAATCCGAGCTTCTCCCCCGCCTCCACCGCCGGGCGCGCGAGGATGACCCGGCTCACCTTCTTGGACAGCAGGTACTGGACGGCTTGCGCCATCGCGAGGTAGGTCTTGCCGGTGCCCGCCGGGCCGACGCCGAACACGATGTCGAACTTGTCGATGGCGTCGAGATAGCGCCGTTGATTGACGCTCTTCGGATTGACCCGGCGCTTCGTCACCAGGCCGGACTGGCCGCCTTGCGCCGGACCGCCGCGATTGAAGTAGTCGCGGAGATCGACGGACGCGTTCTGCGAGAAGAGCTGCGCCGCGGTTTTCACGTCGCCGTTGCCCAGTGCGTACCCGTCCTCGAGCAGCCCGGAGAGCTGCTCGAAGAGCTTGACGACCCGCTGCTCGTCGCCGCTGTCGCCCGTGACGATGAGCTCGTCGCCCTGAGTCCGGATGGAGACTCTGAAGAGAGACTCGACGTGCTTGAGGTTGGCGTCGCGGGCTCCGTAGAGCGTTTCGATGCCGGCCTGTGGCAGGACGATTCTCTTCATACCCGCGTCACGTCCGCGGAAGCAAATGCAGTTCCCGCAATTGCCTCGGGTTCACCGATGAGGGTGCGTTCGTCATCAAATCCACGGCGGTCGCGGTCTTCGGAAAGGCGATCACCTCACGAATGGAGCTTTCGTTCGCCAGGATGGCGCACATCCGGTCGAGTCCGAGTGCGATGCCACCGTGCGGCGGCGTGCCGTACTCCAGCGCTTCGAGAAAGAAGCCGAACCGCAGCTTGGCTTCCTCGGGCCCGATGTTGAGCAGCTCGAACATCCGGCTCTGCACCCTGGCGTCGTGAATACGGGTGCTGCCACCGCCAATCTCGCTGCCGTTCAGCACGAGGTCGTAGGCCTTGGCGCGCACCGATCCCGGGTCGGTGTCCAGCTTGGCCATGTCGTCGTCGAGCGGCGACGTGAACGGATGGTGCATCGCGGCGTAGCGCTTCTCCTCCGGGTCCCATTCGAGGAGCGGGAACTCCACGACCCACGCGAACGCGTAGGTCTCCGGGTCGAGCAGCCCATCCCGTTTTGCCAGCGTCAGCCGGAGCTGCCCCAGCGTCTTCGACGTGGCGTCGGGGTCGCCGGCCACCACGAAGGCCAGCTGTCCATTACCAGCGCCAGTGGCGTCGAGCAACTGGCGCACGGTCTCCTCGCCGACGGCCTTCGGAAACGACGAGGTCATCGTGCCGTCCTCCGCACGCCGCGCCCACAAGAGATGGCGGCCCTGCGCCTTCTCCTGGTTCACGATGCCGTCGACGGCGCTCCGCGAGTAGCTGGCGGCGTTCGCCACGACGAACGCGCGGACCGTGCCACCGTCGGCGACGATCTTCTTGAACACGCCGAACGACGACTCCCGGAACAGCTCGCGGACGTCCTGGATCGCCATGCCGCACCGCAGATCCGGCTTGTCCGACCCGTACGCCGCCATCGCGTCGGCGTACGACATCCGCGGGAACGGCGTCGCGATCGTCTTGCCGATGACCGCGAACACGTCGTGCATCAGCGGCTCGATCAGGTTGAAGATCGTCTCCGGCCGGGCGAACGACATCTCGACGTCCACCTGCGTGAACTCGGGCTGGCGGTCGGCGCGGAGGTCTTCGTCGCGGAAGCACTTGCAGATCTGCACGTAGCGATCGATGCCGGCCACCATCAGGAGCTGCTTGAAGAGCTGCGGCGACTGCGGCAGCGCGAAGAACTCGCCGGCGTGCACGCGGCTCGGCACGAGATAGTCGCGCGCGCCCTCGGGCGTCGACTTGCCGAGGATGGGCGTCTCGACTTCGAGGAACCCCTGCGCGTCGAAGTAGCGCCGGATCGCCGACGTGACCTTGTGGCGCAGGATCATGTTGCTGGCCAGCCGCGGGCGGCGCAGGTCGAGGTAGCGGTATTTCAGACGTACGTCCTCCGACACCGGCGAGTCGTCGGCCACCGCGAACGGCGGCGTCTTCGCCTCGTTGAGCAGTGTCAGCTTCCGGACGACCACTTCCACGTCGCCGGTCTCGAGCTTGGCGTTGATGGTGTCGTCGGAGCGGCGGCGGACGGGGCCTTCGACGCCGATCACGAACTCCGACCGCAGGCGCTTGCCCTTGGCCATCAGTGCCTCGTCGTCCTTGTCGAAGACCACCTGGGTGACGCCGGCCCGGTCGCGCACGTCGATGAACAGCAGACCGCCCAGGTCGCGCACCCGGTGCACCCATCCCAGCAGCACGACGTTTGCGCCGACGTCGCCGGGGCGCAGGGCCCCGCAGGTGTGAGTGCGCGTGAGCTCGCCGAGTGGTTCAGCCACGATCCTTCAATGCCTCGCGAATGGCCGCCGCGGCGGCCGACTGGTCGTACGTGTTCTGGGTCTGAGCCTTGAGATCCTTGACGGTCACCGTACCGGCCGCGATCTCGTTGCCGCCGAGGAGCGCCACGAACGGCACGTCCCTCGAGTCAGCGTACTTGATCTGCTTGCCGATCTTGTCGGCGTCGGGATAGACCAGCACCCGCAGCCCCTCGGACCGCAGCTGCCCGGCCAGTACGATGGCGTGCCCCAGGTCCGCGGGGTCGAACACGGCCACCATCACGTCGGCCGCGGACCGCGTCAGCGCCAGAGGAAACATGTTCCGCTCCCCCATCACCACGAGGATCCGCTCGAGGCCGAGCGAGAATCCGCAGGCCGGCACGTCCTGACCGAGGAACATGCCCACCAGGTTGTCGTAACGGCCACCACCCCCGAGGCTCCCGGCCAGGTCGGGAACGGCAATCTCCATGATGGCGCCGGTGTAATAGGAGAGCCCCCGCGCCAGCGCGGCGTCGATGCGGATGCGGCCCTCGGCCCGGGTGCCCGCTGCCAGTCCTACGATCTGCCGCAGGTTCTTCACGGCGGCCTCGCCGGCCACATCGCCGACCGCGCGGCTCGCCAGAAGGGTGGAGAGGCGGTCGAGTTCCTCTGCCGGTTCGTGTCCGGTGGAGCGGAATGCCGCAAGTACGGCGCCGCGAGCGGCCTCGTCCACGCCCCGCTCCGCCAACTCCCCCAGCACGCCGTCGGGACCTATCTTGTCCAGCTTGTCGATGGCGACCAGGGCCGGACCGTGCAGCGACGCCGGCACGCCGGAAGCCGTCAGGATGGACGCGAGCAGCTGGCGGTGATTGAGCCGGATGACAAAGTCCGAGAACCCGAGCTCGAGCAATGCGTCGGCCACCGCCGCGCACAGTTCCGCCTCGACGGCCGGCGAGGTGGAGCCGAGCGCGTCCACGTCGCACTGGTAGAACTCGCGGAAACGGCCGCGCGCGGGCCGATCGGCCCGCCACACCGGCTGAATCTGATACCGCTTGAAGAACCGCGGCAGCTTCGCGTTGTGTGTGCGATGACCCGGGCCAGCGGCACGGTCAGGTCGTAGCGCAGCGCCAGATCCGCCTGCCCCGTCGCCTCGTGCTCACCGCGCTTGAGGATCTTGAAAATGAGCTGGTTGCCCTCGTCGCCGTACTTGCCTTGCAACGTCTCGAGGTTCTCGACCGCCGGGGTTTCCAGGGGCTCGAAACCATAGCGCTCGTAAACGCGCGCGATGATGCCGATGACGTGGGCCCGCCGCCGCACGTCCTCCGGCAGGAAGTCGCGCATGCCGCGCGCGGGCTCGGTACGTGCCATCGAAAGAACGGCCGCCTAGAGCCGTGGCAGGGTCAGGCCCTGCTGGCCCTGGTACTTGCCCTTCTTGTCGGCATACGAGACCTCGCAGGGTTCGTCGCTCTGGAAGAAGAGCACTTGCGCGATCCCTTCGTTCGCGTACACCTTCGCCGGCAGCGGCGTCGTGTTCGAGATCTCGAGCGTCACGAACCCCTCCCACTCGGGCTCGAAGGGCGTGACGTTGACGATGAGGCCGCAGCGCGCGTAGGTGGACTTGCCCACGCAGACGGTCAGCACGTCGCGCGGGATGCGGAAGTACTCCACCGTTTTCGCCAGGGCGAACGAGTTGGGCGGGATGATGCAGACCTCGGCGCGGATGTCGACGAACGACCGCGCGTCGAAATGCTTCGGATCGACGACCGTGCTGTTGATGTTGGTGAAGACCTTGAACTCGTCGGCGACGCGGATGTCGTAGCCGTACGACGACAGGCCGTAGGACACCACGCCGTCGCGCACCTGCCGGTCCTCGAACGGCTCGATCATCCCGTGCTCGAGGGCCATCTTCTTGATCCAGCGGTCAGCTTTGATCGAGGGCACGGAGACTCCAGGCTGCGAGCGTTTCGTGTCAGCGCTTGCTCAGATAGGCGAGGACGGCCGCCACCAGCGTGAGCACGACGCTGGCGAGCAGCGAGGTCGCCAGCGGCAGGTAGAACGTAAAGTTTCCCCTCCGGACGGTGAAATCGCCCGGTAGCCGCCCAATCGGAACGCCGAAGTTAATCAGCAACCCGACGGCAACCGCCAGCAGCCCAAAGAGGATGAGGGCCTTCCCCATCGGATCAAATCAATTCCATGCCCCGGAAGAAATACCCCAGTTCGAACGCCGCCGTCTCCGGTGCGTCCGACCCGTGCGTGGCATTGCGGCCGATCGACTCGCCGAAGTCGCGGCGCAGGGTGCCAGGGGCGGCCTTGGCCGGGTCCGTCGGGCCCATCGTGTCGCGCCACTTCACGATGGCGTCGGGCGCCTCCAGGGACAGCAGGACGCACGGTCCGGACGACATGAAGTCGGTCAGCTCCCCGAAGAAGGGACGCTCCTTATGGACGGCGTAAAAGCCCTCCGCTTCCTTCTTGCTCAAGTGCTGCAGACGCATCGCCCGCACACTGAAGCCTGCGGCCTCGATACGCGCCAGAATCTGTCCCGCCAGCCGCCGTTCGACGGCGTCGGGCTTGATGATCGCAAAGGTTCGTTCCATGGCTCCTGACGGACGCGGTCAGCGTCCGAGTATCTCCTTCATCGCCGCGCCCATGTCGGCCGGGCTCTTCACGACGCGCACACCCGCCGCCGTCAGCGCGTCCATCTTTTCTTTGGCCGTGCCCTGTCCGCCCGCGATGATCGCCCCGGCGTGGCCCATCCGCCGCCCCGGCGGAGCGGTCTGCCCGGCGATGAACCCGACGACGGGCTTCGTGAACGACTGCTTGATGTAGGCCGCGGCTTCCTGCTCGGCCGTGCCGCCGATCTCGCCGATCATGATCACGGCTTCAGTGTCGGGATCGGCCGCAAACAGCTTCAGCGCGTCGATGTGGCTCGTGCCGATGAGCGGGTCGCCGCCGATGCCGATACAGGTGGTCTGCCCCATCCCGAATTTCGACAGCTGATGGATGGCCTCGTAGGTCAGCGTTCCGCTCTTCGAAACGATGCCGATGCGCCCCTCCCGGCAGATATGTCCGGGGATGATCCCGGCCTTGGCCTGCCCGGCGGTGATCACGCCCGGACAGTTGGGGCCGATGAGCCGCGTCGCTTTGCCGCCCATGAACGACGTGACCTTCAGCATGTCGAGGGTGGGAATGCCCTCGGTGATGCAGACCGCCAGCGGAATGGCGGCATCTGCCGCTTCCATGATGGCGTCGGCCGCAAACGGCGGCGGAACGAAAATGACCGTGGCATTGGCGCCCGTCTCGCGGACGGCGTCGTGCACGCTGTTGAAGACCGGCCAGCCCTCGTGCGTCGTTCCGCCCTTGCCGGGTGTCACGCCGCCGACGACCGTCGTGCCGTAGGCGGCCGCGGCCTTGGCGTGGAAGGTGCCCTCACGACCCGTGAGGCCCTGGACGATGAGCCGGGTGTTGCGGTCGAGGAGGACGGCCATTACCGCGCCCCCCCTTTCCCCTGAGCCGCGGCCTGCGCCACGATCTTCTCCGCTGCCTCGTCCATCGAATCCGCCGTACTGAACTTGAGGCCGCTCTCCCTCAGTATGCGCTTGCCTTCGTCGACGTTGGTCCCTTCCATACGCACGACGATGGGCACGTTGACGCTCAGCTCCTTGACCGCCGCCACGACGCCCGCCGCCAGCACATCGCACCGCAGGATGCCGCCGAAGATGTTGATGAGCACCGCCTTCACGTTGGCGTCGGACATCAGGATCTTGAACGCGTTGCGAATCTGCTCGGCGTTGGCGCCGCCGCCGACGTCGAGGAAGTTGGCCGGCTCGCCCCCGGCGAGCTTGATGATGTCCATCGTGGCCATGGCCAGGCCCGCGCCGTTGACCATGCAGCCGATGGTGCCGTCCAGGCGGATGTAGTTCAGCGAGAACTTCGACGCTTCAACCTCGAGCGGGTCCTCCTCGCTGAGGTCGCGCAGGTCCTTGAGGTCGGCGTGGCGGTAGAGCGCGTTGTCGTCGAAGCTCACCTTGGCATCGAGGGCCAGCAGCTCGCCGCCCTTGGTCACGATCAGCGGGTTGATCTCGACCATCGACGCGTCAGTTTCCATGAACGCCGTGTAGACCGAAGCCAGGACTTTCGCGAACTTGTTTGCCGCGGCGCCGTTGAGCCCCATGCCGAACGCCAGCTTGCGCGCCTGGAACGGCACCACGCCGACGCCCGCGTCGATCGATTCGCGCAGGATCTGCTCGGGGTGCGTCGCCGCGACCTCCTCGATGTCCATGCCGCCGGCGGCGCTCGCAATCACTACTGGGCTGGCGGAGGCGCGGTCGATGACGATGCTCAGGTACAGCTCGCGATCGATCTGCAGCCCCTCCTCGATCAGCACCCGGCCCACCTTCCTGCCTTCCGGGCCGGTCTGGTGGGTGACGAGCGTCATCCCGAGCATGTCTTTCGTGAACTGCTCGACTTCGCCGATCGAGCGCGCCAGCTTCACGCCGCCGCCCTTCCCGCGGCCGCCGGCGTGGATCTGCGCCTTGACGACGCAGACCTCGCCGCCGAGCCGGCGGGCAATGTCGGCGGCTTCAGTGGGTGCAAAGGCGACCTCGCCGCGAGGCACAGGCACACCGTAGCGCGCGAGCACGGATTTGGCTTGGTATTCGTGAATTTTCACAGGGGGGAGCGATTAAGTAGAGGCGGACCTTCAGACCCGCCTGGCAAATGAGCTGACGTCGATTCGGCAGGTCAAGACAGCCATTCATCGTATTCGGCCACTGCGAGACCGTCAAGCGTCCGGGGCCCGTTTCGTCCCGGTTTCGCCGCACGCTGCGGCCAAGGCCTCGCAGGTTTTCGTGCAGGCTTCAGTTTTGTCGGACTTGACCGATTACACGTCACGCTGCCTCGGGTTGACCTCGACGTTTCAGGAAGGTTGAGATGGGACTTTCAATCCTGACGGTGCTGTTAGGCGCGATCGCCGGCGCTGCCAGCCTGGGTTGGCTGATCCAGCGGAGACGCGCGGCCGAGGCCGGGGCCTGCCTGGCCGGCTGCGAGCGCGAGCTCCAGGCCGCGCGAGACCGCAACGATTTCATCGCCCTCGCCGAAAAAGCCGCCGGCTTCGGCCTCTGGGAAATGGACCTTCAGACCAACGTCGTCAGAGGCTCCGAGGCCTGGGCGGCGATGGAAGAGTGCCCGGACGGTGTTCACGGCATGAGCGCCGATATCGTGCGACGCGTGGTGCACCCCGACGACAAGCACCTGCTCGAAGAAGGCGCCGCCCGTTCGTTTGCCACCGGCGAGCCCTACCTCGTGGACTTCCGCATCGTGCCCGCTGAAGGGGTGATGCGCTGGCGCCGCAGCATGGCCCGGGTGGTCTTCGAGGATGCCAAGCCGAAACGGATCATCGGCGCGTCGATCGACACCACGCGTGAGCACGAGACCATCGAAGCGGCGCGGGCGTCGAGCCGCGCCAAGAGCGAATTCCTGGCGAACATGAGTCACGAGATCCGCACGCCGATGAACGGCGTCATCGGGATGACGGAGCTCGTGCTCGAAACCGACCTCACGGCCGACCAGCGGGAGTGCCTGACGACCGTGCGCACCTCGGCCGACTCGCTGCTGACCATCATCAACGACATCCTCGACTTCTCGAAGATCGAGGCTGGCCGACTCGAGCTCGACCTGGTGCCGTTCAACCTTCGTGAGCTCATCGAGGAATTGTTGCGCCCGCTCGCCGTGACGGCGCACGCCAAAGGCCTCGAGCTGGCTTGCGATGTGGCCCGCGACGTGCCGCGCCATGTGGAGGGCGACCCCGTCCGGATCCGCCAGATCCTCACGAACCTCACCGGTAACGCCGTCAAGTTCACCCAATCGGGCGAAGTCGTCGTCGAGGTGGCCATGACGTCGCTGGACGGGGACGATCGACAGCTGCGCTTCACCGTGCGCGACACCGGCGTCGGCATTCCACGCGACAAACAGGCGCTCATCTTCGACCCCTTCTCCCAGGCCGACGGCTCGACCACGCGCCGGTTCGGCGGTACGGGCCTGGGCCTGACGATTTCGGCGCGCCTCGTGGCGGCGATGAAGGGCACGCTGACGGTGGACAGCGAACCGGGCCGCGGCAGCGCCTTCCACTTCGTGGTGCGGCTGCCTCCGGTCGCCGAACCCGAGCGCATCGGGCTGGCGCCGGAGGCCATGGCGGACCTCGATGTGCTGGTGGTGGACGACAACAGAACCAACCGCAAGATTCTCGTCGAGCTCCTCAACGCCTGGGGCTTGCGCCCGAGCGCCGTGGGGAGCGTGGCCGAGGCGCTGGTCCACCTGACACGAGCGTGCGCCGAGGGCCGTCCGGTGCCGCTGGTCCTGACCGACTCGCACATGCCCGGCGCCGACGGTTTCGCGCTGGCGGCCGAGATCAAGCGGGTGCCGACGCTGGCCGACGCCGTCGTGCTGATGCTGACCTCGGGCGACTATCAGGGCGACCTGCAGCGCTGTAAAGAGATCGGCGTGGCCGCGTACCTGACCAAGCCGGTCCGCCACGCGGAGTTGCTGGCCGCGATCACCAAGGCGGTGCACGGTCGCCGCCTACGGACGGGGGCACCAGCGCCGGCTCCCGGGCGAGCGGCGCGTCGTGAGCGCGCCACCCCCGCCCTGGCCCGGAACATCGAGCCTGGCCGCCGCGTGCTCGTGGTCGAGGACAACCCGACGAACCGGAAGCTGGCCGTCGCAATCCTGACCAGGGAGCACTACCAGGCCATCGTGGCCGAATCCGGCCGGGACGCCGTCGATCTGTTCCGGAAAGGCGGCGACGCGTTCGACCTCGTCCTGATGGATGTGCAAATGCCAGGCATGGACGGGCTCGAGACCACCGCCGTCATCCGGCAGATGGAAAACGCACGCCGACGCATCCCCATCATTGCGGTCACGGCGCGCGCGATGCAGGGCGATCGGGAGCGGTGCCTCGCGGCCGGCATGGACGACTACCTCGCCAAGCCAATCCACCCCGCGGCGTTGATCGCGCTCCTCCGGCGCTACCTCCCGCAGGCGGCGCCCGTCCCGGCGCTCAAGCGCGGCTGATCCCCGCCATCGCACAACCCTCGCGACAATCGGGGTTACAATCCGCGCCGTTCACGTTCGCAGCAGGCGGGCCAGCCGGCTCGCCCGAGGAGGCGCCGATGAGACGTGTGTTGGGTACAGCGGTGGCAATGGGCTTCGTACTGACCACGGTGCTGGGTGCGCAGGCGCCGCCACCCGGACAGGGACGTGCCGGTGGCCCGCCCCCTCCGTTGACGAATCTACAGGTGATGCCCAAGGACATCGCGCGACCTCAACTGCTGCAGACCATGCAGGCGTTCAATCAGGCGCTCGGGGTGCAGTGCAGCCACTGTCATCAGTTCATCGGGCCGGGCGACCCGATGAACGACATGGCCTCGGACGTGAAGCCGCAGAAGAACGCGGCGCGCGCGATGATGCGGATGGTGGCCGCCATCAACCCGCAGGTGGCGACGGCCGTCAACAAGACGCCGGAGTCGGCCACCCGCGTCGGCTGCATGATGTGCCACCGGGGCGAGGCGATCCCCAAGGTGCCGCCGCCCGCGCCGCCGCCTGGAGCGCCCGGCGCGGCGCCTCCCGCTGGCGGCGCGCCCGCGGGCGCCCCTCCGGCAGCGCCGCCGGGCGGCGCGCGTTAGGTCAGGACTGGTAGGACTGGTAGGGCGGGTGGGACAGGTGGGAAAAAACCCTCTTTCATCACCGCTGGCCCGCTAGAACAAGAAAGGGCGGCCGCGAGGCCGCCCTTCCTACCTGTCTTACCTGTCTTACCTGTCTTACCTGTCTTACCTGCCCTACATCCCGATCACATCCACCAGTTCCTTGACCGCCGCCGCGCTCTTCTTCAGCGCGGCATCTTCTTCCGGCGTCAGCTTGATCTGAATGATCTCCTCGGCTCCGCGGGCGCCGAGTTTCACCGGGACGCCGACGAAGAGGTCGTGGATCCCGTACTCGCCCTGCAGGTATACGGAGCACGGCAGGATCTTCTTCTTGTCCTTGAGGATCGCCTCGCACATCTCCGCGGCGGCCTGACCGGGCGCGTACCAGGCGCTCGTCCCGACCAGCTTCGTGATCTCTGCGCCGCCGTCGGCCGTCCGCTTCGCGATGGCGTCGATGCGCTCCTTCGACAGCAGCTCCGTCAACGGAATGCCGGCCACCGTCGAGTAACGCGGCAACGGCACCATGGTGTCGCCGTGCCCACCGAGGACGAACGAGTGGACGTTCTCAACCGAGACCTTGAGCTCCATGGCCACGAAGGTGCTCATGCGCGCCGAGTCGAGCACACCTGCCATGCCGATGATCCGCTCGCGGGGGAACTTCGTGAGCTTGTAGAGCGCCTGGGACATCGCATCGAGCGGGTTGGCCACTGGCACGACAATCGCGTTCGGCGTGTACTGCACCAGGTTGGGCGCGATGCTCTTCATGATGTCGAAGTTGTCGCGCACCAGATCGTCGCGGCTCATGCCCGGCTTGCGCGGCTTGCCCGACGTGATGACGACGATGTCGGAGCCGACGGCCGCGTTCCAGTCGGCGCCGCCGATCAATCGCGAGTCGCTGCCGATGATCGGGCAGGTCTCGTAGATGTCGAGCGCCACACCCGCCGCCTTGGTCTCGGCGATGTCGATGATGACGACGTCGGCGAGCTCCTTCTCCGCGATGGCCCGGGCAACCGTCATGCCGACGTTGCCGGCGCCACCAACCACGGTGACTTTACGATTCATGCAATGCCTCGTGCGCCCTTAGGGCGTTGTCCCTCGTTCACGTACCGCAGTACCCACAGCTTCTGTTGAAAACTCTGTGCAAAACACCCGTCTGCGCTCGCAGTTCCATATGCGATCCGGAACGTTTTAGCGAATTGCACCATCGTAGTGCGCCGGTCATACCGCCGCAACGCGAGTCACCCGACGCGCACGCCGACACCGGGTACGGCACGCGCGCGATCGACAACCGCCGATTATACTAGCGACGCATCGCCTCCGAATACGTCCGGCTCTGCGTCGCTAGGCAGTATCGGATTGTCCGCCTTCCGGCGGACGTTGGCTGGCGACGCGTCGCCTCCGCGATGACGGTCGGCTGTGTCGTCGATCGCGAGGCTGACCGCCCGCCGTCGCGCTGCTGGCTATTCTGTTCTGCGGTAACGTCCGTGTCTCCGACCAACTCCATGACTACTGCTGATCCCGCTACCACCCTCGTCGTCGTGGCCGACGACCTGCCCGCCTCCGCGCTCGATCTACTGCGGCGCGAGGGGTGGACGGTGGACGCGCGCACCGGCCGCACGCCGGAACAGCTCGCCGCCGACGTCGCCACCGCGCAGGCCATCGTCGTGAGGAGCGCCACCAAAGTGACGGCCGCGCTCATCGCCGCGGCGCCCCACCTTCGGGTGATCGCCCGTGCTGGCACCGGTGTCGACAACGTCGACGTGCCGGCAGCAAGCGCACGTGGGATCGTCGTGATGAACGCACCTGGCGCCAACAGCGTCAGCGTCGCCGAGCTCGCGATGGGCCTCATTCTCGCCATGGCTCGCCACCTGCCCGCAGCCGACGCGGCCATGAAACAGGGCAAGTGGGAGAAGAAGAAGTTTCTCGGCGAGGAGGTGCGTGACAAGACGCTCGGCCTCGCCGGTCTGGGCCGCATCGGACAGGAAGTGGCGCGCCGCGCCAGCGCCTTCGGCATGCGGCTGGTCGCGCACGACCCGTTCGTCTCCGACGCGGTCGCCGCGAGCCTCGGCGTCGAGCTCGTCTCGCTCGACGACGTGTTCGCCCGCGCCGACTACGTGTCGCTGCACCTGCCGTCCACGCCCCAGACGCGGCACATGGTCAACGCCGAGCGGCTGGCGCGAGCCCGCAAGGGCATCCGCATCGTCAACACCGCGCGCGGCGACCTGATCGACGAGGCGGCCCTGGCCGATGCCATCGAGGCCGGTCACGTCGGCGGCGCCGCTCTCGACGTCTTCGCCAAGGAACCGACTGTCGACCATCGCCTGCAGATGCTGCCGCAGGTGGTGGCGACGCCCCACATCGCGGCATCCACTCGCGAGGGGCAGGAAATGGTGGGCGTCGAGACGGCGGCGGCGCTGCGTGACTTCCTGCGCGATGGCGTCATCCGCAACGCAGTCAACTTCCCGTCGGTCTCCACCGAAGAGTTCAAGCGCCTGCAGCCCTTTGTCGCGCTCGGCGAGAAACTCGGGGCCTTTCTCGCCCAGATGAACGAGGCTCAAGCCACCCAGGTCAGCATCCGCTACTACGGCGAGCTCGCCGAGGCTCGCACCGACCTCATTGCCAACGCCGTACTCGTCGGCCTGCTCAAGCCGAGCGAGACCTCGGGCGGCACTACGCTCGTGAACGCGCGCACGGTGGCCACGTCGCGCGGGCTCGAAGTGGTGGAGTCGCGCAGCAATCGCGCGCGCAACTACACCAGCCTGATGTCCGTCAAGCTGCACACCGCCGCCGGTGAGCTCTGGGCCGAAGGCGCCGTGTTCGAGCGGACGTTCCCGCGTCTGGTGATGCTCGATGGCATCGCCGTCGAGGCGACGCTCGAAGGCACGATGATCGTCATGCGGAACAACGACCAGCCAGGCGTGATCGGCCACGTCGGCACCGTGCTCGGGCGCCATGGCATCAACGTGGCCAGCTTTGCGCTCGGACGCGATCAGGATCGGGCGATTGGCCTCGTCACCGTAGACGAGCCGGCGGCGCTCAACGGCGACGTCTTGACCGAGATCCGGAAGTCGGGTGCGATTCGCGAGGCGCGAATCATCAGGGTTTGAGTGTGAGCGTTTCGCGCGCTCCGTCGCTCAGCCGCTCGACCTCGGCAAACGACTCCCCCACGGTCACTACGCGGTAGCCGGGCGCGGCGGACTCGCCGTCGCGGGCCAGTTCGAGGCCCGCAGGATGACTGATGATCGCGGTGCGCTTTTCCACGCCCTCGACGATGTCTACGGCAATACCTGAGAGACGGAGCGGAAACGGCACCGGGACGTTCACTGGAGGCGCCGCCACGGCAACCGGTGCGGCCGCAGCCGCGGCGTGGCGAGCCACGGGGCGCGCACCGAACCGGAACGGGTTGCGTGACGGCCGCGCACTCGCCGTCATCGGCGCGAGCCGCGCGCTCAGCCGCCGCCCCTGCTCTTCGACGTCGGTCACGACCGACGTCTGAATTGCCGCCTGCACCTGCACGGCATTCGACGCCCCACGGGCCCGCGGCGCCGCGGTCTGCAGCGGCGGTGAGGCGAGCCATCCGGCGAGCGCCGTGGCACCCGTCGCCGCCGCCTTCCACTTCCAGTTCCAAGTCATCGTCGGATTCGGGGCCATCTTAACACTCCGCCTACTTCCTTCTCGGACCGAGGAGCTCCCCGGGATAGGCGCCGCACGCTCCCCGCAACCTACGCCAATGTCACGAGATCGGCGCGCTGGCTCGGCAACGCGCCGAGGTCACCGTGCTATGATCCGCCGTGTCCCCGGTCGCGTTCAGTAATCCGTTCGTTCGAACGTCACAGGACCCCGCCGTCGTCGCCATCATTCCCGCCCGCTACGAGTCATCGCGCTTCCCCGGCAAGCCCCTCGCCGATATCGGCGGCCGCCCCATGATCGAGCACGTCTACCGCCGCGCGGCCGAGGCCCGGCTCGTGGACGCCGTGGTGGTGGCCACCGACGATCAGCGGATCGCCGACGCCGTGGTGGCCTTCGGCGGCGTGGCGCGCCTCACGCGCAGCAGCCACCGCACCGGGACCGATCGCGTCGCGGAAGTCGCCGCCGAGTTGTCGTGCGGCATCGTCGTCAACGTGCAGGGCGACGAACCGCTGATTGATCCGGCCATGATCACCGCGGTCATCGCGCCGCTGCGCGACGACGCGTCGGTCCAGATGACCACCGCGCGGCGCGTGCTGACCGATCCGGACGACCTGATCAACCCGCACGTCGTCAAAGTCGTCGCCGATGCGCGCGGCGATGCGCTCTACTTCTCACGCTCGCCGATCCCGAACGGCGCCGGCGGGGGCGCGGCCTTCGTTCACGTCGGGCTCTATGCGTTCCGGCGCGACTTCCTGTTACGCTTCGCGGCCCTGCCGCAGACACCTCTCGAACTGGCCGAATCGCTCGAGCAGCTCCGCGCCCTCGAGCACGGCCACCGCATCCGTACGGTGGTGACCGAGCACCACTCGATAGGCGTGGATACACCGGACGATCTTGAACGGGCCCGGCGGCTCTCGGCCGTCGAGGCCCGGGTATGAGGCGGCATGACTCAGCGAACTGACGGACGGCCTGTCAAATACATCTTCGTGACCGGCGGCGTCGTCTCGTCGCTCGGCAAGGGCCTCGCGGCGGCCTCGATTGGCCGGTTGCTCGAGGATCACGGCTACAGCGTCGCGCTCCAGAAGTTCGACCCCTACATCAACGTCGATCCGGGCACGATGAGTCCGTACCAGCACGGCGAGGTCTACGTCACTGACGACGGCGCCGAAACCGATCTCGATCTCGGGCACTACGAACGCTTCACCAGCATGGTGGCCACGCGCAACAGCAACTGGACCACCGGCAAGATCTACCTGTCGGTCATCCAGAAGGAGCGGCGCGGCGACTATCTCGGCCGCACCGTCCAGGTCATTCCGCACATCACCAACGAGATCAAGGACGCCATCCGCGTCGCCGGCCGCGACGTGGACGTGGTGCTCGTCGAGATCGGCGGCACGGTCGGCGACATCGAGAGCATGCCGTTCCTCGAGGCCATCCGGCAGTTCCGCCTCGACGTCGGCCGCGAGAACACGCTCTACATCCATCTCACGCTCGTGCCCTACATCGGCACTGCCGGTGAGCTGAAGACCAAGCCGACGCAGCACAGCGTGCGCGACCTGCGCTCGATTGGCATTCAGCCCGACGTGCTGCTCTGCCGCACCGACCGCTTCCTCGACGCCGACATCAAGCGCAAGATCGCACTCTTCTGCGACGTGCCGGAGGAAGCCGTCATCACCGCCAAGGACGTCTCGACGATCTACGAGGTGCCGCTCGTGCTCAAAGCCGAGGGGCTCGATCAGATCGTGCTCAAGCAGCTTGGGCTGCCGGTGACGCGCGCGCGCACCGAGGCGTGGGAAGAGCTCGTCGATCGGATCAAGAACCCCACCGACGCGGTCACGATCCACGTCGTCGGCAAGTACACGGGCTATGAGGACTCGTACAAGAGCCTGAACGAGGCGGTGTATCACGGTGGCTTCTCACACCGCGCCAGCGTCAAGCTCCATTGGGTCGAGGCCGAAGCGCTCGAGAAAGAGGGCGGTGCGAAGCTGCTCGAGGGCGCCCACGCGATCCTGGTGCCGGGAGGCTTCGGCTCACGCGGCACGCGCGGCATGATGAAGGCGGCCGAGTACGCCCGCGAGCACGGCATCCCGTTCTTCGGCATCTGCTACGGCTTCCAGTGGGCCACGGTGGAGTTCGCCCGCAACGTGTGCGGCCTCGAAGGCGCTGACTCCACCGAGGTGGACGAGAACGCGCCGCACAAGGTGATTTACAAACTGCGCGACCTGCTCGGCGTCGACGATCTCGGCGGCACGATGCGCCTCGGGCGCTACGCCTGCGACCTGGCGCCAGGGTCGGTGGCCGAGCGCATCTATGGCACGTCCCTCGTGCACGAGCGGCACCGCCACCGCTTCGAGTTCAACTGTCTCTACGAGTCGGAGGTGACGGCGCGCGGCATGCGGGTGTCGGGACGGTCGCCCGATGGCAAGTTCGTCGAGATCGCCGAGCTCCCGGCGCACCCCTGGTTCGTCGCAGTGCAGTTCCACCCCGAGTTCCAGTCGCGCCCGCTGCGGCCGCATCCGCTGTTCGCCAGCTTCATCGGCGCGGCCCTGAGCCACCAGGCGGGAACGCTCGCCCCGGTCAGCGTGTCGGCGGCCGGGCGCTAGTCAGGTGTCCGACTCCCCGACGACGCCGGCGCCGCGCGTGGCGCCGGTCCGCGTGGGGCCGCTCACGATTGGCGGCGGTGCCCCCCTCGCCTTCATCGCCGGCCCCTGCGTCATCGAAAGCCCGGCGCACGTCCTGAACATGGCGCTCGCGATCAAGGAGATCGCGGCGCGCTGCCGCGTGCCCGTGGTCTTCAAGGCGTCGTTCGACAAGGCCAACCGCACGTCGGGCCGCTCGTTCCGTGGCCCCGGCCTCGACGCCGGACTGGCCGCACTCGACGAGGTCAAGATTCGGACCGGGCTGCCCATCCTCACCGACATCCACGAGCCGGCGCAGGCGGCGCCCGTCGCGCGGGTGGCCGACGTGCTGCAGATTCCCGCGTTCCTGTCGCGGCAGACCGATCTGCTCGTGGCGGCGGCCCGCACCGGCAAGGTCGTGAACGTCAAGAAAGGCCAGTTCCTCGCCCCCGACGACATGCGGCACGTGATCGCCAAGCTCACGGCGGCGGGCAACACCGCGCTGCTCCTGACCGAGCGCGGCGTGACCTTCGGCTACCACAACCTGGTCGTGGACATGCGAGCATTCCCCATGCTGCGCGCGCTCGGGTACCCGGTGGTGTTCGACGTCACCCACAGCCTGCAACTCCCCGGGGCCGGCGACGGCGTGACCACCGGGCTGGCCGAATACATCGAGCCGCTCGCCTCGGCCGCCGTGGCCGCGGGCGTGGACGCCGTGTTCATGGAGGTGCACGACGACCCGTCGCGCGCAAAGAGCGACGCCGCCAACGCGCTCCGCCTTGACCTTCTCGAGGCCCTCATCCGCCGGCTCACGCGTATCGACGCGGCGGCGCGCGGCGAGGTGACGGCATCATGAAAGACCCCAAGCCCGATCTCGCACTGGCGCGCAGCGTGCTCCAGACCGAGGCCGCCGCCATCCTGGCGCTGGTCGATCGCCTCGACGAACGCTTCGAGCGTGCCGTGCGCACGCTGCGCGAATGCCGCGGCCGGGTCATCGTGACCGGCATGGGCAAGTCCGGCATCATCTGCCGCAAGATCGCCGCCACGCTATCGAGCACGGGCACCGCGGCGTTCTTCCTGCACCCGGCCGAGGCCATCCACGGGGACCTCGGCGTACTGCAGGCCGACGACGTGGTGCTGGCGCTGTCCTACAGCGGCGAGACCGACGAGCTGTTGCGGCTGGTCGAGACCATCAAACGGCTCGGAGCCAAACTCATCGCGATGACCGGCGACGAGACGTCCTCGCTGGCGCAGTCCGCCGACGTCGCCCTCGACTGCCGTGTGTCGGAGGAAGCCTGCCCGCTCAACCTGGTCCCGACGGCGAGCACGACGGCGGCGCTCGCGCTCGGCGACGCGCTGGCCATGTCGCTGCTCGTCGCCAAGGGTTTTCGCCAGGAAGACTTCGCCAACCTCCATCCCGGCGGCAAGATCGGCAAGCGGCTGATGCGGGTCGAGCAGTTGATGCACGCGGGCGAGCACGCGCCGATCGTCCGCATCGACGCCCGTATGCCCGACGTCATCTACGAGATCTCGAGCAAAGGGCTCGGGATGGCCTGTGTCGTGGGCGGCGACGGCGGGCTCCAGGGCATCATCACCGACGGCGACCTGCGCCGCCACATGGTGAGCGCCACGCACCTGCTCGAGCGCAGCGCCGGCGAGATCATGACCACGAGCCCCATCACGGTCGGGCCCGAGACCATGGCCGCCGCCGCGCTGCACATCCTCGAGCAGCGGCGCATCACCGCCGTCGTGGTCGTGGACGGGGCGCAGCGCGTGCTGGGCGTCGTGCACCTGCACGATCTCTGGCGCATCGAAATGTTCTGACTGCGCGCCGGATTCTGACCGGATGACCCCGTACGTATTCCTCGCCGTGCTCGTCGCCCTGCTCGCGGGCCTCGGTGTGGGCAAAGCCTGGGAGCGCTACAAACTGCGCGACGGGCGCTGGATCGACCGCCGCCGGCTCCGGGAAACGCCGCACTACATGCTGGGCCTCAACTTCCTCGTCGACGGCCAGGTCGACCTGGCGATCGACGAGCTCACGCAGGCGACGAGCTCGGCCGGGGATGCCCTCGAGATCCAGATGATCCTCGGCAACCTGTTGCGCATGAAGGGCCAGGTAGGCCGCGCCATCAACATCCACCAGGCGCTGCTGCAGCGGCCCGACCTCACCACGCTCGAGCACGCCTACGTGCTGCTCTGCCTCGGACTCGACTTCCGGCACGGCGGGTTCGTGGACCGGGCGTTCGAGGCGTTCCAGGATGTCGTGCGCCTCGACCCGGGCAACCGCTACGCGCTCGTCAATCTGCAGAAGCTGCACGAAGAGCAGCACCAGTGGGCCGAGGCCGCGCGCGTCCGCGAGCGCATCCTCGGGCTCGACGGCGACGACAACACCACCGGCCGGCGCATCCTGGGCTTCCTGCGCAACGAGGTCGGGCGGGCCCAGCTCGAGGCCAACCCCGGCGCCGCCGCCGGGGTCTTCCGGGCCGCCATCGACACCGATGCGCAGAACGCACCCGCCTATCTCAATCTCGGCGACGTCTTCGAGCGCCAGGGCGACGTCGCCGCGGCCGTGCGCGAGTGGGAACACGTCACCACCATGCAACCGGAACGCGCCCACCTGGCCTTCGATCGGCTCGAGCAGGCCTACACCCGCCTCGGCGCGCCGGCGCGGTTCGTCGAGCTGTGCGAACGCCTGATCGCGGCGCAGCCTCAGGACTGGCGGGCACGGCTCGCCCTCTCACGGCACCTGTCGGCGGCCGCCCAGCACCAGCGCGCGTTCCAGCTGCTGCTCGACGCGCTCGGCCACCACCCCCACGGCATCGCCATCCACCAGGCGGTGTGGCGCACACTGTCGGCGCTCGCCTTTGATGAGCAGTTGGTGCGCGCCTACATCGAGCTCACCCGCGAGGCGGTGTTCTATCTCGACCCGCACGTGTGCACGAGCTGCCGCTATCGCAGCACCGAGCTGCTGTGGCAGTGTCCGCAGTGCCACGAATGGAATACATTCGTCGAAGAGCGACTGACGCCGGCGCGGCCGGCCGCCGTGGACCCCGGCCCCACTGAGCCGGCCTGACAACCAAGGACTCGCAGATGAAGCGCATCGCCCTGACCGGCGGCATGGGCACGGGCAAGAGCCACGTGCGGGCCGTCTTCGCCGCCCTCGGCGTTCCCACCATCGACGCCGACACCCTCGCTCGCGACGTGGTCGCCCACGGCACGCCGGGATTCGACGCGGTGGTGGCGCGGTTCGGCCGTGGCATCCTGACCACCGACGGCGATCTGGATCGTCGCGCGCTGGCGGGCCTGGTGTTTGCCAACATCGACAAGCGGCGGGACCTCGAGGCGATCCTGCATCCCGCCATCCGCGCCGCCATCGATCAGTGGTTCGCCTCGCTCGACGCGAGCGCGCACGCCTTTGCCATCGCCGACATCCCGCTGCTCTACGAAGTGGGCCTCGACAAGGAGTACGACGAGGTCATCGTCACGTCGTGCGCGCCGCAGACGCAGGTCAAGCGGATCATGGCGCGCGACGACCTCGACGCCGGCGAAGTGCAGCGCCGCCTCGAGGCGCAGATGCCGCTCGCCGACAAAGTGAAGCGCGCGACGTATGTGATCGACACCAACGGCAGCCTGGTCCAAACGAACGCGCAGGTGCACAAGCTGTATCAGCAGCTGTCGGACGGGTAGGACTGGTACGTGGGGGCCGGCTTCAGCCGGCCCAACCCCGGGCCGCCTGAAGGCGGCCCCCACGAGGCGGCCCGACAAGGCCGGGAGGGGTCTACTTGCTGGCGGGTAGCGGCGTCGGCCGATCCGAGGCGCAGCTGCCCGGACACGATTCGAGCAACGACAGGAACAGGTTGTCCGGCCCGGCGGTCATGACGCCCCACAAGTTCGGCGGCAGCGTCGTCTTCTGTCCCTTCTCGCTCACGATCGTCGCCCCGGCCCGCGCCAGTGCGGCCGTGACCTCGTCGATGCCGCGCACCATCATCTGGATCCGCACCGAGCCGGGGTCTTGAATCCGGCTGCTCAGTGGCGCCCGCTCGACGCCCTTGAACTCCATGAATTCGAAGAGCTGCGCGGTGCCGGGTGCCTGCGCCAGGCCGCGCCGGATCTGCGCGCCATGGACGCCGCTGAGCGCCGCGAACGCGCGATCGTCGGCAAACGCCGTCGGCGCCCCAACCTGGAAGCCGAGGGCATCCCGGAACACGCCGGCGGTCTTCTCCAAATCGTTCACCGTAATCGTGAGCCGCCCCCCCACGATCTCGCTGCCGGCCGGGGCGTTGGTCGGCGGCGGCACCGAGAGCTGCCGCAGTTCGACCGGCCGGCCGTCCGGATCCTCCAGGAGGACCGAGCGCCCGCCGTCGAGCGCGACCACCTGGCCACCCGGCGTCAGGATCTTGGCCCCGGCAGCTCTCAGCCGGGCGAGCATCGTATCCACCTCGCGCACCAGCAGCACCAGCGTGACCGCGCCGGCGTCCTGGAAGCGCGGCCGCACGGCGCGGCGCTCGATGTCGTGGAACTCGATCATCTCGATGCCCATCGAGGTGCCGGGAATCCGCGCGTCGGTGTGTCGTTCGTTGGCGCCGGTTGTGCCGAACATCCGGTGCAGGCCGGGGTTGTTGAAGAAGGGGCGCTGCCCGTCACGCGCGGGCGGCACCTGCATCTTGAGCAGCCCTTCGTAGAACGCGAGCGACCGATCGAGGTCGCCGATGATCGGGCTGAAGTTGCCGTTCCGCACCACGCCCGGCGGCGGTGGCGCCGCGGGTGCCTGAGCGGACGGCCGGGACACCAGCACCGCAAGCGCCAGCACCAGGAGCGACAGCCGACGAGTCATGGATCCTCCAGGGCGGTCTGACCGCCCTCTACATCCGAGCTTTGGCGGCCTTCAGCGTGTTCTTCATCAGCATCGTGATGGTCAGCGGGCCCACGCCGCGTGGCACGGGCGTAAGCGCGCCCGCCACCTGATCGACACTCGGGTGCACGTCGCCGACGAGCACGCTCCCCTTCGACTGGAATGCCGCCAGCCGCGGATGCCCCTCGGGAAAGAGCGTCGCCGCCACCTTCGGGTCCGTCACCTCGTTGATCCCCACGTCGACCACCGTCGCGCCCGGCTTGACGAACTCCGGCGTCACGAAGCCGGGCCGCCCCACCGCGGCGACCAGGATGTCGGCCTGCCGGCAGGTGGCCGCCAGGTCGGGCGTCCGCGAGTGGCAGATCGTCACGGTCGCGTCGCGGTGCAGCAGCAGCAGCGCCATCGGTTTGCCAACGATATCGCTGCGGCCGAGGACCACTGCGCGCGTGCCGGCGATCTGGATCTTTTCGCGCTCGAGCATCTCGATGACGCCGGCCGGTGTGCAGGCGACGAGCTGCGGGCGGTTCTGCACCAGCAGGCCGATACTCTCGGCGGCAAACCCGTCCACGTCCTTGCCCACCGCGATGGCGTCGAACACGCGCTGCGCTGCCCCGGCTCCCATCGCCTTCGGCAGCGGTGACTGGACGAGGATGCCATCGTGGATGGCGCTCTCGTTCAGCCGCTCGACGACCGCCAGCACCTCGGCGAGCGTCGCGTCGGCCGGCATCCGCTCGCAGTCGGCGTAGAACCCGACGTCCTCGGCTGCCTTCAGCTTGTTCCGCACGTAGACGTGTGATGCCGGATCGGCGCCAACCAGCACGATCCCCAGCCCCGGCGGGCGGCCGTGCGCCTGCACGAATGCCTGCACTTCCGGTTTGATTTCGTCGCGCATCGTCGCCGAGAGCGCCTGTCCATCGAGTACCCGAGCCGTCACGCCGAAACCCCTTCTCCGAGCGCTTTCACCGTGGCACCCTACGTCCGCAGCTTGCTGTGCCGGTAGCCGTAGCCGAAGTAGATGACCATGCCAATGGCCATCCAGATGACCAGCCGGATCCACGTGTCGAGCGGCAGGCCGGCCATCAGCCCCAGGCTCACCAGCGCCGACAGGATCGGCACAAACGGCACGAACGGCGTACGGAACGGACGTTCGAGGTCCGGCCGCTGTTTCCGCAGGAAGATGATGCCAACGGACACGATGACGAAAGCCATCAGCGTGCCGATGCTCACGAGTTCCCCGAGGGCGCCGATGGGCGTGAAGCCGGCCGCGAGCGCGACGACGAGTCCGGTGATGATGCTGGTGATGTGCGGCGTGCGGAAGCGCGGGTGGATTTTCGCGGCAAAGGGCGGCAGCAACCCGTCCTTGGCCATCGCGTAGAAGATGCGCGGCTGCGCCATCATCATCACCACCATCACTGAACTCAACCCGGCGATGGCGCCGACCTCGACGAGCATCGTCATCGCGCGGAGCAGAGTGCTGCCGCCCGACGCCGCTTCCGCCGCCCGAATCGCGACCACCATCGGCGCCGACGACCCCAGCATCTCCTTGTAGGGCACCAGGCCGACCATCACGCCCGAGACCAGGATATAGAAGACGGTGCAGACGATGAGCGACCCAAGGATGCCGAGAGGCATGTCCTTCTGCGGGTGCTTGGCCTCCTGCGCGGCCACGGAAACGGCGTCGAACCCGATGTAGGCGAAAAAGATGACGCCGGCGCCGCGCAGCACGCCACTCCACCCGTATTCGCCGAAGTTGCCGGTGTTCTCGGGAATGAACGGCTGCCAGTTGGCGGCGTTCACGAAGGCGGCGCCGCCGAATATGACGATGAGAACGACGGCAACCTTGACGATGACGATGACCGTGTTGACCTGCGCCGATTCGCGGATGCCGATGACGATGAGGACGGTGACCGCCAGCGAGATAAACACCGCCGGCAGGTTGATGATGGCCTCGGGGTTGCACCCCGCCACCGCCACCAGCGTGCACGGCGCGGAGGCAATCGACACCGGGATGTCGACGCCGAGGAAATCGTGCAGGAAGCTCACGAGATGTCCCGACCAGCCGACGGCGACCGTGGCCGCGCCGAGCGCGTACTCGAGGATCAGGTCCCAGCCAATCACCCAGGCGAAGAACTCGCCGAGCGTGGCATAGCCGTAGGTATAAGCGGAACCGGCAATCGGCACCGTCGAGGCGAACTCCGAATAACAGAGGCCCGCGAGCGCGCTGGCCGTGCCGGCAAGGATCATCGACAGCACGATCGCCGGCCCGGCATACTGCGCCGCGGCCTGCCCGGTGAGGACGAAGATGCCCGTGCCGATGATGGCGCCGATCCCGAGCGTGACGAGGTTGAGGGGGCCGAGCACGCGCTTGAGCGAGTGCTCGCCAGTCGAAGCCGCTTCGGCCTTGAGTTGCTCGATCGACTTCGTTCGCAGCAGGTGTGAACCCATTCAGCCTCCCGGGCGCGCTGACGCGAGCCGATTATAGCTGGCCACTCGCGCTGCCGGGTCGCCGCCCGCCAGCAGATCGCCGATCACGGCGACCGCCGTCGCGCCGGCCTCGAGCACCGATGCGGCGTTGTCGATCGTGATGCCGCCGATGGCCACAATCGGACATGCGCCGGCCAGACGCCGTGCCGCGCGCACGAGATCGAGACCGACCGGCTGATAGCCGGTGTCCTTCGTGCGCGTACCGAAGATCGGACCGACTGCGATGTACGTCACAGGTTCGGCGGCGGCGGCCGTCACCTGCGCGGGGTCGTGCGTCGAGTAGCCGAGGATGGCGGCGGGGCCGAGTTGGGCCCTGGCCGCCGCCGGAGCCAGGTCGTCCTGGCCGACGTGTGCACCCGCAGCGCCGGCCAGCACGGCGAGGTCGACGCGATCGTTGACGATGACGCGGGCGCCGCCGCGACGGCCGAGGGCGACGACGGCGTCGCAGAGGTCGAGAAACGGTCCGGATGCGAGTTGCTTGGCGCGAACCTGCACCAGCGTCGCACCGCCCGCGAAGAAGGCCTCGGCCAGGGCCAGCGGCGCCCAGCCGGCCGCGGCCGCGGTGTCCACGTCGAGAATCGCCTGCAGCGGCGGCAGCGCCGCGGGATCGTGCGGGGCCAGCAGATTCCCGCTCAGGCCGTCTCGGCGAGCGAACGCGCCGCCGGTTTCGGCATGAAGCGATCCATGAAGCCGGTGTTCATGCGGCCGGCCTGGAAATCAGGGTCGTTGAGAATCTTGAGGTGCAGCGGCAGCGACGTCTTGATCCCTTCGATGACGGTCATCTCGAGCGTCCGGCGCATGCGCGCAATCGCTTCGCGGCGGTCGCGGCCGTGCACGATGATCTTGGCGATCATCGAGTCGTAGTACGGCGACACCGTGCATTCGGCGTGCGCGAAAGAATCGACGCGGACGCCAGGACCGCCAGGCAGGTTGAACGCGTGGATGACGCCGGGCGACGGCGTAAAGGTCTCGGGGTCTTCGGCGTTGATGCGGCACTCGATCGAGTGGCCGGTGAACGTGACCTCGCTCTGCTTGAACCCGAGCCGCAGACCGGCCGCAATCCGGATCTGCTCCTTCACGATGTCGATGCCCGTGATCATCTCGGTGACGGGGTGCTCCACCTGGAGACGCGTGTTGGTCTCCATGTAGTAGAACTTCCCTTCGGCGTCCATCAGGAACTCGAACGTGCCGGCGTTCGTGTACTGGACGGCCCTGGCCGCGTCCACGACCAGCCCGCCCATCTTGCGGCGCACTTTCTCCGACAGCACGGGCGACGGCGACTCCTCGACCAGCTTCTGGTGCCGCCGCTGGATCGAGCACTCGCGCTCGCCCAGGTGCACCACGTTGCCGTGGTGGTCGCCCATGATCTGGAACTCGATGTGGCGCGGATTCTCGAGATACTTCTCGATGTAGACGTCGCCGTTGCCGAAGGCAGCGTCGGCCTCGCGCTGCGCGGTGCGAAGGTTGGTGCCGAGCTCGTTCGGATTGCGCACCACGCGCATGCCGCGGCCGCCGCCGCCGGCGACCGCCTTGATGATGACCGGGTAGCCGATGGTCTTGGCGACCTTGAGCGCGGCGTCTTCGCCGTCCACCGGCCCGTCGCTGCCGGGCAGCATGGGCAGGCCGGCTTTCTTCATCGCCTTGCGCGCCCGCGCCTTGTCGCCGAGCAGCTTGATGACGCTCGGATCGGGCCCGATGAAGCGGATATGGCAGGCGCCGCACACCTCGGCGAGGTAGGCGCTCTCGGAGAGAAACCCGTAGCCAGGATGGATGGCGTCGGCGCCGGTGATCTCGGCGGCGCTGATGATCGCCGGGACGTTGAGATAGCTGTCGGCGCTCTTGGCCGGACCGATGCACACGTCCTCGTCGGCAAAGCGGACGTGGAGCGAGTTCTCGTCGGCCTCGGAGTAGACGGCCACGGTCTTGATGCCCAGCTCGCGGCAGGCGTGGATGACGCGGAGAGCGATTTCGCCGCGGTTCGCGATCAGGATCTTCTTGAACATGGGTGCTGGCCCTCCGTCACGCAGGTTTCATGGCGAACAACCGTTCGCCGTACTGCACGGCCTGCCCGTTTTCGACGTAGACCTTCACGACTTCTCCATCGCACTCGGCGTTGATCTCGTTCATGAGCTTCATCGCCTCGATGATGCAGAGCACCTGGCCCTTGCGCACCTGCTGCCCGATCTCGGCGAAGGGCTTGGACCCCGGTTCCGACGACCGGTAGAAGGTGCCGACGATCGGCGACTTCACGATGGCCAGATCGACGTCCTCGCTCGCGGCGGTCAGCACCGGCTCGCCCGCGGCCGCCGCCGGGGGCTGAGGTGCCTGCGGAGCGGGAGCGTAGGTGAGATGCGGCACCGGCGGAGCGGCGGTGAGGAACTGCGGGCTCGACTGTTTCCGGAGTTTGACCTTGCTCGAGTCGCGTTCCAGCTCGAATTCAGCCAGGTCGTGCTCGCGCATCAGGTCGAGGATCTTCTTGATCTCGTCTAAATCCATGCGTTGTGGCGGCCCGGCACCTGCTCCCAAGTCGCGAACCGGCGTTAAGCCGGTTTGCCAGATGCTGTGCCGCAGCTCCGGAGGTCGCGCGGCACCGACGTCAGCGTCTCGCATCCGGTGGCCGTCACGAGCACGTCATCCTCGATTCGGACGCCACCCCACCCCGCCAGGTAGGCACCGGGCTCCACCGTGAGCACCATGCCCGCCTCGAGCGGCACGCTCGGGCTCTCCGCCGTCGCGCGCGCCACCCGGGGGTCTTCGTGCACGTCCAGCCCCAAGCCATGGCCGGTCCCGTGTCCGAACGCCTCACCCAGCCCTTTGGCGTCGAGCACTTGCCGGGCGGCGGCATCCACGACCGACGCCAGCACCCCGGGGCGAACTGCATCGATCGCGGCACGCTGAGCAGCCAGCACCGCCGCGTGCACCCGGAGAGCGTCACTCGACGGCATCCCCACCGACACGGTCCTGGTGAGGTCCGAGCAGTATCCGTCCAAGACACCGCCGAAGTCCAGCACCACCAGGTCACCTTTGTCTAACTTTCGCTCGCCCGCTCGATGGTGTGGTAACGCAGCGTTAGGGCCCGACGCCACGATCGTATCGAACGCCGGACGCTCGTATCCATTCGCCCGCAACGCCGCTTCGATGACCGCCGCGACCTGGTGCTCGGCGATGCCAGGCCGCACCGCGGCCATGGCCGCCTCGGCGACCGGCGTCAGTCCCAACGCCGCGCGGCGCAGCCGCTGCACCTCTTCCTCGTCCTTGATGACGCGCCCGGTCTCGACCGCTCGCTCGGTGGGGACGAAGCGCACCTGGTGTCCCCGCGCGGCGGTCGTGCGCTCCCAGGAGCCGTGCCGCGCCACGCTCACGTGCGCGGCCTCGAAGCCCACCACCTGGAGGCCGAGGTTGGCGAGGCAGTCGGCGAGCGCCGCCTCGTAGCTCGCGGGCACATTCCAGATCCGCAGGTCCGGGCAGGCGCCGGGCGAAGCCTGAAGCATCTCGACCGCCGTCTGGTAGCGGAAGTCGATGAGCAGATGTACCGCGGTCCCCGTGACGACCGCCAGACCGGCGGAGCCGACGTGGTTTGCGAGGTAGCGCAGGTTGGGAGGATGGCTGACGACGAGCGCGTCGATCCCGAACGCATCGAAGGCCCGCCGGAGGCGCGTCAGCCGGGGCGCGAGCATCGAGGTCGGGGGAAAGACCATGACCGGGTGGAAAGGGTACCGCGCCTGGCGGAAAGTGGCCAGTGACTGGAGACCGGCCTGAACCGGTCTCCAGTCCGAAAGCACTTCTGACTATGGCGTGACCGTCACGAGACTCGATCGCTGGCTTTTCCGGCCGAGATCGTCGGTGACCGTCAGGGTTACGGTGCGGGGCGTCGCCACCAGGACGGCGCCGTAGGCGTGACTCGTGACCTGCCCGCTGCCCGTCGACAGGTCGCCGAAGTCCCACGTGTAGTCCACGATCGTGGCTCCGGCCCCAACGGTGGTGGAAGAGGCGTCGAAGAGAATCGCGGCCCCGCCCGTGACCGACGTCGGTGTCGCGGTGAACGCCGCAATCGGAGCGGCCGGTCCGTTGATGCGCACCGACTGCGACTTGCTGGCAGTGCCGCCGCGCTCGTCGGTCACATAGAGCGTGACGTTGATGGTGGCCACCGAGGGGAACGCGACGCTCACGACCTTCCCGTTCTTGGTCGCCACGTTTGTACCGAAGTCCCAGGTATACGTGCAGCGGTCGCCGCACACCACGCCCTCATCGCGGGTCAGCGACGCATCGAACGTCACCGGCTGGAAGATCGTGGCCGCCGCCGGCGAAATCGTGAATTCAGGGGCCGGCAGCCGATTCGGCCCCGCGGCGCCCTCGAGAGGCACGAGCTCGATGTTCACCATGCGCGGCTTCGCGTCGACTCCGGGGGCAAGCTGAGAGGCGTCGTCGCCAATCGGCGTCGCCGCCACCCGCAGCATCACCTGGCCTCTCGGCATGACGTCCGGAGCGATCGGCGCTCGGACCACCGTCGAGGCCATACCGTTCGCCCCCGTGGTCGACACCTGTGGCGACGGCTCGACGGGGACGCTGGTCGCCGTCGTCACGCCGTTAATGATCGTGACCACGTCAGCCTCCCAGTGGACCGCCACGTTGGCGTCGGGGTTGCCCGCGGCGTTGCGGACCGTGGCCGTCACGACTGTCTGCGCCGCGCCGTCGTACAACATGCGATCGGGCAAGGCAATCATCGTCACGGACCGGCCGAGCGTCGACGGGCCGGTGAGCCCCGGCGCCGACTGCTTGGTCAGGTTGCACCCTGTGAGCCCGACGACAGCCACCGCCATCGCCAGGAGACGCACTTTCATATCACCGCGCACCACGTTCGTCTCCATTGACATGTCCTAGTCGGGATCGCCGAAGTTGCCGAACGTGACGCCCATCTGACCGACCGCCGTCACGTCGTTGCCCGCGTGATCCTTCCCGTAGAAGGACACCCTGGCGATCGTGGTAATGAACTGCAGGTTGTTGGCGAGGGCCACGAGCGGCGCCTCGGTCTTCGTGGTGTGCCTGATCAGCTCGAATCCGGCCGTCACGGCTGTGCCGGGTGAGGCCGTGACCGTCACCGCCGAGTCGAACGAATACGGCACGTCCACGCCCGGGTGGCTGAGGCCGTCGGTCCGGATGAATTCCACGCGGTACCGCGTGAAGGTCACCTGGTTGACGGTCGTCGGCTCCGACCCGGTCGGGGCCTTCATCTCCACCATCAACGTGGCACGGCCGACGTCGTTGAAGACCGTGGGCACCGTGACTTCCTCGCCATTGACCGTCTTCCGAACGTAGGTAATGACGTCGGAGTCGAGCGTGCCGCCGTAGCGGCCTGGCTCGGCGCCCGACGAGGCTTCCAGGAGAGCCACCGTGGCAATCACGGGGCCTCGCCCCTGGCGAACGTAGTCACCACAGCCAGCCGCGCTGACGGCCGTGAGCCCGAGAGTGAGGAGAGTCCCTCGACCAATCCACTTCGACATCGCAGTCATCGCTCCTACAGCCTGGCAATCTTCGGGGTGAGGAAAATCAGCAGCTCGCGGCTCTCGTCTTCGACCGTGTTCTTCTTGAACAGCCAGCCAAGGAGCGGCAAGCGATAGAGCCCCGGCGTCCGGTCCTGGCTGCTCTGCTCGCGGCTGACGAAGATGCCGCCGATCACGGTGGTTTCGCCGTCGCTGACGAGCACCTGCGTGACCGCGCGCTGGGTATCGATCGGCGGAATGCCGTTCACCGAACGGCTGAAGTCGGGCGACTCGTTGGCCACCTGGATGCGCATGATCACCGTCCCGGCGGCGGTAATCTGCGGCGTGACCTTGAGGGTGAGCGCGGCATCGCGGAACGACACCGTCACGGTGTTGTTGGCGATGGTCTGGATGGGAATCTGAATGCCCTGGGTGATTTCGGCCTCGATGTTGTTCTGAGTCGACACACGCGGCGTGGACAGGATGCGGCCCTGGCCCGTGCGCTCGAGCGCCGAGAGCGCGACGTCGAGATTGAACGCGCCGTTGATCGAGCCGAGCGCCAGCCGGGCGGTGGACGTCGCCGGCACGGCCGGCAGATTGACATTCGCCCCCCCGTCGGCGCTGTTCGGGAATGCCGCCGGGATCGTGTTGCCCAAGCCAGGGATCGCTGTGCCGCTGACGCCCCAGCGGACGCCCAGGCTGTTGGCAAACGTCCGGTTGGTCTGGACGATGCGGGCTTCGATCTCGACCTGGGGCTGGGGCACGTCGAGCGTGGTCAGCAGCCCGGACGCGCGCTCGAGGCGCTCGGGCAGGTCGTTGATGATGATCGTGTTGGTGCGCACGTCGGTCTGAATCGACCCGCGCTGCGACAGCGCCGTGGCGGTGATCAGCGCCCGCAGGTCTTCGGCACGGGCGTAACTGAGCGCTCGCGTCATCACCCGCAGCTCACCGGCCAGGGCCTGCTCGTCGGACAACTTCCGGCGCTGGCTCTCTTCCTCGGCCAACACGGTCAGCGGCGCGATGCGGACAATCGTGCCGTCCACCGAGTAGCCGAGCCGGTTGGCGCGCAGGATGATGTCCAGCGCCTGATCCCACGGCACGTCGCGGAGCGACACGTCCACCGTGCCCTGGATGGACGGGTCGATGACGACATTGAGGCCGCTGATCTCCGCGAAGGTGCGCAGCACCGAGCGGAGGTCGGCGCCCGAGAAATCGAGGCTCACCGGATGGCCGGTATAGCGCTGGCCCGCGGCCGGCGCGCCCTGCGCCGCCGGCTGGGCGGCGGCAGCCTGCACGGCGGCCGCGGCCGGTGTGGGAGCGGCGGCGCGCGGAGCCGCGGCCGGCGGCACGGCCGCCTGCTGCGGCGTCGGCCGCATGGCCGCCGGCACCGGCGTCGAACTGCGCACCGGCGCGGTTGAGAGCGGCGTGTCGAAGACCAGGGTGAGCTCGCGCTTGTCGGCGGAGCTCTCAACGTGGTGCGCCGCGGCGCGCGACAGGTCCACCGACACCTCGGTGACGAGCGGCGAGCTGGGGCTGAGACCGACACGCACCCGCTGGACCGGATCCTGTCCGCCGGCGATCGGGCTGACCACCGCCGACGACACGTTCGACAGGTTCACGACCAGGCGGCGCGGCGCGTCCTTCGGCTGGAACACGTCCATCGGCACGAGCGGGCCGGTGCCGCGAATGGTGACCGCCGTGGCCCCCTCGCGCGCCTGCACCAGCACGTCCTGGATGGTGGTCGACGGTCCGAGCGCGGTGACCGTGCCCGCCGACGGCGTGTCGGTGTCGAGGCGATCGGCCTCGACGAAGATGACGTTGCGCGCGCTGCGCACCCGAGGACGCATCGGCTGCGACAGGGTCAGCTGCACGCGGGCCACACGCGCCCCGTCGGCGGCCACCGCGTTCTCTACCACAACGGCTGCAAACGGGTTGCGCGGGTCAGCCTGCACCGGGTGCGACACCGGCGCGGCCACGACGTCGCGCAGCTCGATGATGAACGTCTTGGGGTCGGGCTGCGACGCCACATACGGCACGGGATCAGAGGCCTCGATGGCCAACACACCGGTGCGCGCATCGAGGCGCGAGGTGATCTTCTTGAGCGTGGCGGTCTCGACCCCGGCACCCGCGGCCCCGACCGGGACCTTGGCGCCGAGCGCGACGATCGCGCACACGACCAGCAACAGGGACAACCGATACCTCTCCATTACCTGGCCTCTTCCGTCTGCCGAAGCACCTTGCGCACCTCGCGTTGGGTTTCTTTACTGAGCGGATCGTTGACTTGCTGGAGGATGACCAGCGCGTCCGCGGTGATCGACCGAACCGTGCCGTCGTAGAGCTGCTCGCCCTGGTGCACCACGTAGGTGCGGGCGTCGGCCCCCTGCAGAATGCCGACGTAGCTGCCCTGGCTCGCCATCGTGCCCTTGAGCGTCACTTCGCCGGCGGCGAGCCCCTTGAGCCCCGCTGGACGCGAACCGGAGTTGTTCGACGTGTCCATGCCCGAGCCGCGCCGCAGCAGATTGACGAACGGGTCGCGGCGCCCCTCGGGGTTGTAGGTGAAGCCCTGCGCCTGGAGCACTTGCGTCGCGGTGACGGCTCCAGGGGCGGCCGCCGCCGGAGCCGTGGCGGCTTCGGGCGCCTTGGCCGTGGACGGTGCCGGCGTGGGGGCGGCCGGCTTTGCCGCGGGTTTGCCCCCGGTCGATCCGGAGGCGGCGCGAGCCGCGGCCATCGCGGCGTCGCCCTGCGCCGCCATGGCGTGCGGCGCCGCGAGAACGATCAGAAGGCTGAAGACCAGTGGGCGCATGACGGTGTCCTGTGCGAGTCGTCTACTCGGCGGGCGCGGCGGCCGGCACTGGCCCCTGCGCTACCTTGTCCTTGGCAGGCTTGCCCTTGCTCTTACTGTCGGCCTCGACTGGGTCTTCCTTGACCAGCACGAACGTCATCGCCGTGCACTCGGCGGTCACAGTCTGTGAGGCGGTCTGGCTCTCGCGCGCCACGATGTGCAGGGCGCCGACGTTGATGATTCGCGGGAACTTGCTGATCCGCTCGAGGAACGCGCCGAGGTCGTGGTAGCTGCCTTCGAGCTTGAGCGCGATCGGCCATTCGGCGTGCATCTCGCGCCGCGTGACGGTGGCGGGCGAGAACCCCTTGATCTGCAGGTTCGACTGCGTCGCCATCGCCTGCACCCGGCGCAGCAGATCGGCGACGTCCTGCTCCTCGGGAAGCACGGCGCGGAGGCGATCGAGCTGCGCCTCGAGCACTGTGACCTCGCGGCGGAACTCGGGCAGGCGCTTGGCGGTGGCGAGCCCCTGCCGGATTTCGGTGTCGAGCTTGGAGACCTGCGCCTGCTTGCTGGCGATTTGTACCTGCGCCGCCGACGCGTAGAAGTACCAGAACGCCCCGACGCCCGCGAGGGCGAGCGTCGCGAAGGCGCCCAGCTGCGCGTGCCAGGGGAGCTTGCTGAAGTCGAATTTCAGCGCCATGTCAGCTCTTCGCTCCCTTCTTCTTCTTGCCCTTTTCGTCGGGCTCTTCGACGCGCAGCCCGTTCAGCGCGGCCCGGACCTTGAACTGAATGAGTTCGGGGCCGCCGGTCGCCGCCTTGGCGTTCGCGTTCTCGGCCTCGCTGTCGAGAATCTCGATCGGCTTCTGCAGCACGGGACTGGTGCCCAGGTTGCCCACGAAATCGGACAGGCCGATGAGCGTGGTCGTGCGTCCCTCGATGGTGAGGAACGGCCCTTCCTGCTTGAGATCAGTCAGCCACAGCATGTCGGGCAGGCTGCGGCTGATGTGGTCGAGCACCTGCACCGGGACGGTCTGGCCCTGACGCAAGCGTTCGATGAGGCTGACGCGCTGCTGCAGCGTCGCCTTCCGATCCTCGAAGATCTTGACCTCGGCGAGCACCGTGTTGATGCGCGCCGCTTCGCGCTGCTTGATGGCAATTTGCGCGTCAAGCTGCGCGGACTGCCGCGACAGAGACCAGTACCAGAAGCCGATGCCACCGATGGCCGCCACGACCAGCAGGCCGCAGATGGCCGTCAACTGCTGGCCGACGTCGAAGCGGAGGGCGCTCTTGGCTTTCTGCCGCTCGCCGCCGAGAAGGTTGATTCGAATCATCTGTCGCCTACCTGCCTGAGGGCCAGGCCCACTGCCACGGCCGCGGTCGCCGAAATGTCGGCCGCTTCGCCACCGAGCTTCTTGGCGTCCCACGCCACGACCTTGAACGGATCGAAGTGCTCCACCGGCGCCTGCAGACGCTCCTGGAGCCGTTCCCGCAGCCCTTCGATGCGCGACACGCCGCCGCTCAGGACGACGCGGTCGATGTGGTCCACCGACGCGGCCGCCTTGAAGAACTCGAGCGTCTTCTGCACTTCGAGGAGGACGTTCTCGGTGACCGCGCGCAGCACCGGCTGGGCGTCCTCGACCGTCGCGCCGTCCACCGGAATCCCCTTCTTGAGCTGTTCGGCCACCTCGAACGGCAGCCCGAGCTCCTTCTGCACCGCCTCGGTGTAGGCGTTGCCGCCAATCGAGATGTCGCGGGTGAAGACCGACTGGTCGCCCTGGAGGACGTTGATGTTGACGGCGCTGGCGCCGGCGTTGAGCAGCACGACGATCTTCCCGGGGTCGAGGCCGTAGTTGACTTCGTAGGCGTTCTGCAGCGCGAAGGCGTCTACGTCCATCACCACCGGCTGGCGGCCGGCCTGGGTGATGACGCTGGTGTAGTCGCCGATCTTTTCCTTCTTCGCGGCGACGAGCAGTACTTCCATGCTGCCGCGCGAGTCAGGGCCGGTACCGGCGTCGAGAATCTGGTAGTCGAGGTTGACGTCCTGGATGTCGAAGGGGATGTACTGCTCGGCTTCCCAGTAGATGGAGTCGCGCAGTTCCGCCTCGGTCATGACCGGGAGCGTGATCTTCTTGACGATGACGGTGTTGCCCGAGAGCGACGCGCACACCTTCTTGGTCTTGAAGGCGGGGGTCTTCTCGAAGAGGCGCTTGATGGTGCCGACGACCGCTTCGGCGTCGATGATGGCGCCGTCCACGATGGAATCGGCGGGCACCGTCTCGGTGGCGAACGCCGCCACTTTGAAGCTCTTGCCGCTCGGCTTGAGTTCCACAGCCTTTACGGCGCTCGAGCCGATGTCGAGGCCGACGACAGCCTTGGGTTTACGGAACACGCGTCTGCTCCTTCGCTATCAATCCGTCCAGGCGCCCCCCGCGCTCGCGCCGGGCAGGGCGGACAGGACAACTCCAGGGACCTGGACTGCCTGACAAAATGTGTTATCGGCCGGAGAGACAGGACCATCACCTGAGCCATATGTCGAAAGGGCTCAAGTTCCTTAGCAAATTTGCACGTTTTGCACGAAACGGCCGCCGCCGGCAGACCGCGGCACACCCTCGCGGCGAGCGCTTTTTCAGCGGCGTGGGGCACCGCCGCGCGAGTGGAGCGCGAAGAGCGCGTGACGTGGTTCATCTCTTGACACTCCGCGCAACCACTCGTATCATTGGGGTTTCCGGCCGCAGGGTCCGGTGTGGTCTGTACGGAACACGTCAGACGAACCCCGGCTGCGCGACGGGACACTCTCAAGGGAACACTCTTTGATGCGCACGGTAGTACCCAGCATGAAACGCGGCGGCGTCACCGTCGCAGGAGCCGACGTCGTCCGCAAGTGGCACGTCATCGACGCTGAGGGCCAGGTGCTCGGCCGCGTCGCCACGCTCGCCGCGAAGCTGCTCCAGGGCAAGCACAAGGCGGTCTACACGCCCTACATCGACACCGGCGATCACGTCGTCGTCGTCAACGCCGGTGCAGTCAAGCTGACCGGCCGCAAGGAAGACCAGAAGATCTATCGCCGCCACAGCGGGTATGAAGGCGGCCTCCGCGAAGAGCGCGCGGGCGTGGTGCGAAAGCGCCAGCCGAGACGCCTCGTCGAAGAAGCGGTGCGCGGCATGTTGCCCAAGAGCAAGATGGGCGACCAGATGTACCGGAAACTCAAGGTGTACGCGAGAGCCGACCATCCGCACACCGCTCAGCAACCATCGAAGATCGAGGTCCAGTAACGTTGGCGAGCACCGAATACTACGCAACCGGCCGGCGCAAGACGTCGGCTGCCCGTGTGTTCCTCCGTCCCGGCACGGGCGTCATCACGGTGAACCACCGTGAGTTCCAGCAGTTCTTCACCACCGAAGCGCTTCGCGTCCAGGTCAAGCGTCCGCTCACCCTCACGGAAACCGGTGAGCGGTTCGACGTGCTGGCCACGGTGGCTGGCGGCGGCGAGCACGGCCAGGCCGGTGCCGTGCGCCTGGGCATCGCGCGCGCGCTCGTCGCCTACGACCTCGAGCTGCGCAAGGCACTCAAGAAAGACGGGCTCCTGACGTCAGATTCGCGCGTCAAGGAACGGAAGAAGTACGGCCTGGCTGGCGCGCGCAAGCGCTTCCAGTTCAGCAAGCGTTAGGCGAGGGGGGAGGCAACTTGTCCGGTATTGCAACAAAGGATCTGCTCGAGGCGGGCGTCCATTTCGGCCACCAGACGAAGCGGTGGAATCCGAAGATGAAGCCGTACATCTTCGGCGAGCGGAATGGCATCTACATCATCGACCTCACCAAGACGGCGGGCAAGTTCCGTGACGCCGAGGACTTCGTCAGCAAGCTCGCGGCCGACGGCCGCACGCTCCTCTTCGTGGGGACCAAGCGCCAGGCGCAGGACGTGATTGCCGAAGAGGCGCAGCGCTGCGGCATGTTCTTCATCAACCAGCGCTGGCTGGGCGGCCTGCTGACCAACTTCACCACGATCCAGCGCAGCCTCGGACGCCTCCGCGACCTCGAGGCGATGGTGACCGACGGCCGCTACGATTCGCTGTCGAAGAAAGAGATTGCCCGCAACGAGAAGGAGAAGCGCAAGCTCCTCAAGAACCTCGAGGGCATCCGGCACATGTCGCGCCTGCCCGACGCGATCTTCGTGGTCGACACCGGCAAGGAGAAAATTGCCGTCGACGAAGCACGCAAGCTGAAGATCCCGGTCATCGGCATCGTGGACACCAACTGCGACCCCGACGAAGTGGACTACGTGATCCCGGGCAACGACGACGCCCTGCGCTCGATCCGGCTGTTCGCGTCGAAGATCGCCGACGCTGTCAGCAGCGGCCGGTCATTGCGGGAGTCGCGGATGGTCGAGGAAGCGGCGGCGCAGGAAGAAGCCGCGTCGGCCGCCGACGCGGCGGCTCGTTTGAGCCGCGTCAACCGCCCGACGCGCCGCGAAGCGGTGACGCCCGCCGGCGCCTAGCCCAGCCCGCCCCGCCAGAGGCGGGGCCATTGAACACTGCCCTCGCGAGGCGAAGCGAGACCTGAAGTCTCGCTGACCAGATGCGAAGCCTCGCGAGGAATTTCAATCAGGCGCCGGCTTTGCCGGCGCTTTTCGTGTACGGAGCGCGAGACAGATGGCAATCACGGCAGATCAGGTGAAGCAGCTGCGCGACAAGACCGGCGCGGGCATGATGGAGTGCAAGGCCGCCCTCACCGAGGCCAACGGCGACATGGAGGAAGCGGTCACGATCCTCCGGAAGCGCGGACTGGCGCAGGCCGCCAAGCGCGCCGGCCGAGCCACGGCACAGGGGACGATCGGCACCTACATCCACCTCGGGGGCCGGATTGGGGTGATGGTCGAGGTGAACTGCGAGTCGGACTTCGTGGCCCGCACCGACGACTTCAACAACCTGGTGCGCGAAGTGGCGATGCATATCGCCGCCGCCGATCCCAAGTGGGTGCGCCGCGAGGACGTACCGGCCGAGGCGATTGAGAAGGAGAAGTCGATCTACCGCGCGCAGATGGAGAACTCCGGCAAGCCGGCGAACGTGCTCGAGAAGATCGTCGAGGGCAAGCTCGGCAGCTTCTATTCGCAGTTCGTGCTGCTCGATCAGCCGTCGATCCGCGATGGCAGTGTCACCATCGCCCAGGTGGTGGCGCAAGCGACGGCGAAGACCGGCGAAAACATCCAGATCAACCGGTTCACCCGCTACCGCGTCGGCGAGACCGACTAGGGGGCTACAATCCCGGGAGTCCCCGGCCGTACCGGGAACCTCGGAACCGTGACCAGCTCGCGCCTTGCCATTGCCGTGGGCCGCGCCCAGGGGTCGGACCCCGGCCGGCGCCACGACCCCATCGTCTTTGCAGGTGCCGCGGCGGACGACGCCACCGCCGGCACCTGGCCCTTTCGGCGCCACGTCACGCCGTCGGGTCCGACTCCCCCACCGCGCATCCGCCTCCGCGGACTGCACCTCGCCTTCCCCGCTGGACAGACCAGCGGCACGCGGCTGGTGCTCACGCAAGCCACGTATCAGTTGCAGCGATGGCTCGACTGGCTCGATGGGCATCCCTCGGTGATCGTCCTCGGCGACTACTCCGCCGCGACCGCCGCGCAGGCCCGCGAGGCCTTCGCACAGCGCGGGCCCTGGGCGCGCATTGCCGTCGAGCCGGTACGGGCGGCACCGTGGCAGCCAG